>ULVX01053718.1_pt1 | contig 49251 bp, 54 predicted proteins | sample 1959811 | NCBI WGS metagenome assembly ULVX01 (sample SAMEA4835797, study PRJEB28245) | human gut metagenome | biome: gut microbiome; material: fecal sample | place: Denmark | collected 2008
CATTGATGTATATACTAATACGGGCTATATACTCCGTATTGATTGTTGGGAAGCAGAAAAAAATTTAAGAACCACACCTGGATCTGATTGTGCTTTGACATCGCTTGCAATCGATGAGCCATTAGAATATGCAAGGTTATATCTTGATGGGAATTTACAGATGTGGGTAGATGCTGAAGATTCATTAGAGTTGCATAATCTGGTAAATATGGATATTCTTTATTAAATATCTCTAATATCTTCTCTGCATGATCATGATTCTTTGCAAATATAATTGTCTTTCCAAGCTTCTGTCCATAGTCAATCTTAATGCCCTCAGTCATTAAGACATTTAACACCTTTTTAATTGTATCTTCGTTAAATATCCATGTATTCAAAGCTGATGAACCAATTGCCTCCGGCAGCCTTCCATTCTCATCTTCAAATGTTTCCTCATATTCTTCTCTGTCTTCCTCTGACAATTCATCATATACAATTCCCTGCTCAATGAATTTTAACTTAGATTCAACCGAAACATAATCTACAAGATAACCATCTTTAACTGCCTGTGCCAAATCATATCCATATGTAGGTACTCCTTTTTCCAACTCAAATACTTCATAAGTATTTTTATCAATTTCATCTTTAGGCGTGGCCGTAAGACCTACAAGCGGAGCATCAAAATATGTAAAAATGTCTTTATATTTATTATAAATTGACCTGTGTGCTTCATCACATATAACAAGATCAAAATGCCCGCATGTAAACAGCTTGCCATTATCATCATTAATTGTGTCTATACAATTAATCATTGTCTGATATGTAGAAAATACACAATGTGCGGAATAATTATCTTTCTCCTCTACAAGATTAGTGCATGACAGATTAGGAAGCATATTTACAAAGCTTCTCTTTGCCTGTGTTACTAATGAATTTCTATCTGCAAGAAAAAGAATATTCTTAACCCATCCTGCTTTTAATAAAACATCACACAATGCAATTACTGTTCTTGTTTTTCCTGAACCTGTTGCCATAACAAGCAGAGCCTTCCGGCGGTTCTTTTCATCAAAACTATTACATACTGCTTTAATTGCTGATTCCTGATAATATCGCCCAGCAATATTCTTATCTATAGTTATGTGTTTAAGACTTGTCCTCATGGTCAACAGATTGAACCACTTCTCCAAGTCTCTTTTTGAATAAATAACTGAACATTTTCTTTCTGGATACTGTCCATCAATAATATGTGTTTCAAAACCATTTGTGAGGAAAATCACTGGCCTTCTTTTATATTTTCTCTCCAATATATCTGCATATAATTTAGCCTGCTGGCGTCCTTTCGAAACATCTACACAGGTTCTCTTAGCCTCAATAACAGCCAGTGGACGGTGCATGTCATCATAGAGAACATAATCTGCATATCCAGTCTCTGACTTATTAGGCATTCCATCAAGTTCAACTTCATTAAGCCAGTCTTTGCCCTCTGTCCATCCAGCATCAACAAGCATAGCATCAATATACAATTTTCTTGTCTTATATTCAGATAAATCCAGTGGCTTAGGCACATATGTCTGTTGCTGCTCACGCCTGCGTGCAGACAATTCTTCTTTAAGTGAAGCATTTTCTTCTATTAACTTCTTAAGGTCAACTTCCTGCTGTGCAGTCTTTTCCTGTATCTTAGCAAGTTCTTCATTAATAGTATCAGCTGCTGCTTTTGAATTCTTAACTTTTTCTATTCTTGCATTAATCAGATTCTTATCAAATGTGTGTTCCTCATATCCAGCAGAATAACAACATGCTATAAAATCTATAAATATAAACAGATTTTCAAGACAAAGCATAGCTTCATCTCTTCCTAACTTCTTGGTACCATGTGCTACATTATTCCCGCATCTGCGGATATACTCCATTCTTCTTAATATATCCGAACCCACTATCTGTCTGTATTCATCCGTATTCATCAGACTATACAGATTATCCTGATAAGGCATCTCCAAGGCAGAGTCAACTGAATACATCTCTGATTAATCCAATCCGCTGGATAGCCCTTCTTTGCATATGTTTCCAAAGCTCTATCAATTGTTAATTCTGGATCAATTATTTCTTCAATCCTGTCTCTTCCAACCTGTGCTAACCACATTTTAAAAGGTTCTGCTTTCTTTGATGGAATGGATTGAATTATTCGCAATAACTGTTCTGTGTTTGCAACATCTGTCAGCCTTCTCTTTCCATCAGCTGCTTTCATTTTCAAAGCGTGACAATTTGTCACGGTTTCATTTCCTTCTTTAATCAACCTTTGTTTTAATTTTCTCCAATATGCATTCGCATCCTTACTTTCAGTTAATACCGCAATTACATCAATTATGGAAAAGTACCACTCTTCTAATTCTTCATTCCATGCAGTCCTAATAGGCTGATTTTCAAATAATTGTATTTTGTTATCTTCTCCCATACTCTTCTTCCTTTCTTCTATCCAAAATATTTCTGCATTAATGAATCAAATAATAATTTTGTTTCATATAATGCTTTTTGTACGGCAACTTTTGATTTGTCTACCTGCTTGACGAAGTCGGCGAATGCATTTTGCTCTTCTAGTTTAGGTAATGGTATCATAATCTTTCTAATATCCGAAAGATTAAGCGTCTTCTGTGCAATTCCTTTAACCTTTTCTTCAATTTGTCTCTGCCCATCTGGTGCTAATAATGCACCATGCAAATAGAAACTGTTAACTAATTCTCTTCTAGGCTTCAAATATGCAATATGTCTTTGAAACAAAAACTTTATATTCTCAGTTACAACTGCTGGATGGCCATAAGAGCCTACCGTAGACAGTAGCAAATCTCCTTGTTCAATCGGCGTTCTTTTATACAACTCATTATATGTTTCGTCACTAATATACTTCTCTGTGTTGTATGTAACAGTATTATTTGAAAGGTTGGATACCAAAATAAACGGAATGCCTGTTTCTTGAAATTTCGGTGGTTGATGTGTTCCATCTGTGATTATCAAACATAAATCATTCATCGAAACCATATTGCCACAATCTCCAAACATCTCGACAAATCGGGCTTTGATGAGCGCATCTAATGCACTTATCTCAGCATTTCGTTTATCTAATATTTCTTTCACTTTTCCCAATATATCAACTATAAATTTCTGATTATCAATTGATGGCAATTCAATCATCGCATCGGCTATGTTTCCAAGTTTAATATACTTAATTACTCCACCAATAGCCTGTTTTCTAAGCTCATCTATATAAGCTTCCATAAAGTAATATAGATATGGAATGTATAACTTTCCACTACCATTATCTTCAATTATGTATGTTCGCTGATAAGCATCGAATTTACCTTTATAATATTTAACATTCAAATCACCATTACCAGCCACTAGAACACACTCACAATCATACGAATATGTCGATATCTTCAATGGTTCCCTTGAGCATGTAAAAAATGGATACTGTCCATCTTCCGAAGAAGCATTTGCGTCAAGTTTTCCTGTCTTTATATTTGTCAGATCACCTATTTTTACTTTCATCTATCTCATCCCTACAAATCCGAATTTGTATTACCTTTCTTTATTTTATAACCCCAACAACTTCTCCAACTCGTCCATCTCCGTGCCAATCTGCATCTCAAGTTCACGGATATTAGCCATAATTTCCTCTGTTGGTGGGTATTCAACTGCTACATACTCAACTTCTTTATATTTATTAATACTAAGGTCGTAGTCATTATCGACTATATCCTTTTTAGGAACCATAAATGACTTGTCTGTTCTCTTTCTGTCTGCTTCCTTATCAAGATGTCCGAATCTTTCAATAATATCAGGGATATCATTATCAGCTATAGGGGAACGCTTATCATCAAGACTGAATCCGTCTGCTGTCATGTCGTAGAACCAGACATCATCAGTTCCGCCATGTTCTGTTTTGGTAAATATAAGAATGGCTGTAGATACTCCTGCGTATGGCTTGAAAACTCCGGAGGGCATAGAGATTACTGCTTCTAATCTCTGATTCTCTACAATCTCTTTTCTTATAGCTTTATGTGCTGTTGATGAGCCAAATAATACTCCATCAGGTACAATACAAGCACAGCGTCCGCCAACTTTAAGAATACGAAGAAATAATGCCAGGAATAAAAGCTCTGTCTTCTTTGTCTTACATACTTTTAACAAGTCGCCTGATACAGATTCTGCATCAAGACTTCCCTTAAAAGGAGGATTTGCTAACACAAGAGTATATTTATCTTTATCTGTATTCTGATCTGATAAACTATCTCTGTATTCGATAAATGGATTGTCAATTCCATGTGTCATCATGTTCATTGCACCAATTCTAAGCATTGTCCTGTCCATATCGTATCCGTAAAACATATGATTCATATAATGGTCTTTCTTCTGACGGTCAAAGAATATTTCATCTTTTTTCTTCTCTTTCAGATATTCTCCAGAAGCAACTAAGAATCCTGATGTTCCGCATGCCGGGTCACATATAACCTCATCACTTGATGGATTCATCAACTCAACCATCATCCTGATAATATGTCTTGGAGTTCTGAACTGACCGTTTCGTCCTGACTGTGCGATTTTAGACAAAAGATACTCATACACATCGCCCCTGACATCTGCTGTCTGAACTTCATTCATCATTTTATAAATGTCATCTAAAGAATCAACTACTTTTGACAATACGAGTGGTGTTGGCAGTTTAAATATAGCGTCGTCCATATATTTAGAATAAGCACTATTCTTATCACTGTGTAATGTCTTGATAAATGGGAAAACCCATTCCTGCATTATCGTATACATCTTATCTGCTGGATAATCATGAAATACTGACCATTTCAACTGTGTACCTTCAATTACTCTGTCACCTATCTTCACTTCCTCCGCAAATATGCTCTGATATGGAAGTCCCAGCATCGCACTTTCTTTAGCTCTTGTATTATCTGAATCATCTAAATCATGTATGAACATCAGATAAGTAATCTGTTCAATTACTTCAAGCGGATTAACCAGTCCCCCTGCTGCAAATATATCCCATAATCCATCAATTTTATTCTTTAATTCACCTGTAATCATTCGTCATATCTCCTGTTATTTAATTATTCCATATATATTTGGTGTATCTTCCACCACCAAGTTTGATAATATCACCTTTATCAACCAAATCAGCAAGTGCCCTTTGAACTGTCACCTGACTTATATCTGGACATTTGGCTAATATCTCTGTCTTGGTTATAGGTCCTAGAGTTGCCCTGATAATTTCTTTAACTCTGTCTGGCTTTGACATTCCCTGTGTAGTCAGCAGACTTACTCGCGATGAAAACTCCCTATATGCTGCAACAATAACTCCCAGCATATATTTAACAAATGGTTCATAATCATTCTTGTTCTCATGCCATCCTGACGAACTTAATTGAAGACTTTCATAATATATTTCTTTAGTCTGCTCAATTAATTTCTCTATACTTATATACTTACCCACAATATATCCTGACCTGTACAGCAATAATAAAGTCAGTAATCTGCTAATTCTTCCATTCCCGTCATTAAATGGATGCACGCACAGAAAATCCAGAACAAACATTGGTATAATAATAAGTGCATCTATATTCTCCGAATTTAATGCTTCATCATATGACTGACATAATTTTTCAATTGCCTCCGGTGTTTCCCATGCCGGCATCGGTCTGAATCTGACAGATTTATTTCCCTCTGAGTCCTGTTCTTCAATAATGTTATCAGATGTTTTATACCTACCCCCGATATCCATTCCTTCAAATTTATATAAATCTCTGTGCAATTGTAAAATAATTGAAGGTTTCGGAGGAATATAATCATGATTCTCGTGAATAGTATTCAATACATCCCTATACCCCGCTATTTCTCGCTCATTGCGCGTTCTGGGTCTTGTACTGTCCTTCACCAGTGCTTTCAACCGTTCATCTGATGTATATATTCCCTCTATTTTATTAGACGCCTCTGTACTCTGAATCTTAGCTATATCAACCAATTGCGATAATGTATCAGCTTTTGCCTCTATAAATAAAGTCTGCTCACCCTTAAATTCATGAATCTGTGTTAAATACATTACTATCTCTGGAGTAAGCAGTTTTTTCCATTCTTCTTTATAATCAAAACTTCTCATCAATCCCTCCTGTCACTATTTATGTAATCATTATACATAACATATTCATCACGGTCAATTCAATTTTATCATTTAAGTAATTTTGATAAAATTGAGTGACAATTCACTCAATTGTACTAAAAAAGACGCAAGATTTCTCTTACGCCTAATCATCTCACTTATTCTTCTTCATCTTCGCCAGACTATCCTCATTAGCTCTCTTCTTAAGATTCCTTGTCGCATCTGAAAATGCTGTTTCCTTCTCACCATATGTAAGCTGCAGATCGTATTCCAATGGAAGCCATGTGCTTATATCTGCTTCGTTATGCTGTATCACAGCTTCCATCTTATCTAATGCCTTATATAACTTTGCCTCTGTTGTCTTTCTCTCCTTCATCTCGGCAAAAAGTTCTGCAAGCTCTGCCCTGTATGGCTCTGGCAGAGAATCAATCCACTCTTTGATTACATTTTCTTCTGTATTCTCGTCATCAGAAGTCTTGTTAAATGCTGGAATATCTCCTGTAAATGCTTCCCCAAAATCATGCATAATACACATTAATATAACTTTATTAATATCCACATCAGGAAATTCATCTTTCATAAAATACGCCATAAATGCCAGCCTCCAGCTATGCTCGGCAACGCTTTCATGCCTGCCTGAAGATGTCCATGAATGGCGTGTATTATTCTTTAGTTTCTCCGCTCTGTCAAGCAACTCCATGTATCTGTTAATATCCATATCTAATAATCCTTAACATCTCCACATAATCTTCCTGTAACTATATCCTTGCAGCGCTCCCTGTGTGCAACATGAAGCGGATGTTCCCTAAACGCCTTAAGTGTGGGCGAAAGAAAATAAATTATTCACTATAAGAGCAGTACCTTATGATAACTTCTCTGAAGCCTGAATAATCATCTATTTATATTGTTTTTTGACTTCCTGCAGTGCAAATATCTGAACCTTACCGACAAATCCAAATATCCAACCGAAAAATGTAGGACTTGCAGACACTTCTGTTGTCAACTTAAATGCCGTATCGTTATAGCTTTCTGTTTTTACATCTTCGTCGAAACGGTCAATCATCGTTTTCATCAAGCTGTTATCACATAGAAGTTCAACCTCTACTTCTTGTCCGTCATACATAGAGAAAACCTCTTTGGTGAAATCAGCAAGCACAAAGTCATTCGGTGCTGTCAAAGCAGCTTGATTTAAAATTTCCGGCTGAGCTGCAATACGATCCACTCTGAAAGTTACCACTTTCCCTTTTTTCTCGGAATAACCTACCACATAGTAAAAGTCATTATTCCAAACAAGATGATATGGACTTATAACGTAAACCTCGCCGCCATTTTTAAGGACTTTTCTCTTGCAACTCGGTTAATTCTTTAGCGAATGTACTCCTATGCGCAGAAATACCATATTCTTTCTGAAGAATATCAATCAGCTGAATTGTCGTAACCTGATGTTCTTCATTGGTACACTCCCACAAATATTTAAGAATATATAGCAATCTATTTTGCTTTCAGACATAACCACACCAAAAAAATCATAATAACTTTCTAAATTATAGCATAGCTATAAAACAAAAGAAAGGAGTTCGCTATGAAACAAACTCCTTATCAATCATTTATCTATACTTTTTATAAATTCAGGATTATATTTTTCTTTCAGTAATTTATTGGTAGTAATTGAAACTACTTTTACTTTAGAACTTATAACTTTCTCTCCTGGCTTATACCCAACATTGATATACATATAAATACAGAATAATATCGCTATTTGTGAGGCAAATGAATCCTCTGCAAAAATTCTGTAATTGTGTAAATCGTTATATACAATACAATCCTTTTCTATTTGAGCAATCTGTTTATTCCCATTATAAATGGGTGACTTGCTTCCTTCATTACCAAAACCAATAGGGAAAAGATCAAATATCATTCCATTCAATTTCATTTGATGATAATCAAATTTTTTGAATAATCCACCATTGAATTTAGTTTGATAAACAGTTCCATTAAGGATACTTTCTTTATAGATTAAATATGGTCGAAATGGATGATCAACTTCTAAATTATCCATTTTCCCATAAACCATCTTAAAGGCTTGCTCGTGAATTGTTCCTTGTATCTCTGCCTCCATTGAGCCCAATCTACCTTGGAGTGAAAAGTTTCCTATTTGAGTATTTTCACGTTCAATTGTAAAACTTGCAGAAAACAAATCCTTTGAAACTTGTATTACATCAAGTATCATAATTTCACCTTATTCTTTTGGAACAATTGAACCGTCCTTAATTTCAAGTTCTCCAAGTTTATCTAACACATTTTGTCTGAAATCTAACTCATCCTTGTCTTGAAATCCGAGAAAATATACAGTATCAATTGCATCTCTATTAAAGAAAAACATTGATGAAGGGTCAACAATCCCTTCTGGATAATAGCAAGCAGAGTAATCATATATTGTATTTTCGCCTTCTTTAGCCTGAATGCGACCGCACACCATTATCTTTTTGTCTCCGCCTTTTAACAGAACGACAGAACCTATAGGTAATAAATTTTTATGCATATATCTTTACCTCCGTATCGTTAATTTAGTTATATCAAATTTATTGCATTTTTTCAATTACCAGAGCGAAAAATTACTCCAATCAATACTAATTTCTACTCCGGCTCCTAAGCCTAAGCCAGCACCTATTTTGCCTGACACGCCTCCGGTTGTAACTTTTCCCTCGGCGTTCACACCAGCTCCACCAGCTTTTCCAGTCACTCCAGCATCAATATTGATACCAAAGATTGTGAACCCTCCGGAAACTTTTCCTTGCGCTAGATATGCTTCAGCTCCAACCTTACATTTGGCTCCTAGTTCCATTTTAGTTTGCCCCGTTGTTTCGTCTTTATAGGTTATCTTACCAACACTGCCACTAGCTTCAGCTTCAGCTCCTAATAATGTACCGCTGCCTTTAATATGCCCATTGATTTCATCTGTTCCAATTTTTGCTTCAGCACTTCCCTTAGCTGCCACAGCTTCGGCTTTTAATTTTGCATCTAAGGTTGGTGAAAACTTACCGTCCTTATACAACGTTGCTCCAATTTTACCAGTAGCACCGACAGTACCAACTGTGCCACTAACTTCTCCGCCTACTAAGCCAATATTGCCTTTAAGTTTTCCCTTAGCGAGATGCCCCTCAGCTTCAACGCTTTTTTCAATGCCAGCGTCACCTTTCCCTGGATTCCATTTGGCACTCGACTTAGTTTTAATTGAGCCGCCGATTACATCTCCTTCAGCTGATCCTGATGAATCAAAGCCAAGAACTGAACCTTCAGTTGTGGCTTTTCCTCCAAGCACAGCACCTTCAATTTTCCAGTCATCTTTAAGAACTTTTTTGAATGTGCTATCTGTTCCGTACTTGTCATCAACTTGAGTCTTGTTTGATGCTTGCTTACTCATTTCTGAGCCACCAGTTGTGCCAAGCCCCAACCCAATAATACCCAGACCGCTTATTTTTCCTGTTAAAGCATTTTTCATTCCCATAACACGAACATCAGTGCTATGGTAGTTATTTGCACCTTTTTCGACCATATTTTTAATAGATATAATTCGGTTTTCAATACTTGACAATTGGGATGATACACTTGACATCCTGTTGCCGAGATTATTTCTATTTAACACTCTACCGTCTACTTGGTTTCGTGTTGAGTTAAAGTAAGATTTTACATTTGCCACTGTGTTTTTGGCATAAGTTGCAGTTGGACTTAACCCTATAACTGCTCCTACATTAATTTTTATTTGTGCCATTGGCTCACCTCCTAAACAAACATTGCATCCATCTTATCGTGGCGTTCCACAATTAGGACAAAATCGTTCAGAAGCATCAAACTGAGTAGCACATTTCTTACAAAATGCCATATTACCACTTGTCTGATTTGCTTTTATTGGAGAATTACCATTTTTGTCAGAATAAGATGTTGGCGTAACCGTTTTATCACCTTTATCTTTTAACAAACAGATCAACAATATAAGTATTGCAATAGCCAGTCCGATTATAACCACTAAACCTATATAAATTGGTATAAATTCAGGATACATACATTCTACCTCCTTTGGGATTAGCTCCAGTGAGCATAAATGTTCACTGGAGCTTTCATATAAGAATTATTTTTCCTCGTCTTTTTTCTTCTTTTTACCGAAGAGTATAAATGCAGTAATAGCAACAGCAAGAACAACCACACCGATTATTGAACCAACAAACAAAGGTGTGTTATTGTACCAACGAACAAAGATATTAGTAGAAACAAGGAAGTCATCAACCTGAAGTTTATATTCATTGCCAGCCGCATCAACTGCAACAAATTCAACATTCTGTTTTTCGTTAGCTTCAGGAACATCAAATGTATATGATTCTCCTTCGACCTTATATTCGACTTCTTCACCATTAAGATAAATCTTTACACTTTCAAGAACAAGATTATCTTTAACCTCAGCTTTTACATTTTTTACTTCAACAGGATACTGTTTGCCGCTTTCAAAATCAATCGGAACAATAACAGGATTCGTTTTATCAATACCGAAAGAAATTTCTGCTTTCTTAGACTCGTCGATATTCTCATTAACATTTCCGGCAGCATCCATAGAGTAAATGGTCAATCTGTAGTTACCATCATCAGCAAACAAGGCTTTGTTTACAACATATTTGTACTGACTCCACTGACCGTTACCACCCGATGTAGTTATAGTATAGTCATTACCTTCTTTAAGATCTGAAGGAGTACCATTCTTAACAAGTTTGAGTTTTATGCTTTCACGATCAAGTGTGTCAACGTTTGTTTCTGTAAACACAACATCTTGCTCTGTATTAGTATACTTGCCTTCAATAGATTTCAAGAAGGAATCAAAGGTATAAACAGAGCCGAATCTATTAGCAGAAAATACAATGGACTTTGTTGTTTCATTTCCTGCCATATCTGTTAAAGTAGCAGTTAATGTATATATATCATCTACATTTTGAACCTTTTCAAAATCTGCATATGTAAACTTCTGACCGTTTGCAATATCCTCAGCTGAGCCTGCATAATTTACTTTGCCATTACTTACACTGGAAAGTTCAATATTTACAGCATCTTTATTAAAGTTTGTATCCGTGTATGTAACAACAGGTGCAACAGTACCATTGTTTGCAGATTTGTCAGCTACGCCTGAAATTTCAAGTGTAGGAACTGTCTTATCAACAAAGAATTCTTCTGTTGTGTAGTCGGCAATCGGATTACCCGCCATATCTAAAAATTCGATATCAAATGTGTACTTAGAGTCTGAGGTATAATTAATGGTTGCTGTATGCGTATCCCCATTACTTGTCCAAGTGCTTGTTGCAGGAAAACTCAAAGCGGTACCATTATCTGTTGCCGTACCAACAACATTTACTCTTGAAGAATCGAAATTGTGCTCAACAATAGTTATCGTTGCTGTTCTGTCTGCTTTGTAATAATTTCCATTGAGTGCAGAGTTATTATCGTAAGAAACAACCACTGTAGGAATGGTCTTATCAATTGTAAACTTATGCTGTGCAAATTTTTCTGTTGCATTATCAGCAAGATCAGAATAACTAATATCAAATGTATAGTCTCCGTCCGCTGTGTATGCAATAGTTGCAGTGTAATAGGTTTCATCCGGATTTTCTGTGTTTTTGTGTTCTTCCCAAGCTGAAAGAGCAGGAATTACACCATCTGTATTGGTAATTCTATGGATTACGTCTTTTCCGTTGAAATTACGTTCTGTAATTTTGATTGTAGCTGTACGACTTGCTTTGAAAATGTCTTTATAAGTTTCGTCCGGAACATTATTATCGTACTTAACCTCAATTACAGGGTTTGTTTTATCAATGCTGAACTTAATCTGCTTTTCAGATGTGTTTCCTGCACGGTCAGTCATTTTAACCAACACAACAGTGTCATTACTGTTATTGTTAACTGTAATTGTTTTTTGCATCTCAGTAACCAAGTTGCTTTCAGTCTTGGTCTGTTTCCAATCGGTATCGCTGCCTTCCGCAAATGTTTTGTCATTGTTTACTGATACTTTACCGCTTTGATTGTTTTCCGTATCATATGGTGCAACAACTTCCCATTCAATATTACGGATACCTGAATATGTATCTGTTACAGTAAGGGTTACCGAAACATCTTTTGCATAGAGTTCTGTTTCATCTTGTGTTTTGTATTCGGTTGAACTCTTAGAGAAAGCAATATGTTCCTCTTTTTCGTGCTTTTCAGGACTCTCAACAATTGCGCTGTCCGGATTTACGAAATCGGAAGCAACATTCAGGACATTATCCGTTGCTTTAGCATAAATCTGTCCCTTGAAATTTGCCTTGATAGTAAAATCAATGCAATTATCTTTATTTACTAATTCTGTTATTTCTTCACTCTTACCGCTGTCAATATCCACAGTATAGTAAGTGATTGATTTAACACCTGCCGTCGGAGCATCATCTTTTGAAGAAATAGTAACTTTTGTATCAGCCTTGAAATAGAAGCCATAGTCTGTTACTTCCACGGTTGATTTTGTTTCACTACCTTCTATATACTTATCCAGAGCAAAATCAAAGCCTGTAATGTAAGGTTTATCAACATCTTTAAAGATTGTTTTTGAATATGTATCAGAAACATTTCCGGCATTATCTGTAACAATAACCTTTAAAGTGTACGAACCATCATCAGCTCTTACAGCATCAGCTGTATTAACCTCATATTCTTTTGACGTGATTTTTTTAGAAGCATAAAGGTTGTCATTGACAAGTTCTTTATCGTTAATAGTGATAAGAACATTTCTCAAACCTGCATCAGCGTCATTTGCAGTAATTGCAAATTTCACATCAGAGTTATACCAATCTCCTGCGGTTGCTGTGTTAGTATTTTTACCCGTTACTGCTTCAGGGAATTCCACATCAATAGTAGGTTTGATGGTTTCAATCATCAATCCGCTGTCTTTAACATTTGAATTTTCCGTATTAGGCTCAACAGTGGTTTGAGTTGTATTGCCAGTATTATCGGTTGCTTTTGCAGAAATAACAGCATCAAAATGCTTAGTTTCATCAGTGATAGCGTCAGTTGGGATTACAAATGTTACTTTATCATTTTCAACTTTTTTTGTCTCAAATACTTTTTCCCCGGCAAAAAGGGTAATAGTTTTTACGCCAGATGTAGCATTAGAATCAGCAGCTGTTACTGTAACCTCGACCTGATCATTAAAGAATATACCAAATGTCAAGAAGTTAAGTATTTTATCAAGTGCCTTACCACCAACTCTTGTTACTTCAAAATTTGTTATATCAGGTGCTGTTGTATCAATATAAACCTTCTGAATTTTGCTTTCGCTTTGAACACCTGCATTGTTAGTAACAATAACTTCAATTACATTTTCACCGTTGACGGCATTTTGAGCTGTATTTATCACAAATTTTTCGCTTGTGGTATACGCAGCGGAAAAATCTGTATCAATTGCTTTCCCTTCGATATCTGTCTTAAGACTTTCGCCATTTAATTTAATTTCAACAGAGCAAATACCTGCATTGTTATCAGTAGCAACAATGTTAAGTGCGGTATTTCCGTTATACCAAAGTTTACCATCGCCATCAGTATATACAGCCTCATCAGTTTGAATAGTTGCTTCAGGCTTGGCTGTATCAATCTTTACAGTATTATTTTTTGCTTTGCATTGCCCATTCAATAACAAGTTCTTGCGGCTGTGCACCATTGTTTTCAAATGTGTCCTTTGTTAATGGAGTGCGAAGGAACTCTCTAAATGAAACAAATCCGGTAACATTATAAAAGAGCTTAAAAGAATTATTTTTTTGAACAACATCAAGATGCAGCAGTCCACGAACTTCATTATTATTAATAGAGTACACCTCGTGTTCGCTTAGCTGTTGTCCCTTTAAACTCTTTATCATTAACTGGCTAGTGCCCATTTTTTTTACAATCTTAACCTTGTTCATACAACTAATTACCTTCTTGCCGCATTCAACGCATTATAGCGATAATTGCGTTTTCTTTCTGCCTCTTTAATTTTTTTCATTATCTCATCAAACTTCTTTTGATAGGATGCTCTGCTTTTTGAGGAAAGATCTTTCATCAGTGTTTTTTGCAATTGATCTCTTTCTTTATAGAGATTGTCACATTCATCAACTGCTCTGTTATAGTTTACTTGAGCCGCTTGAATCCGCTGTTGCTTTAATGCTCTTGCTCGTGCAGCAGCGGCGGCAGCATCATCTTCTCTTTTGATAGTAGCCGCTGTGCTTTTTATGTCTGAACTTAGACTATTCAACTGTTTAATTACACTATCAATCTGCGCAATTGTTTGATCGATACCACAAACAATGTATGATACCTCTTGTCCTTGCCAATAAGTTGAAATTGACGACTTATAACTGCTCAACTGATTTTTTGCACTGACAAGTTGATCGGCATATACCGCCAACTGTCCAGCTTGTGTATTGGCTGTATTAACATTGATGGCCATTTAGGCACCTCCAATCGAAATCATTTATTAACCAATTTTTCCTGTAGATCATTGGATAATTCATAGTCTTTCTTTGGGAAGATAGATATTGTTTTCTTTATATCTCCAAGACTAATCAAATAAAATTCATCGCCATCGTTAGTTTTATTAAACATTCTTCGCGATATTGTGTAATAATTTCCAGTTACTCTTGAATACTTTGCAAACTCTATTTGACAATAATAATCTCCTTTTTCGCTTTTTACCCCTTGCGAAAGCATTCTTGTTGATTTCACCACATCAACATAAATCTTAAAATTTCCTTTAGAAAGAGCTTTCTTTTGTGCTATGGCAGGGATTAATCTTCTTAAACCAAATAAGAAACCAAAAGGAATCCCAAAGCAAAGAAAGCAAACAGCAATACCTATGACGGCATTTGCATCTAAAGATTGCAGATATATCAGTGGAGAAATCGATGCAACAACGCCTATTAAAGTAAAAACTAAACCATTAAAAATCCTTGATGAAAACCTTTGTTCTTTTAGAATAGCAATAGTATCTAATTTTTTCATAACATCACCTTTATGTCAAAACGCACAATGGCTCAAATTTTACATTCGAGGGTTCTGTAACCGTGAGCGCACAATAAGCACTAAATTTATTATCTGATGTGTATATTGTAATGACCGTACTACCCGGTTCCTTACCTATAACAATCCCACTTTCGTCTACTGAAGCAACTTTTGAGTTCTCTACCTTGATTTTCAGATCCTTAACATCATAGCCCTTAGGAATTTGCTGTACTATAACATAATACTTTTGACCGGTAGCAATGCTTGCACGCATTTCCGAAAGCACAATCTGATCTCCTTTTAGGATAGAGTCATTTTCACGCTTTTCATCATTAACATCTTCCTCTTTATTTTCTTTTGCATCATCAAACGGTTTATATTTCTTTGTACATTGGTCCGCACTTAGAGCTGCTGAACCGAATACAGCATTAGAAAATCCGGAAATGAAATCAAAGTTTTCTATATGAGCATAGCCAAACTTTCCATTTTTTTCTCCTAAAAACTCCTTGCTTAATTTGATTTTCCCACCTAACAACTCAGCTGCATAACTACTATCAGTTACTTCAAGGCGAATAATCCAATACATACATATATTTATACAAACGTCTGTATGCAATTTCAATTCGCCACTGGTTTCAGCAGAATATGTACCACCTTGTGCTTCAGCAGCTCGTCTAATAGAGTCAACATCTGTCGTAATATCCGCATCCATCAATCGCTTGTGTAAGCGTATTTATCATTTTTCTCTGACGTTCCGTCAAATCCTCCAAAAAATCACCTTTTTCATTGCGTATATCATTTCCAAAAACAAAAATAATATAAATATGTGTAAACGCCATTATTTGCGTAGAACTACGGGTTCATAACATATATAATACTTATTATTAGTTTAAATTTAGCACTTGACCAACTGTTTGTCAATTCATTTTCTTGCCTTTTTCGACTGAAATCAGTAAAAATCGAAAGAAATTTTGATGAATTCAGTAAAATAATATATTTTATAGTGGTCAAAAAAATGGTCTGTTTTATGTACAAAAGGAGAAAGCAAAATGCCAAAACAAGGAAATAATATACGAAAAAGAAAAGATGGTAGATGGGAAGGACGATATAAAGTTGGAGTTTTACCTTCAGGACAAACAAAATATCGATCTGTATACGGAAAAACATATTCAGATGTAAAATTAAAATTGATTTCCGAAAAAACTAATAATACTTACAATACTCACATCAAAAAGAGACTAAGATTTAATGAGCTGATAGAGAAATGGATGGCTTCAAGCTCAATAAGATTTAAAGGTGCTACAGAAAACAAATATTGGACAATCATTGACAGACATATCAATCCTATATTAGGCAGATTAGAACTATCACAGATAACACCGTCTTTAATAAATGAATTTTTAAATCATAAATTGAATAACGGCAGAATAGACGGTAACGGAGGATTATCACCTTCTTACGTTAACACTATTCGTATCATCATATTATCTGCTGTTCAATATGGTATAAATGAAAAATTATGTGAACCTTTAAACGCAAACATATATAAACCAACTATAAACAATAATGAATTAACAGTATTAAGTGAAAAAAGCTGTGAAAAGTTAGAGAAAGTCTTAGTGATGAATTTGGATTGCACTGCTTTAGGTATGTTAATATCTTTACACACAGGATTACGCATTGGTGAAGTTTGTGCCTTAAAGTGGTCAGATGTTGATATTGAACGTAAAATATTGACAGTTAGACAGACGGTAGCAAGGGTAAAAGCTAATTCAAATGATAACTGCAAAAGTAAATTAATCCTTGATGCTCCAAAAACAAAAAATTCTTTAAGAGAAATTCCAATTAACTCTTTTCTTCTTCCTTTATTAGTTAAAAAGAAATCTGAAAGTGTATCTGACTTTGTCATATCAGAGCAAAAAACATTTGTCAGTCCACGGACATTTGAATATAGATATCACAAAACTTTGGAACGATACACATTACGATTAGCAATACAAGCAAACAGATTACTGCTTCTGCACAAGCATTCTTCCTGTGCCATTGCACCGATCTGCACCCCGCCACCGGGGCATTCAGGATTCGCAAAATTTAACACAGCAATTTTACCGCGTGAGCGATATCTTTTAGCAATGTCGAACGTGGTTCCGGAATATACATCAATAGATGCTCTCTCGCTACGATGTTTAACTTTGGAGACAAAGCCTTCCTTGTAGACACGATTTGACCTAATTGCCCTTGCAGTCCGTTGTTTCAAACTTCCGTCATTTGATTTTTCAACTGTATCCTGAAAACAAGCTATAAGTTCTTCTTTTCCCATACCTTATCCTCACTTTCTGCTATTGTAATCCTCCTCAATATTTTGACACCAGTCATCAGAAATAGCTGCATCTGCACGCATCGCACTGATAGGTGCTGAAAGAGTTTCGTATAATACCTGCGTTCCTTTGCTGTCAGCATTATAATTGACCGCACGATTGCGATTGATGCCGAAACGCGCTGCTGTTTCAACCGCATCGATATTTGCCCCGATGAAGAGAAACTCCCATCCGTATTTTTCTTTCTGATGCTCAATCATTTTCTTAACTTCATCGCTACTGTATTGATGGCTTGCATTCTCCTGCCCATCGGTTGTGATGATGAACATGGTATGTGCCAGTACATCTTCCGGTCGAGCATTTTTATGAATGTTCCCAATATGATGAATAGCTCCGCCAATTGCATCAATAAGGGCAGTACAGCCTCCAACTGTATAATCTTTTCCTGTCATCTTTGGGACATCCTTCAGTTTGATCCTATCATGCAATACTTCACTTACGTTGTCAAATAGTATGGTAGATACATAGGCTTCACCAGCTTCTTTTTTCTGCTTCTTAATCATAGCGTTAAAGCCACCAATTGTATCTCCCTCAAGGCCGGACATCGAGCCACTTCGATCAAGAATAAACACCAGTTCTGTAATATTGTTTTTCGCTTTCATGTGAGTTACCTCCAATAATGTGTACTAAAGTCTTCTTACCTTGTAACTACATTATAATTTCTACCTGCGGAGGTATGGTCGCATGAAAAGCGACAATTATTTTAATCTGTCAACATTTTGATTGTTGCAGAATATTTTTCTTTTCTCGACAGTATAAATCATAAATTCAAACGCCTAAAAGGCCCTGGTCAAAAGCGAATAGCGCTTCGTTTATTTCAAAGATGTTATAATTCTTATTGGTGATAAAGTATTCAATGATAATATCAAACTTATTGCTATGTGAAAGCGCAAAACCCGCTTTCATCAGCATATCCTTTGTGTCATCCAGACTCAGTTCCAACGCAATCGCAAATGCAATTGCCGTTGTTTTGCTGGGGCGATAATATATATCTCTGCGAATCTTCGAGAACAATTTTCTATCAACATTGGCCTTCTTATAGCATTCGGCATCTGTCATGCCTTTTTCATCGATCTTGCGAAGTAGCATTTGCGAAAAGCTCTCATCGATTTGTTCCACAATATCTGCAAGGGAGGATGCCTTTGGAGCAGACATCGACGGGCAGCAAGGAGCTTGCAGATTGCAGGTTTCAAATTCGTCTGGTAGAATTTGAGTTTCTGCTAACACTGTGCTCTCACCATACTCATCCCGGCGAGAACGATTAAAAATAAAATGTGTATCGACATATTTGTCATCAATGTAGGATGCAATATCTGAAAACAGCTTCTCACTGATCTGGAATGCCGACTTGTCAAACACAACAATGTATACGAGCATATCATGCTCAATCAGAAATGACGTAATAGTGTCAACTGCAACTTTTAACACCTGATCTTTTGGATAACCGTATACACCGCTAGAAATCAGCGGAAATGCAACCGATTCGCAGTTATTATCTGATGCTATTCTCAATGCTTCGCGGTAGCAACTCTCCAGAAGCTCTTTTTCGCCGTTCTGACCGTCTTTCCACTTAGGGCCGACTGTATGTATTACGAATTTAGAAGGGAGCTTGTAGGACTTTGTGAGCTTCGCCTGCCCGACCTTGCAGCCTCCGAGCTTTGTGCATTCCAAAAGAAGCCCCTTACCAGCGGCTCTGTGTATAGCACCATCAACGCCACCTCCACCCAAAAGGGAAGGGTTGGCAGCATTAACGATAGCATCGCATTCAATTTTAGTAATGTCATTTCTAACAATTTTTATTGGCATATCAATTACCCCAATTTGAAAATGAAAAAGTGACCCCGCATAAATTTGGTATGGGCACTAGTTTCATTACTGTTTATATAAAATGAGATTATTTTTTATGGTTATTATTATAGATGGCCCTACCAATTCTTATCAATGATGCACCGGCAACTAATAGCAAAATCGCCACAGTTTTAGATGCTTCATTAATGATGGCAATTATGCTACAAACCAACTAAACAATCAAAACAAGAACACCTAATATTTGCAATAATAAGCCCATAAAAATCCCTCCTGATAAACGAATCAAATAGCCGTGTTGCAAATAGCTCAACGGCTATTTGACCTTGCCGAATTAGCCTCTGAGAGAGTCGGTCAATGCCTGATCTGTCTCTTCCAAAGTCTGCGCAACGGCACTCAGCTGCTGGCTGATGCCATCCACAACTTCCGGGAACTGCGCCATTGTTTTTGCCATTTCTTCGTAGGTCATGAATGAAGAACTGGTCCTGCGCTGCGCCATCCCAAGTACTTTCGAGACGGTTTACCTCAGATCTCAGATACTCAAGAATCTTTCTGATTTCACCAGCTTTGTTTGCAAAGTTAGTAGAAGCAGTTCTGAGTTCCTCCGAAGTAATAGTAATACGTGCTACCATTTGGATTTTCTCCTTTAAACTATATTATATTTGACACCGAAGTGCAAATACCTAAAGTGAATTTCCTAATTGGGAAGCTACCGAACACAATGCATCGTAGTATTTCTTTACCTCCATAGTTTGACAGTCATAAATCCCGCAGACCAGTAATGGTCTTATTTTTTTGTACATTTTATGTTTTTTCTTCCGTAATGCCGTATGTTATGACATAATAAGTATTATAAAGCTTTGCTGTCCAGACTAATCTATGGACGAATTCTTTTCCCTTCATCCAAACTTTCCTGCTATGAGCAATCAACAAAGCTTTATGAGCAGCCTGACTTTGAATTACAGCATATATACAGGGCCTTAGATGTCCTTGCAAAAGAATCTGATAACATTCAGGCAACACTGTATAAGAATTCCAAACGAATTATTAAACGTAAAACCGGTGTTCTCTACTATGACTGTACAAACTACTTTTTTGACATTGATTCCGAGGATGGTTCAAAGCAGTACGGGGTAAGTAAGGAACATCGGCCTAATCCAATCGTTCAGATGGGTTTGTTTATGGATATGTCAGGTATTCCTCTTGCATTCTGTATCAATCCAGGCAACCAGAATGAACAGTTATCACTAAAGCCATTGGAACAACAGATTATGAAAGACTTTGAACTTTCTAAGTTTGTTGTCTGTACCGATGCTGTACTTTCATCCGAGAGCAATCGCAAGTTCAATAACTTTGGTGAAAGAAGCTTCATCACAGCACAGTCCATTAAAAAGCTGAATAATAATCTCAAAGAATGGTGCCTTGATCCTACAGGATGGTCGTTAGAAGGGCATAAAAAGAAATATGACATTAGCAAGCTTGAAGATACTCCTGAGAATAAAAAGAAAACTTTTTATAAAGAAAAACTGATTGAGGGGTATGATGAAGAACGTGATATCGAATTCAATCAAACACTAATTGTTACATACTCTCTGAAGTACAAAGAGTATCAGACAAACATCAGAGCAAGACAGATTCAACATGCTGAAAATGCTATTAGCAACAAATCCAAAATTGAAAAAATCGGACAAAACGATTACAAAAGATTTATTCAGAAGACAACCGTTACCGATGATGGTGAGATTGCTGAAAAGAAAGTCTATGCCCTTGATCTTGATACTATTGCAGAAGAAGCAAAGTATGATGGATTCTATGCTGTATGCACAAACCTTGATGACGATCCCGCTGTCATTGCTAAAATCAATCATAACAGGTGGGAAATCGAAGAATCCTTCCGCATCATGAAATCAGAATTCAAAGCATGTCCAGTTTATCTGCATGATGATAATCGAATCGAGGCTCATTTCCTTACATGCTTTATCTCACTGCTTATATACAGGCTGCTCGAAAAGAAACTTGATGATAAATTCACTTGTGATGAGATAATATCAACAATTAGAAATATGAATGTGACAACTGTTGGAGAAAACGGATTTATCCCTGCCTATACAAGGACAATACTTACAGATACTCTTCATGATACATTTAGATTTAATACGGATTATCAATATATGACCGATAGGAACCTAAAAGGTCTCACCAGAAAATCAAAAGGATTATAAAAAACAAACATTACGCATCCACCGAATGAACTAAAAGTCCAACAATGGCTCAACCAAGCCGTTTGTTGGACTTTTTCACAATTTTACTGTCAAAGACAGGAGTATATCTGGATTGTATCATTAAATAATTTATTATACCCGTACTATTTTAAAACAATTAATAATCCTTAACATCTCCACATAATCTTCCTGTAACTATATCCTTACAGCGCTCCCTGTGTGCAACATGAAGCGGATGTTCCCTGAACGCCTTAAGTGACTCCTCGTCCCTGAATTCTGCATAGAATACAAGGTCATAGTCACCACCTGCCATATTAGGTCCTATCTCAATCTTTAATAGTCCATCTACCTTGCCGTCCATAGTTGTAACTGAATCCTGAAGAAAATGTAATGCCCATTCCTCCTTGTGTTCCGCCTTTATATTATCTGTATATTTCCAAAAAAGTATGTGCCTTATCATCATATACCTCCTCTAAGTAAGTTCATATTCCTTTAACTGCTTTCTACATGTTCCATACTCTGGACAGTACTTTTCAACCTCCTCCCAGAATTCTGCCGAATGATTCATATATCTTCTGTGCGAAAGTTCATGCACAATAACATAATCCATCAGCTCCTGGGGCATATAATACAACTGGTAGTTGAAATTCACATTGCCTTTAGAACTACAGCTCCCCCACCTTGTTTTCTGGTTACGGATTGTAATTCTGCCAATGCTCACATTCATTATATCACAGTAAAACTGTACTCTCTTTTCAAATGTATCCTTTATATTATCAAGTTCCTGATTCGACAGACATTCAATACCCGGCGCACCTGTACCGCGTCTGTTATCTGATTTCTGTCTGACAAAATCCAGTTTCTGCCTGATCCATTCATCATGTTCTTCTATAAATCGGTTAATCTCTGCTGATGACATTCGCAATGGAGTTCTTACTATCACTTTCCCATCTGCATGAACCTCTATTCCTATTGTTCTTCTTCTGGATTTTATTACCTGTATGTTCATGATTCTACCTTGTAAATGCTTTATCTTCCCACAACCTTCTTAAGATATTCATTTTTCAGCTTATTCTGCTCTTCAAGCCTCTTATTTTCATCTTTTAAATGCCGTATATATTCCCGTGTCAGTTTAACGCCTCCACGAACTGCTATGTCTTCATGCTTTTCCATCTCATCAAGCCACTGGAATAATGACTTTTCCCTGATTTCGTTATATGTGTTATCTTCTCTGTTAAACATTTTCCGCCTGCCTTCTTTCCACATATTTTTAAACAGTTTCTATAATACCACACACGCGGCTTCCAATGGCATATATTCTTAAAATTTTATATTTAGCAATTGCTGATTAAATAAAAATCCCGCGACGGTCATACAACCACCACGGGATTAAAATCATTTATTCATATGTGTGTTTCTTATGCTTACCAAAAGCTGCCTGTTCCTCGACACTGTGGTCTGCAACATTCATCTTCTGATGTACTTTCTTTTTCTTTAATGGATGCTTTGGATTCTTATCCATAACAATCGCTCCCTTTCTAATTCAATAATAAATGATTAGTCATTAGCCTTCAATAGCAATGTACTTCTTATTCTCAACTGCTTTAGCTTCTTTCTTAGGAACTGAAAGTCTTAAGATACCATCTTCATACTTAGCCTTGATATCTTCCTGTGTGACACCTTCACCTACATAGAAGCTACGGCTCATAGCACCAGCATATCTTTCCTTACGGATGTATTTACCTTTCTTATCCTTTTCATCCTTATCAAGTCCCTTAGCAGCACTTATTGTAAGGTAACCGTTATCAAGCTGTGCATTAATTTCATCCTTCTTAAATCCTGGAAGATCAATATCAACTTCATAACCTGTATCAGTTTCCTTAACATCAGTCTTCATTACATTATTTGCATGCTTACCATATAAAGCCTTGTCAACTTCAGGAAATCCGAAGTCCATCCAATCATCATTAAATAAATTCTCTCCAAAAATACTAGGCATCAACATAAGTCATTCCTCCTTTAACATATATCATTATCTTGTTACCTTGTTTCTTTGGAACCGGGATGTTTCAGTAACCTCTTGAGGTACTTTCCTTTACTTTCGTACCTCTTTTGGTTCCCTTCCTTTGTTCTTAGCTATGTTATATACCTTTTTATTAGCACTGTCAAGGGGTGAGTGCTAATTTTTTTTATTTTCCAATTATAAAATCCCGCAACCCCAGTATTTACATGGGATTGCGGAATTATAAAATATTTATAAACTATATTTTTTCAGTCGTTTCAAAAGAAAATTATATAATTCTTTATTAAGTTCTCCGTTCTTTTCCTCATCTTCCATATATTCAGGAAGCGGCATATTTGTATCACATTCTCCACATATATCAATACCTAAAACCTTCTGGTTTCTTATAATTATCCCAAGCATATGCTCTAATGTCCCAAGCTTCATATGTCCCTGACTCCAATTGGTTTCACTTATGCTTTCATCAAGAACATCCTTATCAATAGATATGTATACAGGAACTGATAAATCAATCTGGTTTGTTTTAGATTCCATTGCTTCGGCTCTTATCTCCTGTGCTGAATATGTTATAAGTTTATTACTTCTTAACCCAATCGCATTAATATCTTTCTTCTCTGGTCCCACTAGAATAAGCTGGCAAATATACGGATTGTCTTTAATCACCTTTCCTGCCCAGTCTCCGCAGCTTGTTAATCCTTCAATCATAGGTTTTTGCATATCGGTATGGTGATCAAATACAACTAAAGAAAACGGTTCCTTAATTCTGTCAGTCATTATCTTAGTAACATAATGGTAGTTACCCGAATCAAGAAAATGTATTCCATGAATTCCAACAGAATCAACTCTTTCACCTATCTGTTTTTCAGCTTCGTCTGATACATACATATCACATCCTGTAATATCAGTGCAGTCTATCCATGTAAGTGATGTTTTTTCCTTAGCAAATTCATCATCATATACACCTGTGAAATCAAGAATAAAATTGTTGTTTTTCTCTCTTTGCATTATACAATCACCTCAATGGATGTTACTTTTTCTCAAATTCCTCGCTTATCTTCTCCACAAGATTATTCTTTGCAAGTCCATAAGCAATCTTAACTGTATTATACACTGTTTTGTCCGTTGCTGCTCCATGTCCCTTAACAACCGGCTTCTTAACGCCTAGAAGAATTGCTCCGCCTTCATTGTTGTAATCAAACTTTGGCTCAAGTCTGCCAATAAGTGCCTCAAGCTGTGCTTTTTGGGTATCAGATGCACCTGCTGCCGCCCTTCTTATGTCGTCAAACACAACCTTTGCTGTTCCCTCGATTGATTTAAGAAGCACATTTCCTGCAAATCCATCACATACAACAACATCTGCATTACCGTCTAACACTTCTTTGCCCTCAATATTACCTGTGAAATTAAAACCGCATTTTTCTAAAAGCTCATGTGCTGCCTTAATGACATCACTTCCCTTTCCTGCTTCAATTCCATTAGAAAGTGTGGCAACTGTAGGATTCTCAACTCCAAGTGTCTTCATGTAAGCCACACCAAGTCTTGCAAAATCAACAAATCGGTCTGCCTTGCAGTCAATATTGGCGCCGCAGTCAACTATACAGAATGGCTTGTCGTTACGGCCATTAAGAACTACTGAAAGTGCCGGTCTTGTCGCATTTAACTTGCCAAGTATAAGGATAGAACTTATAAGCACAACTCCTGTTGCACCACATGTCACGAATCCACCAATATCCTCATTCATACGGCACATTTTAAGTCCCTTGATTAAGGACGAATCCGTCTTATCGTGGTAAGCATCAACCGGGTCATCATAATTAGTTATCTCCTGTGTGCAGTCCACTATCTCAAGCTGCGATTCATCGTAATCTACATTGGCAAGAAAATCCTCAAGCTCGGCCTTCCTTCCCATCAGATACACATATAAATCTTTATTCTCACTGATTGCTCTGATTGCGCCTGAAACCAGCTCTGTCTGTGGCTTGTCAGCACCAAGCAAATCTACAACTATCTTTATCATAAATCCTCCTTGTTTTACGGGGCAAAATCCCAACGTGCATCTTTGATGCACAATGTCCATTGACGAGGAGAGGATTTAGGCCTCCTTCTGCTCCCGCCAGAAATTATCAAGCAGATTCTTATACACAGCCTCTGAAAATGGAGCTTTTGACAGCTTCTGCTTTGTCTCCTCTGACAAATGCTTTGTCGCAGCAAACTCTTTTCCAGCCGCCTCATACTTTGACAAATATCTGTCAAGTCTTGAACTTGCACCCAGTTCAATTAATGTCTTTAACTGTGGACATAGAATTGCTGTAAATCCATTTTTACCACATATGCACTCATATTCCTTAAGAAGCGAATCATAGACTGACTCTGACTCCGAATAAGCACATCCCGATATAAGAACCAATTTCTGTCCCGTCTTTGGATTTCTTATGCCGTGAAATGACTCGCCATTTTCAGGTGGCTTCTGTCCCCTGTAAGTACACATCATGCTTAAAAGTCTGTCTGTGAAAAGCTTCATCTGCCCCGGCATGCCAAAAAAATACAACGGATAACTTTCAATTATAATGTCTGCTTCTTCTATTCTTTTCTTAACTGCCGGCATGTCATCATTTTTGATAACACACTCGCCCTCAGTCCTTGCCCAGCATGAAAGACAGCCCATACACGGAGTAACATTTAAGTCGGAGATATTAATTATCTCCGACTCGTATTCACCACCTTCGCACATTCCCTTTACAAATGCGTTGGTTACCGCCATTGTAGTGCTGGCACTCTTATGTGGACTTCCATTTAAAACTAATATCTTAGCCACGTCCAAATAATCCTCTTCTCTTTCTTGCAGGAGCCTTTGATGCGCCAAGTAACTGTGCTGCACCAGGAACCTCTCCTACAGCCTCACTGTATTCGCTGTAACGGCCTATTTTTCTGTATTTCTCATATCTGTCATCAAGAAGCTTATCAACCGGCTTCTTCTCTAACTGCTTTATTTCTTTTGAAAGGTCGTCAGCAAGCTTTTTCATAAAATGTGATGTTTCTTTCTCTTCTGAAAAATCTTCCGGTTCTTCAACAACCTTTTCTACGATACCCATTTTATTAAGGTCAGCGGCTGTAAGCTTGAGATGTTCTGCTGCCTCTGGCGCTCTCTTAGGATCTTTGAATAGAATACTTGCACATGACTCAGGTGTGATTACTGAATAATATGCATTTTCAAGCATCCATACTTCATCCGCAACAGCAAGTGCAAGTGCGCCGCCGCTCCCGCCTTCACCAATCATTACTGATATAATAGGTGTCTTAACATCTGTAAGCTCATACAGGTTGTTGGCAATTGCCTGTCCCTGTCCTCTTTCTTCTGCGCCCTTACCGCAGTTAGCACCTTGTGTATCAACAAAACAAATAACAGGTCTGTGGAACTTTTCAGCCTGCTTTATAAGTCTTAATGCTTTTCTGTATCCTTCTGGAAGAACGCAGCCAAAATTCCTTAAAAGTCTTTCGTTTAAATCTCTTCCTTTTTCAATTCCGATTACAGTTACAGGCTTTCCGTTAAGTCGTCCGATACCTCCAACAATGGCATGGTCGTCTGCAAAGCATCTGTCACCGTGAAGTTCTACAAAATCAGTTATTGTAGCATTTATATAATCCGATGCAGTTGCTCTGCCGCTCTTTCTTGTACGGCAGATTCTGTCATAAACACTTAAATTCTCGTTTGTCATGATTAATCTTTCTCCTTATATTGCAATGCAATACTGTTATGCACTTACTGTTTCTGCATGTATTGCAAGAATGTTAGCAAGATATGCCCTCTGTTCCTGTCTTGGCACGATATCATCTATAAATCCGTTCTTTAACTGGAACTCTGCGCTCTGGAAATTATCCGGAAGCACTTCACCTGTAACCTGCTCTACTACTCGCTTTCCTGCAAATCCAATCATTGCACCCGGTTCAGATATGATTATATCTCCAAGCATTGCAAAGCTTGCTGTAGCACCGCCCATTGTAGGGTCTGTTGTACATACAACATATAAGAGTCCTGCGTCACTATGTCTCTTGGCTGCTGCTGAAACCTTTGCCATCTGCATAAGTGACAGTGCACCCTCCTGCATTCTTGCACCACCTGAAACTGTATATCCGATAACCGGAAGTCTGTTCTTTGTAGCATATTCAAAAAGTGCTGTAATTCTGTCCCCAACAACTGTTCCCATAGACCCCATCATGAAGTTAGGCTCCATAATGAATATACATGTATCATTCCCACCGATAGTTCCTCTGCCGCATACAACGCCCTCTGTCTCACCGCTCTTTTCTCTGGCAGACTCATACTTTTCCTTGTATGATGGAAAATCAATAGGATCTGTAAATTCCTGATCATTAAACATTACATCAAACTTTTCTGTAAGCATCTGAAGTCTGTTCTTTGCCGGCATACGGTTTAGCTTCCCGCATAACGGGCATATGTAGTAATTCTTCTCCAAATCCTCTTTATTGATTTCTTCTTTACATTTGTTACATTTGACTGTCATTATTATTCTCCTGCCTTGATGTTCTCAATTGCTTCATTCAACGCATCAACTGTTGTAACTGTGTACATCTTTGCTTCTGGAAGTGTCTTCTTAACAAATCCTGTAAGTGTCTTTCCTGCTCCTACCTCGATAAATGTGTCTATTCCGTCAGCCCACATATTCTTTAATGTATCCTCAAACCTTACACTTGAAGAAGCCTGAAGTGCTATTGTTTCTATAATCTGTGCTGTATCCTGTGGATAAGGCTTTCCTGTTCTGTTGGCATATATCTCTGTCTGTGGAGCATTAATTGTCATTACCTTGAGTGCCTTCTCAAGTTCTTCACTTGCATCCTTCATATAAGGAGTATGGAATGCACCGCTTACTGCAAGCTTAACTGCCCTGCCGCCTTTTTCCTTGATTGCTTCACAGAATGCGTCTATCTCGTCAGCACTTCCTGCACATGAAATCTGTCCCGGGCAATTATAATTAACTGGCCAGATTTCCTTGAATTCCTTACATGTCTCTTCAACAACTTCTGGAGCAAGCTTAAGTGCTGCTGCCATTCCGCCTGCATACTTTGTAGAAAGCTCACCCATCTTGGTTCCTCTGATAACTACCAGTTTAAATGCATCCTCTATTGATAAAACTCCTGCATAAGCAAGCGCCGGAATCTCTCCAAGTGAAAATCCTGCTACAGCGTCAGCCTTAATTCCGGCATCCTTAAGCGCATTGGCAAATGCAAGGTCTGTAAGGAAAAGTGCCGGCTGTGTATTCTCTGTCTTGGTAAGCTCCTCGCCTTCTCCTTCAAAGCACACCTTAACTGTTCCCGGGCGGAGCGACTCCCCCAAATCATATAATTTCTTTGCATCAGAATCTGAATCGTATAGGTCTTTGCCCATTCCTACATACTGTGCACCCTGACCTGAAAATAATACTGCTATTTTTCCCATTAATTTATTCCTCCGTTCCATATATATCCTTACGGTCTACTGTTGTAAATGTCATGCTTCCCTTTGCGTACACATTGCCATCTACCTTAACTACTGCGTCAAATGATGCGAGAACCTTGTTGATTCTTGTAGCTGTAACTGTAATATCAAGTGTATCTCCTGGAATTACAGGCTTTACAAACTTGAATCCGTCTACTTTAAGAAGCACATATAACTTGCCCTCTTCCCTGCTCTTTCCACCGTCATCGATTACAAGTGAACAGAGCTGGGCGCAGCTTTCAATTATAAGTACGCCCGGCATTATAGGTGCGTCAGGAAAATGTCCCATAAAATATGGTTCATTAATTGATACATTTTTAATACCTCTGGCACTTACATTAGGCTCAAGCTCTAACACCTTCTCAATCATCTGGAAAGGTGGGCGCTGTCCGATTCTTTTATTAATCTCAAATATGTTCATCATAATGATAATCCTCCATCAAGCACGATAACCTGACCTGTTACATATGAAAATGCGTCTGAGCAAAGTGATGATACAACATTTGCAACATCTTCTGCCTTTCCTAACTTATGCATTGGGATTGCGTCTAAATACTCTTTCTTCTTCTCTTCTGGAATTGCATCCAGCATCTCTGTCTCTATAAATCCCGGTGCTACTGCATTTACACGGATTCCGTAACCCGCAAGCTCCTTAGCCATTGTCTGTGTCATTGAATTAACAGCACCCTTTGTTGCACTGTATACAGACTGTCCCGGAAGTGCGAATTTCGAGCTGACTGATGACATGTTGATGATGACACCGCTCTTCTTTCTGAACATTTTAAGTACTGCCTGCTGTGCGCAGTAGAAGTAACCCTTAACATTTAAGTCCATGCATGTATCAAGTGTATCCTTGTTGAGCATGAGAAGGTACTCATCTCTTACAATTCCTGCGTTGTTTACGAGTACATCTATTCCGCCAAGCTCCTTGCTTACATCTTTAACCATCTGCTTAACCTGATTAAGGTCTGAAACATCTGCTTTATATGTTATGGCTGTTCCGCCTGCTGCCACGATTTCCTCAAGAACCTTCTGTGCCTGTTCCTCTGAATGGCTGTAATTGATGACTACGGCATATCCGTCTTTTGCCAAACGTATAGCACAAGCCTTTCCAATACCACGGGAAGCTCCTGTAACTAATGCTACTTTCATATATGTGTGTCCTTTCTTTAAGAAAATGTCAGTTCTTTGTCATGGGCATCTGCCCATGCTTCATTACTTGCTGAGTACGATTGCTGTGTATGAACCGCCTGCACCATATGCAACTACAAGTACATTGTTTAACTTAGAAGCTTCAACATTAGTCTTAGAAACGCTTCCGTCTGCTGCAATGCTGTATGCTTCCTGTGAAGGTATCTTTCCAGCAAACATAAGTGCTGCGTGTGCTGCTGCTGTTGTTGCTGCTGCTGCTCTTGACTCACCAAGAACTCCCTTTAATTCCACAACCGGTTTTTCTGCCAGTTTGTCACCAAATACTGCTGTCAATCCCTTGATTTCTACATCATCGACAGCCTTCATTCCGTTTGCGAAACCAAATACTGCATCTATATCATCAATTGTCATTCCTGCGTCTGCTAATGCGTTATTAACTGCATTTGTAAGGCCTGCCTCTGAACCTGTAAGTGTTCCGAACTTAACATTTGAATGAGCCATTCCGTATCCTGCTGCATGGCAGTAGATTCTTGCACCACGCTCCCTGGCTGCCTTCTCGTCCTCGATAAGAACTGAAGCACTGCCATCGCTTAATACGAATCCATCATTTCCTTCAAATGGGGTAACGACACTTTCAGATGTAACACCTAACTTACCGAAAAGCTCTGTCATTATGTCGCTGTTCTCATCAGAACCTGTGGCTAACATAGCATTTTCCTGACCTGAACGGAGTACACTCATTGCATATGCCATGCTTGCAAGACCTGACTGTGCGCCGTTAGTAACTGTTACATTGTAGCCCTTGATTCCTGAACAGATTGAAAGGTATCCGCCTGCTGCATTGTATACAGTGTTAGGGAATTTGAATGCACTTCCTGAAGCATTGCCCTTCTCTGTAATCATACTCTGGAAATCACAGCATGTTCCAAGTGCACCCTCTGACGTTCCCACAATTATTCCAATATCTGTTGCATTATCGCCTGTTACTGCATAATCAGCGTCCTTAAGTGCTTCCATACCTGATACTGCCTGAAGCTGACTGAAATTATCAAGCTTTCTATAGAATGACATCTTAAGTCCAAGTGCATCATAATCTTCCTTGCCGACTGAACTTCTTAAATTAGCTTCTGTCAGAGCTTCGTTTTTTACTGCATTTGCAACATATGTATCTACACTGTTGCCGCTTGGTGTAACCACACCAATACCTGTGATAACAAGGGGCTTCTTCTCTTCCTTAACTGTCACATTGCCAGCCTCTTTGCTAAAGATAATACTTGCGTTATTACCGCCGAATGCAAATGAGTTGTTCATTACGCTTGTAAGCTCTTTTTTATGTGCCTTATTAGGGCAGAAATCTATCTTTCCGGCCTTTTCGGCAAGCTTATCCATATCCTCGTCCTTAAATCCGAGTGTTGGAACTACTGTATTAGTTGTAAGTGCCTTGATTGAAAATACTGCTTCAATTGCTCCTGCTGCACCGAGACAGTGTCCTGTCATAGCCTTTGTTGAGCTTACTGAAAGATTATTGTTCTCGCCGTCAAATATTGTATGTAATGATAAGAATTCTGCATCATCGTTCTTAGCTGTTCCTGTTCCATGTGCATTAACATATCCGATGTCCGATTTCTTCAATCCTGAATTCTTAATTGCTCTGTTAATAGCCTCCATCTGACCTTCTCCATCTGGTCTAGGAGCTGTGATATGGTGTGCGTCACTGCTGACACCAGCACCTAATACTTCACAATACATTTTTGCATTTCTTGCCTTAGCATGCTCGTAGCTTTCTACTACTACGACACCTGAACCTTCACCAAGTGTAATTCCTGTACATCTGTTGAATGGTGAACAGCCATCTGCGTCAAGTGCATGAAGTGATAAGAATCCGGCATATGGTACTGCTGCAAATGTGTCTGAACCACCTGCAAGTACTACATCTGCCTTGCCTGCTCTGATAAGCTCGCATGCGTATGCGATACTGATTGTTCCGGCTGCGCATGCATTTGCAATATTAGTAACAACACCGCCTGCATGGCACTGACCTGCAACCTGAGGTGCTATTGATGAGATTGGCATCTTAGTTACATCACTTGCTTTCTTGCCATGCTCATAATAATCAGATATGCTGACTGCACCACCGACACAGCTTCCGATGATAACTGAAGCCTTAGGATCTCCTGCAAAATCATCAAGTCCTGCGTCCTTCATTGCCTCGCCAGCTGCCTTGATACAAAGCTGTGCTGAACGGTCTGCATCTTCGCTTCCCTCAAAATCTCCAAGTGTGTCGCACTTAACTTCTGCTGCAAGGTCTGCGTAACAGTCTGTTGTATCAAGTGTTGTTGTTTTATGTATTCCTGAAACCGAATTAATGGCATTATTCCATGCTTCATCTACTGAATTACCGATAGCACATATCATTCCAAGACCTGTAATGACTGCGCGGTTATTATTCTCTGTCATAATTGCTCCTTTATTGTTATTTTCATAATTTCTTATAATACTTTTTGGGGGGGGTGGAGTGTGTAGTTGTCTTTGTTTTGGACTTTGTGAGGCATGTTCTTGCTTGTTATGCCCAATCTTCCAGCTCTGTGTACTAGTCAACAAAAAGTAGACACCACTTTATATTTTTATACATCATTTAATGAGCATAATACTCCCTATACTGTTTTGGAGTCAGATAATTCAGAGAGTATGCCGGACGTTCTTCATTGAAGAATCTGATGTATTTCTCCACCTCATATGTTATATTTTCATTACTTGTAAGATGGAAATCATTAAATATCTCTGCTTTGATCCAACCATTGATTGCTTCCATGGCAGCGTTATCTGTTGGAGTACCAGCTCGAGACATTGAATGAACTATGTTATATAGTGGCAATAATTCATTGAAACTTTTTGAAGAATATACAGATCCTTGATCAGTATGTAACACCATTTCAAGATCTGGATTTTTCTTCTTAAGTTCAATTAATCCTTCTAACCCGTGAATATATGTCATACGATCACCTTTTCGTGATGAAAGTGAATATGAAAGTATTTCATTGTTCCATAAATCCATAAAAAGTGTTAGTTCATAATAACTTCCCTTTAAATGAAATGCGGTCATATCACTTACAACACACTGTAAAGGTCCTGTTATATCTAATCCTGTCAGTAGAAGATTTGGATAAATGCGATAAGGATCTCCTGGCTTTTTGTATCGATAATGCTTGGAAACACTTGCTATGCCCGCTGTTTTACATAGCTTATGAGCATACTGATCTGATACCATAAGTCCTGTATCCAGACGAATTTTTGCATTTAACCATCTATATCCATGTGATGGATATTTACTATGATATTCCTTAAATAATATAAGATTGGATACTAAAGTTTTTAATTTGTCAGAAGGTTTTTCTAAACGTTTTTTCCATTTATAAAATCCACTTCTGTTAATATCCAGAACATCACATAGATGCTTAACAGGAAATTGAGATGACATTTCCATTATGATTTCGTATTCTTGTTGTTTAAAATACTGTACTCCTTGTTTGCACCAGCTCCTTTCACTTCGTATCCTTTTTTTGCCCTTAATTCATTCGCTTTAGCTATAATAAGTTCATTTATTAATTCTTCTTTGGACATAGCCATATATGTATCAATGTCAGGTGAAGACAATGATTTTAAGACTGCTGAATTTTTCATTTTAGGCACTGTATTAGCAAGAGGAATTCCTTGTGCTTTCTTATAATCTGTCATGTATTTATGTGCACAGGATTCACTAAGACCATAAATCTCCATAGCCTCTTTATAAGTAATCTCGTGTAAATACATACGTCGTCCTATATCCATTCTTTCTTCTAAACTGTGCTTCATGTGACACCTCCATGATTCCATTATTGTATAAGTGACTACCTTATAAAAAATGGTACTCTTATATATAAATAATGTCTACAATAATTGGGTTGGTGTCTACTTTTAGATTACCACTTCACTGGTGCGTCGGTTTGGACTTTTCAAGTCCTGTTTCTGCTTCTAACGTCCAATCTGCTCGCTCTGGTGCGTCGGTTTGGACTTTCCAAGTCTTGTTTCTGCCCACAACATCCAATCTGTCAATCTCGTCACACTGTTTTGGACTTTCAGGAATCCAATTCCACCAAAAAGTCCAATCCATCGACTCTAGCATTCCCGTTTGGACTTTGTAAGCAATATTCCAGCCTAAAAGTCCAATCCGTCAGCAACATCCAAGCAATCAACCACAACTTATATCCGTAACTAATACGGGTGCCAGAAAAGTCATCTGACACCCGCCACATTTTATATATTATGCATTTTCTTCGATATACTTAGCGATTGTCTCAATGCTGTAGAAGTGTTCTTTGCCAACACCTGTCATCTGAACACCGAATTCATCATCAACATAAGCAATGATTTCAAGCGAATCGATTGAATCAAGTCCGATTTCACCATCTCCGAAAAGCTGTGTATCAAACTCTAAAACATCTGCGTCAATTCCTAAATTCTCACATAAAAAGTCTTTTAACTTTGGCATAATTTCGTTAGTGTTCATTATAATATTCCATCCTTTTTCTTTAATCATATTGTGCGTCCACTAAGAAAAGCACCCACACATTATATATTTTTTTGTAAAAATTTGGCATAACAAAACCCGTGTAGTGTTCGAAAACGCTACACGGGTTCTATAATTGTACTAATTTCGGACATTTTCGTTAAAGTGTCCAAATATTGTCACAAAAATATCCAGACATCATTCCCACCTTCCAAAATATCATCAACACCCTGCCCCACAATTCCACAACATTATCAGAACTTCCTAAAATACTCCACCATCATATCAATAACCGCACTGCTCTCTGGCAAAAACGGCTCAAACACACTGAATGCATGCGTAAGCTTCTTATTCTTAGGAAAAACTACAAGTTCATGCTCTCTTTCTGCTCTTGTCAGTGCCTTCTCAAAATCTGTTGTATATCTTCGTAAGAAATCATTATGGCTTGTCACGAGCCAGACTGGTGCAAGTGAGTTCAGCAGCTCCCTGTTTTCAGGATTAACATACTTTGCGAATGGAGTTTTCTTGTAATCCCTGCCATACAGATACTTTGGAAGAAAAAGTCCAATCTTATCAAATCTTGATGTATAGAACATTCCACTTATGAGCCCAAGCGCATTAATGCGAAGTCCTGCTGCCCTCGCTATATTAGTGCTATTCTGGATAGCATTGACATATGTGATAAGGCATGCGCCGCCGCTGTCACCTGCCATATACACATGTGACGAATCGCCGCCATCTGCTGCCAGTCTCTCCTTTATATAATCCATTGCCATGAAAACATCGGCAATCTGGTCATATATAAGACAGTCTGGAATCAGCCTGTACTCTATGCTGTATACAAGAAATCCCTTCTTGCAAAGCAGTGCACAGAAATATCTGTTGAACTCCTTATTCCCAATTATAAGTCCTCCACCATGAACATTAATAATTACAGGAAGAATCTTCCGGTCTGTATATGTCAAGCACATGTGCTTTAATTCCATCATCAGCATATGCAATGTCAGTACTGCATCTTACTCCTTCCGGAAATGTTAATCCTGCATCTCTTCCTGCGCATGAATCTTCAAAATCTTTCCTCTGCCTATAAAACTGTTTTGTTAAAATATTCCCCATTGATGCACTCCCGACAATTACTTCTTCATATTAGATATAATAAGGTCAAGCTGACCCTCAAATAATTTCTCGATTCTTTCAACGGTATCCTTGATTTCATCAACAGTCTTGGCCTTTTCTTCTTTAATAATCCATCTTATAAGCAATCCAAATATAGCTTCTTCATAGAAACTACATATAATCTCGACATCCTTAATAGAAAGTATGTATCCTTCAGACATTTTTCTAATCTGCAAAAGTGCCAGATAATGAATTCGTGTCTTAACATATTTTTCCAGCCACTCTCTTCCTCTTGCATCAAAAAGATTAGCCCATACTTTCCTATGGATTATACTATATTCAATAAATCTCATAAGAACCTTGTCCATTTCACCATTGTACTCTTCATTGAATTCATCAATCTTTGCCTGGACAACACCATCCAATACATCATATATATCAGAAAAATGATAGTAAAATGTGCTCCTCGTAATACCACATTCATCGGCTATATCTTTAACTGTGATTTTCTTCAGTGATTTTTTTTCAGCAAGTTCAAGTGTACACTTCATTATTGCTTTTCTTGTCAACTGCGACATGTAAATCTCCCCGTTCACTTATATTTGCCTGCATATTGTAGCATATTTAACGTTGAAAGTCACTTTTTACTTAATTATATTACTTATTATAAACATTTTAATTAATGAATATTTTATGACACATTTTCAACAAGGCTGTTGTATCTGATTCTCTTAGTAAGCATAAGATATCTTTTAGGTGTCATTCCGCAATATGTCTTAAAATCTCTTATAAACTGCGGCTGGTCATAATACCCAAGATTAACAGCTGCTTCCGTCATATTATCCACATTGCCATAATTAAGGAATTCCAGACTTCTCTGAAACTGTATTATCTTGCAGAATACCTTAGGGGAAAAACCCATCTGCTCAATAAAAATCTTATTAATATATCTTTCTGTATATCCAACTGTGTCAGCCATTTCTGAAATTCTCATCAAGCCTCCTGAATTATATGCCAGCTCTTTAACTGCCATAAGTATCTCCATCTTACCAAACGGCTTTTCCTGTCTCATCTCCAGTTTAGTATATTCTTCAAGAAAATAATTAATTCTGTCTTTGAATATCTTCTTTTTTTCCATCCCACTTACAAATGTTCCATTATTATCAAGAAGTATATCTTCCAGATAGAATCTGCAGTCAACAAGATCCCGCAATGTCACATTGAGTCCAACCGGCATTCTTCCAGGCATGAATCTTACTCCAAAATACTCTTTCTTTCCCTGCCACTCTACATCTAATGCTTTAATAGGACTACCAATTGCATAAGCATTCATTCCATTTTCTCCATATTCGAAAAGCATATCCACACAACTGTCAGGAACTGTAGTTATTTCCTTTGTTTTTTCAAGTCTGAATGTGTAGAAATGTGATATTCCCTGATTCAGATATATTTCCTGCTTAAAATCCTGCGTCTCCAATACAAGAAAAGGCTGGGTTGGTCTTAATTTGTCTGTTTTATACTCCATAGTGCCTCCTCTTTTCCCCTACATTTAAGCCAACGACAAGTTTGGACTTTTAGCAGATATATAACCCCACCAAAAGTCCAAGCCATATTACTTATATTTTAGCCTTAAATCTATCATATCGCAATGCATTTATATCTATAGATGTTTTTCCATCCACTATTAAATCTGCCAGTTCATGACCAATTGCGGGTGCTATTCCAAAACCGTGGCCACAAAATCCTGTTGCAAGAACAAGCCCCGGAACCTCTGATACATTTCCTAAAACAGGAACACCATCTTTCATCTGGTCAGCCCAGCCTGCCCACGTCCTTACTATCTTGGCATCCGCAAGATCTGGAAAATATTTCATAATACCTCTGCATATACAAGGAGCGGTAATACTGCTGCATATCGGAGTTCCATTATCCTTATTGACTGCCTCATAACCTGATGAACCACCAAATACGAATGAACCATGCTTTGTCTGATGTCCATAAAAATCAGCTTCTGCTGTTCCTAACATCTGGTCAAACATATGTGGTTCAGCTTCTGTTACAAGCGCCTCTATAAGTACTCTGCTCATTGGCACATCTATTCCTACTGTACCAAGAATTTCTTTACTTTCATATCCGGCTGCTACAACGACTGTATCTGCTTCATATATATTATTAGGTGTGATAACCTGTCTTAATCTGCCTTTTATCTTCTTTAATTCTATTACCTTTTCGCCCGTAATAAATCTTACTCCAAGCTTTCTTGCTGTCTTATAGAAGCCTAATGTTGTTGTAAGCGGATTGGCATGACCATCTGTTGGGCACCAGCTTGCACATGTTACCTCATCTGACAGATAAGGATTAATACGGCGTACTTCATCTCCATCTATCATTCTTACATCAAGTCCCACCTTGACAGCCCTTTCGGTAAGCCCTTCAAGGATCTGTTTATGTTTGTCATTCTTTCCAAGTCTTAAATTTCCATCCTGATGATATTCACAGTCAACTTCAAGTTCCTCTGATAGTGATGGCCACAGGTTCTTTATTCCGTACATGACAAGAGGAAGTTCTCTCGGGTCTCGTCCTGACTGGCGGACACCTCCGCCATTTCTTGACGAGCCACCATTTCCAATATGGTCGCCACCTTCAAGAACAATTACATCAGTGCCTTTCTTTGCCAGATAATAGGCTATAGCATTACCTATAATTCCGCCACCTATAATAATTACATCTGCTGTATTTGCCATAATTACACCTCCTTGTTATCCTCTGCTTCATTACCAAGAATTCTCATTTCTGTAGGTCTCATTGGTGCTCTGCTTGTTGCCGGTTCAAGTGTTGCCGGTGATACTCCTAATTCCCTTGCAACAATTCCCTTAACAAGCTTTGCACAGGTCTGTCCCTGACATAGTCCCATTCCTGTTCTTAAATATCTTCTTATTTCTGTCATTGTCCACATCCCCTCATGAACAGCTTTTCTTATCTCACCCTTTGTAATCTCTTCACAGCGGCAGATGAGCATATCGTCATCTGGTGCCGGAACGAATTCTCCTATATCCCTTGAACGGTCATTTACTTCATGCATATTCAATCCTCCTTATTTTGCGTAGCAAAATCCAGCCCCTGGTGAGGGGAGGATTACGCCTCTTTCTTGAAAAATCTTGCCTTCATACCATATTCTGAAGGAACTTTTATAGTAAGCAGATTGGTTTTATCAAATGCCGGTGAAGACTTCACACTGATAACCTCTGCCGCACATACCTTCTGTCCATTACGTCCAAGAGCTATTCCTCTGTCACCCGTCTTTGGCAAAGGTAAGAACTCATACGGCATCGTAACGCTTGCAAAGCCTTCTTCATATGTTTCGTCAACAAGGAAAATTGCCTGACCTGAACATGAAGCCACGCACATTCCACAACCAACGCATGTTGCACTTTCATCAACAGCCGGAAGTGAAGTAATCTTTTCTCCTATCTTGATACATTTCTTAGGACATGCATCCTGACATGGATTACAAGGTATATTCTGGGTACATTCCATTACAGGATGAACTCCCGGTCTTCTTGTCACACCCGGAAATCTCTCAATCTCATCATCTGCAACATATCCTTTAGTAAGAAGTGTTGTAGAAATATCGATTCCTTCCTCTGTTTTTTCTATAAGCTTACCTCTGTTCTTTGGTGCAAACATTCCCTGTCTTAAACCATCAAGTGCTACATCAAGATTCTTTAAATTCTCATCTAATTCTGTTTTATCTATGTATCCCAGATACTCAGCTGCTGCGATTCCTGCCATACGTCCCTCAATCATAGCTGAACTTGCCTCTTCAATTCCTGAAACATCTCCCGCAACGAATACCCCCGGAATAGAAGTTCTTCCATATTCATCACATATAGGAACCTGTCCTCCACGCTTTGGATTATCCTCCATCTTACAGCCTGACATTTTAAGAAGCTGTGACATAGGTGAAAGTCCAACGGCCAGACATATTGTGTCTACATCAAAATGTTTTTCTGTACCTGGTATGAATTTGAAAGATGAATCAACCTCTGCTATTGTTACTCCAGTAACATGGTCATCTCCTTCTGCTTTTACTATCGTATGTGACAGATAAAATGGAACTCCTGTACGTGCTACCTTTGCTGCATGCACTCCATATCCGCCAATTCTTGGTGCAGCATCAACAAGTGCCACAACCTCACAGCCACACTGTATAAGCTGATAACTTACAACAAGTCCTACATTTCCTGAGCCAAGCATAAGAATTCTGCTTCCTGGCTTAACTCCATGAAGATTCATCATTGTCTGTGCTGCTCCTGCACCAATAACCCCCGGCAATGTCCAGCCTGGAAATGTAACCATATTTTCTGCTGCGCCTGTAGCAATTATTATTGAATCTCCTTTAAAATGATGTATCTCATCGCCGATTCTTACTGTAATCTCTTTGTCCTGATACATTCCACAGACTGTTGCATTAAGAACAACCTTAACTCCTGCTGCATCTGCTTCCTTTAATAAATCTTCACCTATCTTAAAACCCCTTATCTTAGCCTTATGCTCCTTAGAACCAAAAAATTTATGTATCTGCTTAAAAAGCTGTCCTCCCGGTTTTTCATTTTCATCAAATACAACTACTTCAAGTCCTCTCTTAGCTGCCTCTATTGCTGCTGATAACCCCGACGGACCTGCACCAACTATAATAAGATCAAATCGCTTCATATCCACACTTCCTTTCATCTACTGCTCTTCAAATGGTTTGTCACTCACTCCATACTGTGTCTGGACCTTCATACCCTCCTCTAAAGGAGTAACACAAGTCCTGATATTTGGTTTTCCATTAACAACCATTACACAGTCTGTACATCTTCCTATCGCACAGAATATTCCTCTTGGCTTATGCTCTTTCTTTGTATATCTGTGTATCATAACTCCCTGTGCTTTAAGAGCCGCTGCAATTGGTTCTCCCTCATAGCCTGTCAGTTCTTTTCCATCAAAATAAAATGTTACAAGCCTTCCTTTTTCTTGTTTTCCCAATATTGGATGTTCTTCAATTCTTGCTCCCATAACTACCATCCTTTCTACATCTCTTTCTGGCTGCCCGCAATCTGTCCGATATACAGGAAAAGCGCCCAGCCAGCGGATTCCGCTGTACTGGGCGCCTTTGCCTTAACAATTGTATGCTTTGAATTGTACGACCTCATTTATATTATAAATTGTAAAAATCAGAACTAAACTGTGCCAAAATCTATATACATAAACAAGTGCTGCTGATTGTAATATGTTCGTAAGATTTTTTATTTACCTGACTATCAAAATAAATTTACATAAATTTCATGCATTCTTTTCCATAATGTGCTAGACAAATGTATTAAAAGGTGTTACTTTCTTATAGGACTAAAGGACTATTTATATTCGGATTTATTATTCGGATATAAAGCATTTATGAAAGGAAAATTAATGAACAAGTACGGACATGTAACCGTAACCAAAAGACTTACCCCTAAGCTTAAGAAAAGACATGATTTTGCTTTGAGACTTGGAAGTATTATGCCGGATATTCTTCTGCATACATATATTAAGGGACATACATGGGATTCTTCCTACAATAAAGTTTCAAGAAGGCTGCAGCGTCTTGAAAGACATGGCAGAATGAACTGTTTTTCTTTTTTGTCTTTAGGCTATGCCTTACATTACATAGAAGATTACTTTACATTTCCACATAACTCATGGTATCCAGAACCGATGTCTGAGCATGTGTTATATGAAATTAAGTTCATGAATTATATAAGAGAAAACAAGAACGATATTAACAAACCTCTGATATCTAATAATGGTCGCGGTGTGTCTGCTGACAGAATGTTAGATTATCTCATAACTAACCACAAACAGTATGCTGCTAACGAGCAGGGCTTCGATAATGACTATAGTTTCATTACTTCCGTTGGATATGCATTTGTTACCAACTATGTTAAGCTGTTCATGATTAACAGCGGCAAGGATATCGTTATTGATATGAATGAAGATTATGTAGCACTTAATTCTAATATTTAATGCTTTTTACTTAATCATTAAAATTGTACTTCAAAAAGCACAATCACAACAAAGCCAGTGTCCAACTATCTGAATAGCTGATAAACACTGACTTTGTGACCTTTTTAGTAGAATTGTAAAGTTCTAATACAATCAAAGTATTGCTTGTTTTGTTATAATCCGTGTGTTATATTAGACATGTAAATGGTTTTTGCTCAAATCATTGCAGGGCTTACCCTCTTCCTTGGGTAGGCCTTTTTTATTTCTCGTCATTTTGGGGTGTATTTACACCTCTTACCCTTGTAGATACTACAGCTCCTAAAGGAACCATATTTACAGTCACCTGACCATCAGCTTTTCGCGTAATCAGTGTACCACCTCTCTGTATATAACTCTTATCAATATCTTTATATCCAAGATAATCTATCGACATTCCATATGTCATCTGGATTCCCTTATATATAAGTGAAAGTGTATTCAGATGGTCATGTCCGCAAAACATCCATTTAATAACACCATTCTCCACTGCTTTGTTAAAAAATGTTCCTTCAAACTTTGAAATTCCAAAATGCTCATTCTTCTCAGCAATACTGCCGTGCTGATATAAAACGCTTTTATCACCAAGCTTCATCTTACGGTATGCTTCCTTAAATTCCGCAGGCGGCATGTGAAAAAACGCCATCGCCTTAATATCCGGATTACATTTTTTCAAGTCATTAAGCCTGTTCATGCACCACTCCACCTGATCATCATGTATCCGGTCAAATCCGCTGTAAAACCAGCCTCCTTCACCATACATATTAGAATCAAGCATAACAAGTGGCAATAAAACATTTTCATCTGAGCTGGTAAGATTAATAAAGAAGTTTCCTACACCTGTAAGCTCTTTCCTACCTTCTGTAAATATGCAGTATTTCCCTTTCTTATAAATCTGTGCAAGCTCTTCTTTATTGCAAGTCGAACCCATCTCGCAATCGTGATTACCAAATACAAGTGTATACGGAATTGCAAAACTGTCCATGAATTTCATCAGCTTGTACGCCTGCTTTCTGTTATTAAGCGTCCCCGCCTTTGGCAGAAATGGAAATATAGAATCCCCAGTTAGCACTATCATATCAGGCTTTGCTTTATGAATAATCTTTGTTACTGCATTTAGCGCCAGCTTATCCTTCTTTCTTGATATAAAACCAAATCCTAGATGAAGGTCTGTAAGCTGCAATATCTTAAAATCTTTATGTTTATCTATTATATATGTAAATGTTTCATTGTCTGTCTGCTTTAAATTGTCCGATTTATACATACTTTCACGCCTTTCTTTCCGGCACTAAAATTAATACCAGTTATATGTTTAGCTGAGCGGTATTAATGCTCCTATAGCCGAAACTATCGTCGATACTACCATAAGGATCTGAAATGGCAGCGTTCCTATCACTCCGCATATAGGACTTGCTCCTGCTTTCTTTCTTGATTTACCATATGTCAGAACAAGCATTATGCTCACCAGTACAACTACACCGCTCATGATTCTTGTAAGTATTATAAAGCTGCTCACTCCGAATATTGCAAATAATATACATGGAACTGTCGCTATAAGCCAGCTTACACGGTTGCCGATTCCAACCTGCTCATGCACGACATCTCTTAAAGCAAGTGTGTTACTCCAGAATGTTGTAAGCAGTGCAAAAAGCGAAAAGATACCTGCAAGAATAACTGCCCATTTTCCGATGCTTTCTCCAAGCTGCATATAAGCAAGTTCCTTATCTATTGTTCCCTTAGTTCCAAGAAGAACAGTCAGTGTCACAACCAGTACAAATGCAGACGATAATCCAAACCCTATGAATATTGATTTCCTTATCTTACCCGGATTGCCGTCAAGCCCTTTAACGACCTGAATAACCGCCTGATTAGCTGATGTCGCAAATACAACCATACTATACAGTGCAAGCAGATTATTCCAATGGAAAGGTGCTGTATAGAATCCATTAACTGGATGTGTAAATGTTCCTACTGTCATAACTGCAACTATTCCCATAAGAAGTATTACAGCGTATTTCTGTGCAATTCCTACCGCCTTCATTCCCATAAATACAACAATTCCGGCAATCACATAATATATTATCTGCGCTGCCCATAGTGGCAGTCCGAACCAGTTAACAAATATCTGTGCCCCACCGTTAATATTGCCGCTCACTCCTATCATAATCGCAAGCCCATACACCACAAAAACAATCCAGCTGAATACCTTCTTCATAACTCCGTGGAACAATTCCCCCTCAAAGCTTTTTACAAGCTGTACACCACCGTTGTTATACGAAAGTTCCGCAATTATAAGATGTAGAATTACATTAATGATGTAAGCTGCTCCTACCATCCAGATAACATCAATCATACTGTTCTTCGTTGCAAGATACGGAACTGCTATTATTCCCGTTCCAATGCTGTTTCCTACAATCATGCTAATCGCCTCAAATGTGGTGAGCTTTGCTTCTGATTTTATTGCCATGTGTGCCTCCTTTTTACTTAGAATATAATGCATCATTTCTAGAAAGAAGATATACACAATATTGATTCATACTTATTCCTTCTTTCTTAGAATGTTCTACAAGAGAACGATGCAGACTTCGAGGTATTCTAAGTTTAAACTGCCCTGAATATTCGTCTAAGCTATCCGGTTCATGTATCTCTATTCCTTCTTCCAAAGCTGCCTCTAACCATGCCTTTTTGGCATCAATAGCATTTGCTACTGCTGACTCAATAGTTTCACCACATGTAAGACATCCCGGAAGTTCTGGATACGAAACTACATATCCGCCTTCTTCTCTATCCTCTATAATTTCCATACGATAATTCATTGCCATATAATCGTTAAGCGTTTTCATTATTCATTGCCTCACTTTCAACAATCTCTTTTACCATCTCTACATATACTTTTTTAATTGGTTCGTGTCTGGGTATTGTAATTGGCTGACAGCCTGGTTTCCTAAATGTATAATGACTGCTTCCACTCCTCGGCGCATTCATTTTATAACCATAGCTTTCCATTACTTTTCTTAATTTATCAAAACGAATATCCTTTGATAAATTAGATATTCTCATTAATAATTTATCCCATTTGGACATTACAAATACCCCCTATCTATATTATATATGGTGTCATATACGGTGTCAATCTATTTCAAAATTATCTTATGTAATTGTATATGTATATTATCATTATTTTATATCATATTCAATATATCATATATAAATATTTTATTAAGTATAGTATCCATCCGTATTTGACCACAACCGCCCCCAGTGCTATATTATGTACAAAAACGCGCATACAGAAAAGGAACAAACGCAATGAGCAGAAATGATGAAAACAATTATACACTGCGTCCTCTTACTATAGATGACGCTGAAGAATACAATGCACTCTTAAGATATGCCTTTCAGGTAACAGAACAGGAGCTTGCTGAGACAGGCTGGAAGGATGATGAGATTACCCAGTCCAAATTCCCAGTTCTTCAAAGAGCTGATGTACTTGGCTGCTTCAATGGTAATGATCTGATTGCACAGTTTGCAGTATACCCTCTTGATATGAATATATATGGTGTGAAATACAGCGTAGGCTTCGTTACAAGCGTATGTACTTATCCTGAATACACAGGACATGGAATTATGAAAAGACTGATGATTCAGAGCCTTATACGAATGAGAGATGCTCACAAATCATTTGCTTTACTGTATCCATATTCAATTCCATTATACCGTGGTCTTGGCTGGGAAATTATTTCTAACAAGATGACTTATACAATCAAGGATACACAGATTCCAAGAAAGCTTAATGAGCCCGGTTATGTCAGACGAGTTTCATGGGACGACAAAGAATTTAAAGAACTTCATACCAAATTTGCTGAAAAGACTCATGGCTGTCTATATAGAAATAACCTTGCATGGGAAGAATACTGGCGCTGGGACGAGGACGACACTTCTGTTGCCATCTATTATTCTAAGGACGATGTTCCTTACGGATATATGGTATACATGATAAGTTCTGATGTCATGCATGTTAAAGAAATGATTTATCTTAACCGCGAGGCACAGCTTGGCTTGTGGGAATTCATACATGCCCACGATTCAATGATTGACGAGGTCCGTGGAAACAATTACTACAGTGAGCCAATCGCATTTGAACTCGATGACAGCGATATTAAAGAGACAATCCGCCCATACACAATGGGGCGAATTATTGATATCAGACAGTTCTTTGCCAAATATGCCTGCGACCCGGACGAACCATCTGTATGCATACGCTTCTACATTGAAGATGACCTTCTCGCATGGAACAACGGTTACTTTACATACCTTTTTGATAATGGCAGATGTATTGAAACCGAACAGCAGCCTGATTACGAAGTATCTATGTCAATCGGCACATTAACTACATTAATGCTTGGTTACAAGACTGCTGAAAAGCTTCACGTCATGGACAAGATACAGGCATCAGATGAAGCTGTTGAACATCTGGATGACATACTTTTCCATAGAATTCCATATGTGTCGGATTATATCTAATTATGATGCTGATATGATTTTTTAACACAAAAGCCCATAGAATCTGCTTCTATGGGCTTTCCTATCAATTATTATTCAATTTCTCATTCCTTATAACCAATATTATTGTTACCAAAACATTTGTCATATGAAATACCTGTTAATTTCTCAATTACATTTCTTGTTTCCTCAGAAACATCTCCTTTTCTACCACCTGTATAGAAGAATGGCAGTGGTGAATCCTTGCCAAGCATTCCGATGAAGAAGCATAAGCGGAATACCTGTAAGTATAAAGAATCTTCTTCGTCCAAACTTCCTTCCAAGCTTAGTTCTGTAAAAACTGTCTGTAATAAAACCCATCAAAGGATTAAGAATTACATCAAGATATGTCGCAATTGAAAATATAAGCGTAGCCTTAACAACTGACATATTACAAAATGTCAAGTGTTAAAAAATAGACAGTTTAATAAAAATGTGCTATAAAATTTATATCATTAACATTTTTTTGGGGGTATTTATGTTAAATATTACAGAAAAATCAGAAGGTGAAGCAGCTAAAGATTATGTACTCAGACAGCTTATTTACAACATTGTCCACACTAACCTGCTGCCAGGTCAGAAGCTTGAAGCACCTGAACTCTGCTCACTTATGAATGTCAGCAATAATCCTTTACGCGAAGCAGAATTAGAACTTGCACAGTCAAAACTGATAGAGATAAAGCCTAAGATTGGAGCATTTGTATCATATGTTAATTCAGATATTGTAGAACAGCTCCGCGACTTACGCTGTGTACTTGAGGCACAGCTTGCAGTTGAAGCATGCGATATACTGACAAAGAACCAGCTTGATTCATTATATGAAAATGTAGCTTTATGGGAAATGTATATCAAACGCGGTGATGAAGAAAAGATTTTCACACTTGATAAAGAATTTCACGGAAGTCTGTATAAAATGTGTGGCAAAACTGTATGGTACAACCTTGTAGAAAGCATGGCACCACATTTTGACAGAACTACAATATTAAGTTTCAGATGCAAAGAAACAGGTAGAATCCTGAAAGACCATGGAGAACTTGTATCAGCAATTGAAAAAAAAGATAAAGAAAAAGCTGCCCATATATCACAGAGACATATGAGCAGATATTCTGAAAATATTGATGCAATCAGGAAAATGTTCCCTGAGTACTTTAATGATTAAATACGTGTTGTCCACTTTCCGCAGTCCCACACATCAGTCGCAAGACCATCGTAGAACTCTGGTTCGTGGCAGACCATAAGTATGCTGCCCTTATATGCCATAAGGGCTCTTTTTAATTCATCCTTGGCATCCACATCAAGGTGGTTAGTAGGCTCATCAAGTACAAGAATGTTACTCTCCCGGTTAATCAGCTTGCACAGACGCACCTTTGCCTGCTCTCCACCAGAAAGAACCTTAACCTTGCTCTCGATATGCTTGGTTGTAAGACCACATTTGGCAAGGGCTGAACGAACCTCATACTGTGTATATCCTGGAAATTCCTGCCATATCTCCTCAAGACATGTAGTTTCAATTCCAGCCGGAGTCTCCTGCTCGAAATATCCTATCTCAAGATAATCTCCCTGCTCAACATCACCTGACAGAGGCTTAATAAGTCCTAATATGCTCTTTAGCAATGTAGATTTACCGATACCGTTAGCACCTGTAAGCACAATCTTCTGGCCTCGCTCCATCTCTAAGTTAAGCGGACTTGAAAGCGGCTCATCATAACCAATTACAAGGTCGTGTGTCTGGAAAATATATCTTCCAGGTGTTCTCGCTGTCTTGAAATTAAACTCTGGCTTTGGCTTCTCTGCTGCCAGCTCAATAATATCCATATTATCAAGCTTCTTCTGTCTTGACATCGCCATATTTCTTGTGGCAACTCGCGCTTTATTTCTTGCAACGAAATCCTTAAGCTCCGCAATCTCCTGCTGCTGCTTATTGTAAGCTGCCTCAAGCTGCGCCTTCTTCACAGCATACACCTTCTGGAAATTATCATAATCACCCGTATAACGGTTCAGTTCCTGATTATCCATATGATAAATAACATTTATAACACTGTTAAGGAATGGAATATCGTGCGATATCAGTATAAATGCGTTCTCATAGTCCTGCAGATATCTCTTAAGCCACTCAATATGCTCCTTATCAAGATAGTTAGTAGGCTCATCAAGAAGAAGGATGTCCGGTTTTTCAAGAAGCAGCTTTCCAAGCAGTACCTTAGTTCTCTGTCCGCCTGAAAGCTCAGTTACATCTTTATCAAGTCCAAGTTCCGATAGTCCCAATGCTCTTGCAACTTCCTCAACCTTCGCATCTATCATATAGAAATCATGCATTGTAAGAAGGTCCTGAATAGTTCCCGCTTCCGCCATCAGCTTGTCCATTTCTTCTGGTGATGCGTCGCCAAGCCCGGCATATATCTCATTCATCTGATTCTCCATGTCATACAGAAAGTCAAATGCTGATGCAAGCACTGACTGGATTGTCATGCCCTTCTCAAGCACAGCATGCTGGTCGAGATATCCAACTCTGACATTCTTTGCCCACTCAACCTTTCCCTCGTCAGGCATAAGCTTGCCTGTTATTATATTCATAAATGTGGATTTACCTTCGCCGTTGGCTCCCACTAATCCAATCTTATCAAGCCTGTTAAGCTGGAAAGACACATTGTTAAATATCGCTCTGTCGCCAAATCCGTGTGTAAGTCCGGTTACTGTAAGTAAACTCATATCTGATATCCTTTTCTTTAAT
>ULVX01064340.1_pt1 | contig 48503 bp, 49 predicted proteins | sample 1959811 | NCBI WGS metagenome assembly ULVX01 (sample SAMEA4835797, study PRJEB28245) | human gut metagenome | biome: gut microbiome; material: fecal sample | place: Denmark | collected 2008
TTTTGAATTTTTTTCATCTTTTTTACTGTATACGCTTACATTGCCGTTTTTAAAAGAAAAACTGGCATAAAGCCAGTCGTTTAATCAAAAATTAAGTATTCAATCTTAGATTCGAATATATGATGGAATAAAGCTATCACTCTACCTACTCCTACCACTGCAATCACTGTCCCTATTCCAACACCAACAATTTGATGAGCAATAAATAAACTAATACATAACGTAATACTTAAATTTAGACAATCAAACAAATTTTTAGTTATACCTACGCTTTTATCAAATCTTTCCGCTAAGGCTTGTACAATCCCATCTCCAGGATTCGGAACCATTTGCATACTTAATGACATTGCTGCACCTATTCCAGTACAAATTATCGCAAAAGTAAGTATTATAAAACGAATTCCTAAATTTTGTGAAGTTGGAATATATACAGTAAATATATTCAATAAACGCGTAAATATTAAACTTAGCGGTAACTGTAGTATGTCTGATGCAATTCTCTTATGATTTTTTAATCGAATATGAATTATAATCTGAACGACGACAAACATGGCGTATACCACAAAAGTTAAATCTCCAAAATTTAATCCTGTAATTTGCGATATACTATAAGGCACCGATATTATTGGAGAGACTCCTAGATTCGCCTTTGTATTTAAAGTTAGACCTAAAGCTAATATAAACATTCCAACCACATACACTAAAATTCGCAATCTTTTTTATCCAATCAAACCATCCTTTCAAAAAAGCAATGTTATTCTATCAAAACTATTATATTCTGAACAAGTGTATTTTGATTTTTAAATATCCTAAAATTATCCCATTAATAAAAAGTCAGAAACACATTCCTGACTTTCATTCACTATGCGACTGCTTTAAATGCTTCATCCAAATCTTGAATAATATCATCGATGTTTTCACATCCAATACTTAAACGAATTGTATTTGGACGAATACCCTGATCTAGCAACTCATCTTCTGTACATTGAGAATGCGTTGTAGTTGCTGGATGAATGACTAAAGATTTTACATCGGCAACATTAGCTAATAAAGAGAATAATTCTAGATTATCAATAAAATCTTTAGCCTTTTGTGCATCGCCCTTAATATCAAATGTAAAGATAGAACCTCCTCCATTAGGAAAATACTTTTTATACAATTCTTGTTGTTTAGGATCTGTAGAAACACTTGGATGAGACACACTTTCTACTTGAGTATGATTATTCAAATATTCAACAACTTTTAAAGCATTATAAGTATGACGTTCTACACGTAAAGACAATGTTTCTAATCCTTGTAAGAATAAGAATGCATTGAAAGGAGAAACCGTAGCTCCAGTATCTCTTAAAAGAATAGCACGTACTTTAGTAACGAAAGCCGCCGGTCCACATGCTTTTGTAAAACTAATGCCATGATAGCTTGGATTTGGTTTTGTTAATGAATCAAATTTTCCACTAGCTTCCCAATCAAATTTTCCTCCATCAACAATAACACCACCAATACTTGTTCCATGTCCACCAATAAATTTTGTAGCTGAATGAACAACAATATCAGCTCCATATTCGATTGGTCTTACTAAATAAGGTGTTGCGAAAGTATTATCCACTACTAATGGAATTTTATGTCTATGAGCAATCCTTGCGACAGATTCAATATCCACTACATCTGAATTTGGATTTCCTAATGTTTCAATATACAAAGCCTTTGTCTTTTCATTAATAGCATTTTCTACTTCTTTTTCATTAAAAATATCTACAAAGGTTGTTTGAATACCATATTGAGGTAATGTGTGTTCAAATAAGTTAAATGAACCACCATAAATATTCTTTGCCGAAACAATATTGTCTCCATTTTGAGCTAAATTTAAAATCGTATAAGTAACTGCTGCTGCACCAGATGCTACGGCTAATGCGGCAACACCACCTTCAAGAGCTGCTATACGCTTTTCAAATACATCCTCAGTTGGATTAGTTAAACGACCATAAATATTTCCTGCATCACTCAATCCAAAACGTGCTGCAGCATGATCACAATTTCTAAACACATAAGATGAAGTTTGATAAATTGGAACTGCACGTGCATCAGTCGTTGGATCTGCTTGTTCTTGTCCTACATGAAGTTGTAAAGTTTCGAATTTGAAATTTCGTTGATCTCTGGTTATTTTTGTCATAATCATTCTCCTTTAATTCATACTATTCTTATATGTTTTGTATGATAGTGCAAAATGATTATAATGTCAATAAAGAAATGTAACATTTTACACTGCATTTACATTTATTACATTTTCAATCAAAAAAAAAGACCGATACAAATGTATCAGTCCTTAGTTTTTATAAGTTTAATTAAGCGTCAATTTCAGTAACGTTACCAGCACCTACAGTGTGTCCACCTTCACGGATAGAGAACTTAGTACCAGTTTCGATAGCGATTGGAGCGATCAATTCAACGTTCATAACAACGTTGTCACCAGGCATTACCATGTCAGTTCCTTCTGGCAATGTAATTACACCTGTAACATCTGTTGTACGGAAGTAGAATTGAGGACGGTAGTTAGAAACGAATGGAGTGTGACGTCCACCTTCTTCTTTAGTTAAAACATAAACTTGTGCTTTAAATTTAGTGTGAGGGTGTACACTTCCAGGTTTAGCTAATACTTGTCCACGTTGGATTTGGTCACGTGCAATACCACGTAACAATGCACCAATGTTGTCACCTGCTTCAGCAACGTCTAATTGTTTGTGGAACATTTCCAAACCAGTTAATACTGTTTTTTGAGTGTCTTTGATACCTACGATTTCAACTTCGTCGTTTAAGTGAGCTTGACCACGTTCAACACGTCCTGTAGCTACTGTACCACGACCAGAAATTGTCATAACGTCTTCGATTGCCATCAAGAATGGTTTATCCATTTCACGAGCTGGATCTGGAATCCAAGTATCAACAGCATCCATCAATTCGTAGATTGATTGTTCGTATTTTGGATCTCCTTGAAGAGCTTGTAATGCAGAACCACGGATAACTGGAGTTTCGTCTCCGTCGAATCCGTATTCGTTTAATAATTCACGAACTTCCATTTCTACTAAGTCGATTAATTCTTCATCATCAACCATATCGCATTTGTTTAAGTAAACAACGATATATTTAACACCTACCTGACGTGCTAACAAGATGTGTTCACGTGTTTGAGGCATAGGTCCATCAGATGCAGCAACTACTAAGATTGCTCCGTCCATCTGAGCAGCACCAGTGATCATGTTTTTTACATAATCGGCGTGGCCTGGACAGTCAACGTGTGCATAGTGACGTTTTTCTGTTTGGTATTCAACGTGTGCAGTGTTGATAGTGATTCCACGTTCTTTTTCTTCTGGAGCACCATCGATTTGGTCATAAGCTTCAGCTTTAGCCATACCTTTTTTAGCTAATACTGTTGTAATAGCTGCTGTTAATGTTGTTTTACCGTGGTCAACGTGACCGATAGTACCAATATTAACGTGAGTTTTACTTCTGTCAAATTTTTCCTTAGCCATTTATAATTTCCTCCTAAATGCTAACATATTTCATACAATAAATATTGTATTTCAGAACCAAGCGAAAATCAACTAGTTTTCGCTTGAATTCTCTTTAATAATTTTTTCTGCAATACTCTTTGGAACTTCTGAATAGTGGTCGAACTTCATAGAGTAGTTTCCACGTCCCTGAGTAAAGCTACGTAAGTCTGTAACATATCCGAACATTTCTGACAATGGAACATGTGCACGAACGATAATGGCATTTCCACGTTCTTCCTGTTCAGTGATTTGTCCACGACGACTTGAAATGTCACCCATAACGCTACCTAAGTATTCACTTGGTGCAGTTACTTCTACGAACATAATTGGTTCTAGAATAGCAGGTTTACATTTCTTTCCAGCTTCTTTTAATGCCATACTAGCGGCAATCTTATAAGCCATTTCACTAGAGTCGACATCGTGGTATGATCCATCAAATAATGTAGCTTTGACATCGATTACTGGGTAACCTGCAACCATACCATTTTCCAATGCTGCTTCCAAACCTTCTTGAGTTGGTTTGATATATTCTCTAGGTACGCTACCACCAACGATAGCATCAACGAATTCAAATCCTTTTCCTTCGTTTGGTTCGAATTTAATCCATACGTGACCATATTGTCCACGACCACCTGACTGACGGATGTATTTTCCTTCACAATCAGCAGCCTGACGAATTGTTTCACGGTAAGCAACTTGTGGTTGTCCAACATTTGCTTCAACTTTAAATTCACGACGTAAACGGTCAACAATGATATCCAAGTGAAGTTCACCTACACCGGCAATGATTGTTTGTCCTGTTTCTTCGTTAGTATATGTTTTGAAAGTAGGGTCTTCTTCTGCAAGTTTTGCAAGAGCCAATCCCATTTTGTCTTGGTCAGCTTTTGTTTTTGGTTCCAAAGACAATTCGATTACTGGTTCAGGGAATTCCATAGATTCAAGAATGATTGGGTGATCTTCATCACACAATGTATCACCTGTTGTAGTAACCTTTAAACCAACTGCAGCAGCGATATCACCTGAATAAACTTCAGTGATTTCTTTACGTGCATTGGCATGCATCTGAACGATACGTCCGAAACGTTCTTTTTTATCTTTAGTTGAGTTTAATACATAGCTTCCTGCTTTTGCAGTACCTGAATAAACACGGAAGAAAGATAATTTTCCAACGAATGGGTCTGTAGCGATCTTAAATGCTAATGCAGAGAATGGTTGATCATCACCAGGGTGACGAACATCTGGTTCTCCATCTAATGTAGTACCCTTAATTGAAGGTACATCTAATGGACTTGGTAAGTAATCTACTACTGCATCCAATACTAATTGAACACCTTTGTTCTTATATGCAGATCCACACAATACTGGGAAGAAGTCACCATTACATACTGCAATACGTAATACACGTTTGATTTCTTCGATTGAAGGCTCTTCACCTTCTAATACTTGCATCATGAAATCTTCATCATAATCTGCTAAATAGTCTAACAATTTAGCACGGTATTCTTCCATAAGATCTACCATATCTTCTGGAACTGGGATTTCAGTAATTACACGACCGTAATCTCCACTAAATTCATAAGCTTTTCTCTTGATAATATCAATGATAGCTTCGAAGTCTGATTCAGCACCGATTGGTAACTGAATTGGACAAGATTTAGCTCCTAAACGATCGATGATTGTATTGCATGACATTAAGAAGTCAGCACCTGTAGCATCCATTTTGTTACAGAATACAATACGTGGAACGTTATATTCAGTAGCTTGACGCCAAACTGTTTCAGTTTGAGGTTCAACACCTGCTTTAGCATCTAATACTGTTACGGCACCATCTAATACACGTAAACTACGTTCTACTTCTACTGTGAAGTCTACGTGGCCTGGCGTATCGATGATATTGATACGGCATTCTTTACCAGTTCCATCTGTCTTTTTCCAGTGAGCTGTTGTAGCAGCAGAAGTGATTGTGATACCACGTTCTTGTTCTTGCTCCATCCAGTCCATTGTACTAGCTCCATCATGTGTTTCACCAATCTTGTGGTTTACACCAGAGTAGTAAAGAATACGTTCTGTTGTTGTTGTTTTTCCGGCATCGATGTGAGCCATGATACCGATGTTACGAGTTTCGTGTAAAGCATATTCTCTAGCCATATTTCTTTACTCCTTCTCTTACCAACGGTAGTGAGCATAAGCCTTGTTAGCTTCTGCCATTTTGTGAGTGTCTTCACGTTTTTTAACACTGGCACCAGTTCCATTAGAAGCATCAATAATTTCAGCTGCTAATCTCTGTTCCATTGTTTTTTCGTTACGTAAACGTGCGTAGTTTACGATCCAACGAAGTCCTAAAGTCAAACGACGTTCGTCGCTTACTTCAACTGGTACTTGGTAGTTGGCTCCACCTACACGTCTAACTTTCAATTCCAATTGAGGCATAACGTTTTCTAAAGCTTGTTCGAAAACCTCCATTGGTGCTTTTCCTGTTTTTACTTCTACGATTTCAAACGCGTTGTACAAAATAGTTTGTGCAACCCCTTTTTTACCATCAATCATGATTTTGTTGATCAAACGAGTAACCAACTTAGAGTTATAAATTGGGTCGACTAGTACGTCACGTTTCGCAATGTGTCCTTTTCTAGGCATCTAATTTCCTCCTTTCACGATTGATCTATTTCTTAGGTCTTTTAGTTCCGTATAATGAACGAGATTGTTTACGGTCATTTACACCAGCACAGTCCAAAGTTCCACGAACGATGTGGTAACGAACACCTGGTAAGTCTTTAACACGTCCACCACGAATCAATACAACACTGTGTTCCTGTAAGTTGTGTCCGATACCTGGAATGTAAGCTGTAACTTCCATACCATTACTTAAACGAACACGCGCATATTTACGAAGTGCTGAGTTTGGTTTCTTAGGTGTCATAGTACCAACACGTGTACAAACTCCACGTTTTTGTGGACTTGATAGGTTTGTTGGTTTAGACTGCAATGAGTTGTAACCACGGTTCAAAGCTGGAGACTTTGAAACGTTTTGACTGGCCTTACGACCTTTACGAATCAACTGGTTGATTGTAGGCATAAGATCCTCCTTTCAAAATTTTCAATTTCCAAGCAAACGAAGCCGGGTGGGTCTTGCCCATCCATTAAATATAGGCTCTTTTCAGAACCTATTTTCGCATGCAATATTAAGATACAGTATTCGAGATGATTTGTCAAATCTTTTTTATTGATTTTTTTATAATAAATTTTTATACGCATTCCCCATTCATTAAAGTATAATATAGACATGAATAGAGGTAAGTTTATGAAACACAAAATTGTATTTTTCGACATGGACGGAACACTTTATCAAACCGAAAATGACGTTATTCAAGAAAGCGCATTAGACGCTATACAGACACTAAAAGATAAAGGATATATTGTCTGTGCGGCTACTGGCCGTCCCTTAAATCAAATGAAACTTATATTACAACGTGTTCAATTTGATTATTATGTATTGATCAACGGAAGCTACATTCTAGACAAAGACTTTCAAGAAATCGGAAGCTATCCAATCTTACAAGACAACGTGAATGACTTAGTCAATTTTAGCAAAAAATACGAAACCGGTCTAATGTTTCACTTTGGCGATGCTACATACATTTACAACAACTTTTACCCAATGTATGACTTCTGTAAATACTGTAACGTGCTAGATTCACTGTTCTACGATCCAAGCCAATCTTATCATTTAAGACACAAAGCCTTTAATGCCGTAGTTCTTACTAAAGATAAAAAATTAGTTGACCAATTCATGGAGACTCATCCAAATCTAAGAAACGATTTAATTAATGTTAAAACCGATGGATTCTGCTTCGATATCTTCAATGCAGATAACGATAAATCAAAAGGTATTGAAATGATTCTTGAAAAAACAGGATTCACATGGAAAGATGCCATCTGTTTTGGAGACAGTACAAATGATATCCACATGTTAAAGAAAGCCGATATTGGCGTTGCGATGGGAAATGCAAGTGATTTTGTCAAAAGCTATGCTAACTTTGCTACAACATCTACATACGATAACGGTATCTATAATGCAGTCACAAAAATATTAAAAGACGAATAAACATCTAAAAAAGACATCATCACAATTAGAATGATGTCTTTTTTAATATCATAATAGTATCATTTAAATCCTTATTCATTAAATGAACAGAAAAAAAGCCCTTATCCAAGGACAAAGGCTTCAATAACAAATTAAGCTTAAATTACTTAATTTCTACAGTAGCTCCAGCAGCAACTAATTTTTCTTTAATTGATTCTGCTTCTTCTGGAGATACGTTTTCTTTAATAGCAGCTGGAACACCATCTACCAATTTCTTAGCGTCAACTAATCCTAAACCAGTGATTTCACGTACGGCTTTGATTACAGCAACTTTTGTTCCACCAACATTTGTTAATGTAACAGTTACTTCGCTAGGTCCTGCAGCTTCTTCAGCAGCAGCAGCTGGAGCAGCAACAGCAGCAGCAGCTACTACACCAAATTTTTCTTCGATTGCACTTACTAAGTCGTTTAATTCTAAAATTGTTGCTTCTTCTAAATAAGAAAGAATTTCTTCTTGAGTTAATTTAGCCATTTTATTTTCCTCCTATAATTAATTACGCAGCAGCTTCTTCTGTAGCTGGTGCTTCTTCTGTTTTTACAGATCCGTTTTCTTTAGCTTCTGCCAATGCTTTAACAGTCATAGCAAACTTGATAACTGGAGCATTTAAGCAAGATGCGAATTTAGCCAACATACCTTCTTTGTTAGGTAATGCAGACAATTTTTGGATAGTAGCTTCGTCTACCATAGCTCCATCCACGATACCAGTTTTTAATACTAATGCTTCATGATTTTTAGCGAATTTTGCTAATACACGAGCAGGAGCAACTGGATCTTTACCAAATGCCAATGCGTTAGGTCCAACTAAAGTTTTTGCGAAATCTTCGTGACCTAATTTTTCAGCTGCACGACGAGCGATTGCGTTACGGTAAACTTTGAATTCAACGTCTTCTTCACGCAAAGCACGACGAAGTTCTGTTACTTCCTTTACTGATAATCCACGGTATTCTACTAATACGATACTACTAGCAGCTTCCATTTTTTCAGATAAGGCGATAACGTCAGCTTCCTTTTGTGCAAGGATGTCTTTGTTCATTCGATCCACCTCTTCTTTCATCTATTGTAACAATATTCAAAAGAAAAGCCCGCATCAAAGACGGGCTAATTGTGCAAAGTCAATGCATCATACCCTCGGTAACATTATTAAGCATACGCCGTTACTGTCTTTGGAATATTGATAACAATCTGTAGTTTAATTTATTTTACTAGATTTGTCAATTACTTAACGATTTCAACGTGGATTCCAGGACCCATTGTTGTTGAAACAACTAAGTTCTTCATGTATGCACCTTTAATAGTTGCAGGACGAGCCTTAGCAATTGTATTGAAGATTGCATTGAAGTTTTCAACTAATGCTTCTTCTGTAAAGCTTGTTTTACCGATAGCTAAGTTGATATTTCCTTCTTTATCTACACGGTAAGTAACTTTACCTTTTTTGATTTCATCAATAGCCTTAGCAACATCCATTGTTACTGTACCAGTCTTAGGGTTTGGCATTAATCCTTTAGGACCTAAAACACGTCCTAAACGTCCTAATTGACCCATCATATCTGGAGTAGCTACCAATACATCAAAATCGAACCAACCTTTAGAGATTTTTTCGATAATATCTGCACCACCAACGAAATCAGCACCAGCAGCCTGAGCTTCTTTTTCTTTTTCGCCTTGTGCAACTACACAAACGCGTTGTGTTTTACCAGTTCCATTAGGTAATACCATTGCCCCACGGATTTGTTGATCAGCGTGACGAGGGTCTACATTTAAACGGAAACTTACTTCAACACTTGCGTCGAATTTTGTTTTACTAGTTTCTTTAGCTAATTTAACAGCTTCTTCAATTGAATAAGTTTTTGAACGATCAACTAATTTAGCTGCTTCAGCATATCTCTTACTTACTTTTGCCATTATTGATGTTCCTCCTATTCAAATCCTTCAACCTTGATACCCATGTTACGTGCAGTACCAGCAACAATACGCATTGCAGCTTCTACATCGTTGGCATTCAAGTCTGGCATTTTGTACTCAGCAATTTCTTTTAATTGATCAACTGTAATTGTACCAGCAACTACTTTTTGATCTCCACTTGCTTTTTGTACGTTTGCTGCTTTTTTCAATAAGTTAGCAGCAGGTGTTGTTTTCAATACGAAATCAAAACTCTTATCTTCATAAGCAGTAATGACAACTGGAACAATATCACCTTTACGATCTTTTGTTGCATCATTGAAAGCTGTACAGAACTGAGGCATGTTGATACCAGCACTTGCTAATGCTGGACCTGGTTTAGCTCCACCAGCTTGGAACTGCAACTTACAAACTTTTGTAACTTTTTTCTTGCTCATAAGACGTTCCTCCTATATTTTGTCCTATGCTGTGGTAATACGAACAGTTACGCATTCTCCCACGCATGCCTATTTACTATACACCACTACATCCAGTGATGCAAGCACATTTTAAAAAAATTAGAGAAAATCATTGATTCTCTCTAATCATTCACGTCCTCCTTCATACGAAGAATTGACTTTTTAAACTTATCCATCTTCTTCTGTGCTCTTTTGTCATCATGATCATATACTTCACTTCTCAAATCATATTGAAAATCATAAATATCAGAACGAGTATCATACCATATATCATAAGCATCACTTCTTGCATCATACCAATCATCGTACGCGTCTGAACGTGCGTCATACCACTGCTCGTAATCAACAACATCATACGCAGCCTTAATTATTCCATCATAATATATATCATACATATCTTTTAGTGTCTTATCGTATATGTCATACATAGTCTTAGCCGCATCATCATAAATATACTCATAGATTCCGCTCAAGTCTTTGTATTTCTCCTTATACTCTTTGTATTTCTCCTTATACGATGTATCTTCTTTCATAATCAACTCAGCATACTTATAAGCATATTCCCTCAATCGAATGGACAACAACTCTGTCTGTTTTAAAGCCTGGTCATAAAATGCTTTTACCTTATCTACATTTTTCGTATATGCATCAAAATCTGTAATTTCCTCACCCAATGCATTCCTTTCACTCTCTAACTTTTCCTTTGTATCCTCAACATCCTTTGATGCCATCTCCTCTATTTCATCAAGCGAAGAAGCAGATATCTCAATTACATTTACATTTACTTTCTTTACTTCAACATTCTGCGCAGTAGGCATAGCCTTACATCCGCAAAGAACGAAACACAAACTTAAACACATCAACTTTTTCATTATTATTCACTCACTTTCCATAAGTAGCTATTAAAGCCGATAACTCACAACATTTTTCCTTTCCAAATATTTCTTCAAACCTTTCATCACACAATAAATACGTTTCAAACACCTGTACAAATATCTCTCTATCATTGCCTATTCCAAACCATTCATACAATTCATCTATTATTTTTTTATCACTTGTATCACATAACTTTTTCAAAAGCCGCAACATATCCATCAACGCCCAAATATCTTTTGCTCTTTCAAACGGACTTACATATTGTATAAGCCCTAAATTATAGATTTCTTCAAAATTATTTGCACTCACTTTAAAACACGAAGGCATTTCCCCTGTAATTTTAACTACATTTAAAAAATTGATTTTCCCTTGTAAATCTCTATACTCCTCCTTCAAAACCCTTAATCTTTTCTCACTTACCTTTCTCAAATTCGATCCACTCAAAATTTCTTTGACATCATCCAAACTAAAACCTAAACTTACCATTACCCTTATATTCCATAATTGAATCAAGTCATCTTCATCAAACTCTCGATCTTTTCCCTTTTCATTTCTTAAAATCACTCCTTTCTTTTCATATCTACGAATCATATTCCTTGTGATTGACATATGATCTTCAATCCATTTCACCTTATATTTCATAGTGCATGACTCCTTATACAATCTACAGCCTTGTTCCAAGAACAACGCAAGCAAAAAGTTCTTTCTTCTATCCTCCTTCCACACTTTTTTGCCATAAGAGCCCTTGCAGATTTCGCGAACAAAAAAAAGCGGCATAATGACCGCATTGAGTTTAAAGAATAATAATGTTAATATATCCACATGAACTTAGAAAAATGGATTGAAGAAAAATTTAACACAACAAAATATACACTTGAAAAAACAGATAAAGGCATTAGTAACTACAACTATGTATTAACAATCAACGACACCAAATACATGATACGTGTACCTAAAAAGAATCATGAATCACTTGGCTTACAGCATGAACACGAAAAGGAAATTTTGCCACTTGTTTCCGATTTAGATGTGCCTACTGTTTTATTCGACGAAAAAGAAGGCATTAAAGTCACTCATTATATCGAAGATGTAAAAACATTTGATGAATGTAAGGACAAAGACAAATTCGCAAGGTGTGCAAATTTAATGAAATCTCTTCATAACAAAAAAGCTCCTTTATTTATTTTTAATCCTTTTGGAAAAATTGAATTTTATAAATCACAAATCAAAGAATGTATCCTATCTTTTCCAAATGAAGAAAACTTTTTAGAAGCATTAAAAAAAGAATATAAACCAAATACACTATGTCATAACGACTTTGTACAAGGAAATATTCTTTACAGCGATACAAAAGACTATTTGATCGACTATGAATATGCAGCTAAAAACGATTATCGCTTTGATATCGCCAGTTTCTTTTCAGAGAACAATATTCACTACATTGACCAAAGAGATCAATTCTACCAAACCTATTTTGATGGAGAAATCGATCCAATGATTGATGTACAAGTGCAGGCATTTGAAAGAATGGAAGATATTCTTTGGGGATATTGGGCAAATATGCTTTATGAACAAAGAGGCGAACAAATCTATTTTGACATTGCCAAAGACAAAGAAAAACATTACAGAGGCTAAATAGCCTCTGTTTTTTCATCTATATCCATAAATTCTTCTTCTGATAAAGAAACCGTTAAATACATGTCATTACCAATGATTTGTTTGGCCCCTTTATCATTACATAACTGTTTAGCCTTTTCATAATAATAATTAGGAAGCAACATAGGATTACATAAAATACCATTATACTCACATATCACAATATGCTTTCCATCTTGAATGGAAGCCATTTCCTTTAACGTATCCAATTTTAAATATGGCATATCTGCAACCATCAGTATGCATGCATTATTTTGACAAGCACCCACACCTAAAGCGATAGAATGACCTTGACCATATTCAGGGTGATCATTCATAACGACTCGATACCCTTGTTCTTCAGCCATATCTTTTATCTTTTCATATTGTGTGACAACTATCACATCCAAAAAAGCACTTGCCTTATCAAAAGCATATTCAATAAGTTTCTTACCATGAAATTCGTACAAAAGTTTATTTGAAACAAAGCGTCTGGAAAAACCAGACGCTAAGATAATCAAAGAAATATTATTCATCTTCTTTTCCTAATAAGACTTTTTCAGCAGTAATAGGCAAAGTACGAACCTGCACTCCCGTCGCATGTTTTATAGCACTAGCGATTGCACTTGTTGGCGTATTAATAACAACTTCACCAATAGATTTGGCGCCAAAAGGACCATTGTCTTCATAACTGCTTTCAAACTCAACACGAACACTTGGAACATCTACTCTTGTTGGTAACTTATACTGCAAGAAGTTGCGATTACGCATCTTACCCTCATTTGAGTATGTGATATCCTCACTTAAAGCCATACCAATACCTTGTACAATACCACCTTCAGCTTGTACTCTGGCAAGATTTGGATTGATAACTGTACCACAATCAACTACAGAAACATAATCATGAACCTTAATTTCTCCAGTCAACTTATCTACATCCACTTCCGCAATACCAACCATAAATGGAGGCGGACTTGTAGGCGACATGTGAGAGTCACTGGCAATCAATGCTTTTGCGATACCACCATTGAAACATGTATCCGCAAACTCAGCCAAACTCATTTCATGCACATGATCTAATGTATTGATTTTCTTACCATCAAATTCAATATCTTCTTTATCCACATTAAAGAATCCGGCTGCCGCTTCTAAAATAGAATTTCTTAATTTTTCACAAGCCTTTACTACAGCCATACCTGTTACATACGTTGTACTTGATGCATAAGAACCCGTATCATATGGTGCATGGTCTGTATCCAATGAACTAGTGACAACTTGATCTACATCACAATCCATGCATTCCGCAACCATTTGGGCAAGAATCGTATCACATCCTGTACCCATATCTGTAGCACCAATACTTAATGTATAGAAACCATCATCTTGTAGTTTAATTTCAACAGAACCTACATCAAGACCTGAAATACCACTACCTTGCATAGATAAAGAAACACCTAAACCACGAACAAAATCCCCCATATCACGTCTTAAAGGTTTATTCTTGTAGTCAATCATTTCCATAGCTTTTTCTAAACAACGATCCAATGCACATGCATTCAATTCTTCATTATAATATTGTGATAACACTTCATTTTCACGCGTCATATTTTTAAAACGGATTTCACAAGGATCCATATTCAATTCATCAGCCAATTCATTAATAATAGATTCAACCGCAAACTGACCTTGCGTAGCTCCATATCCTCTATAAGCACCTGCACGCATTGTATTTGTATAAACTACATCATATGTAAAGCGGCTTGCCTTTACATGGTTATATAAAGGCAAAGATTTATGTCCTGCCAAACCAATTGTAGTTGGACCATGTTCACCATAAGCACCTTGATTTGATAATGTATATAAATCAATCGCTTCAATCGTTCCCTCTTTTGTAGCGCCAATACGAACATGCATTTTCATTTCATGTCTTGAGTTACTAGCCGCAAAAGTTTCTTCACGGGTATAAACGATTTTACTTGGCTTTTTAAGTTTCCACGTAACAAATGCAGTAAAAATTTCACAACAAGCCGTTTGTTTAGCTCCAAAACCACCGCCAATTCTTGGCTTGATCACATTGATTTTTGATTTTGGAATTTCTAAAGCATTACTTAAAATTCGACGAACATGGAAAGGAATCTGTGTAGAACTTACACAGTTCAAACGACCGTATGTATCAATATAACAATATGAACGCATTGTTTCCATCATTGCCTGTGCATTAGCTTTTGTATGATAATCTCTTTCTAAGACCACTTCACAATCCTTTAATACTGCATCCACATCACCAACAACACTTTCGCCACTGCTGACAATATTACGCTTTACGTCATTACCAATCTCACAAAGACACTTATAATCGTCTTCCTCATGAACCACAATTGCATTATCAATCGATTTTTCAAAGTCCAACAATGGCTCTAATACTTCATAATCTACTTTGATAGCTTTCAAAGCACGATCTACACAATCCTCATTAGCTCCCGCAACAATTGCGACTTCATCACCTACATAACGAACTACATTTTCTAAGATTCTTCGATCATAAGGACTAGGTTCAGGATATGATTGACCTGCCAATGTAAAGCGAGAAGTTGGAACATCCTCATATGTATATACAGCTTCAATTCCAGGAATTCTTTTCGCAATGGAAGTGTCAATACTTTTAATTTTCGCGTATGCATGTGGACTTCTTAAAAGCTTAACAATCAAACAATCCTTAGGTGCTAAATCATCACAATATACAGGCTGACCTGTAACTAAAGCCATCGCATCCTTTTTGATGACACCTTTTCCTACACTATTCATGATTTTCACCTCGACTTAAGTATGCCTTAATAGCACGCATTTGCGATATATATCCAGAACAACGACATAAATTACCGGCTAAATAAGCACGAATCTCATCATCATTTGGATTCACTAATTCTTTTTCCATTGCCAAAACATTCATAATAAATCCCGGTGAACAAAAACCACATTGTTCAGCCCCTTGTTTAGCCATAAACATACCGAATTCACTGGCTTCTTTTTGAAGGCCTTCAAGTGTCGTAATTTCATGACCATCACATCGAACAACTAATGTACTACAAGAAAGAATTGGTGTTCCATCTTTCCACACTGTACACAACCCACAGTTTGCGGTATCACACCCTCTTTTCACGCTGTAACAACCATGATCTCTTAGCCAGTCTAACAATAAAGTTTGTGGCTGTACATCATCCTGAATCAATTTTCCATTCACTTTAATTTTAACCAACATAAGACTCTACCTTTCTCAATAACTTCTGAGTTAATCCCTCAACAAGTTTTTCTCTATATTCCTTACTTCCACGCATATTATCTGCACAATATACATCTAGATCAATATGATCTAAATCGCAGTTATACACTTTCGCAATGGCAGGTCTTGCCCCAAAACAGAAACGATAGTGATCTGCATATTTTGTACAAGACGCATTTAATACACTTAAATCCGTAGCACTTTTTCTTACTGAAACAAAGGCACTTGGCAAATTCGTCTTCTTTACATAAATGTATTCTACTATATCCTTTTCATATGGAAGACTTATGAATTCTTCAAGTGAAATACGACCATGTGCATGTGTTTGTACATCACACTCTAAACATAACAAGCTACAGATGACATCACTAAAACTAAAGCGTGAATATACACTTCCTCCAATTGTCGCCAAATTCCTTAATTGTACGCCGACAATATCCTTTACGGCATCTCTAAACACATGACAAGTTGCTTTATTAAATGATTCATGTGTTTCTAATTGGCGTAAAGTTACCATGGCTCCAATTTTAAATTCAGCATCATCTTCTTCAATTTGGTCCAAACCTAGTTTACTCAAATCGATAGCGGTTGGAATTTGAATATCTTCCATCTTTAACCAAATCATACCGCCCAAAATCATATTCTTCTTATTTTTTGTTAATAGCGCATACGCCTCATCCAAAGATTCTGGCGTCGCATAATTCATTATTCTTAACATAATGGATACGCTCTCTTTCTTTACTAAAATTTTAACACAAAAAGAAAGTGTTAAACAAAATGTTTAACACCTATTTATTAGTCTTTTTTGCCAGGCAAAATTAAATTTAATACAGTTGCGATCACAAACGTCATAATAATTCCGTTTTGTGCAAAAATATTTCCAACCCAACTTGGTAATTGTGCTAGAACTGTAGGAACTTGTCCAATACCAATTCCTAGACCAATAGCCAAGGCAATAATCAAAGTGTTTCTTTCATTGAATTCAACACGCATCAACGATTGAATACCACTCACTAAAATACTCGCAAACATAATAACAGCTGCTCCACCAAGTACAGACTGAGGCATAACCGCAAATAAAGCACTTAATTTTGGACAGAAACCACAAAGAATCAAGAAGATTGCTCCTGTCATAATTGTAAAACGGTTAACAACTTTAGTCACTGAAACCAAACCAACATTTTGAGAGAATGAAGTATTTGGTAAAACGCCAAACAATGAGGCAACAACAGAACCTAAACCATCTGCCAAAACGCCACCTTGTAATTCTTCAGAAGTTGCTTCACGATCTAAACCACCATTTGTGATACCAGAAACATCTCCGACTGTTTCAACTGTTGTCGCAATAAACATAATTCCCATCGCAATAATAGCTTCTAAATTGAACTCCATTTTAACTGGCATAAAAGTTGGAAGTGCAATCCAAGAAGCAGTTTGAACTTGTGTAAAATCAACCATTCCAAGTACAATAGCCAAGATATATCCTGCGATAATACCAATCAAGATGGATGCATTATTCACAAATCCTTTAATTTGTTTTGCGATAATGATCACCAAAATAACAAATGTACCAACCAATAAATGTTTAGGATCTCCAAAATCAGCAGCACCACTACCGCCACCAAAATAATTGATACCAACAGGAAGTAATGATAACCCAATCGAAATGATAACTAAACTTGTAACAACTGGTGGGAATAATTTTCTTAATGGTTTAATAAAGAAACCTAAAACCATCTCAAATAAACCACCAATTAAACTTGCTCCCATCAATGCACCATAACCATATAGAGCACCCATGGCTTTAGCAGTTCCAATAAATCCTGAACTAGTACCCATAACGATTGGAAGTTTAGCGCCCACTTTCCACACTGGATACAACTGAACTAAAGTAACAGCTCCGGCAATAAACATCGCATTTTGAATCAATGCAGATTTTAAATCCGGTGATAATCCAAGCATTCCTGCAATAATTAATAATGGACTGATGTTTCCTAGAAACATAGCCAATACGTGTTGAATTCCTAAAGGCAATGCCTCTTTTAAAGGTACAACACCATCAAGTTCATATATAGAACCCTTTTTCACATCTTCTTTTCTCATGTTTTCCTCCGAAAATAAAAAAGTCTCGCACAAAAACGAGAATCAACACGACACAATAAAAATAGTAGGTTGATTCATAGTCCCTGAATTTACGGTTTAGGGGTAGAAACGTCGACACCGTATTAGTCGACATATACGAAACACGTTTGGATTATATCATTAATCTAACAAAAAAAATAGGACAAATCGTCCTATTTCCATAATTTTTCAGGATATACACCATTTTCAATCAATTGTTTAAAGGCATTTTGCACATATTCCTTATCTTCGGCATATGTTACACCAAACCATTTATCATGTGTTTCAAGTACCTTCACATTGATACGATCTTCCCTCAATAATTCAGCTACAATATTTGGAAGCAAATATTCTTTCTTCATTGGATTATCTGAAATATTTGATAAGAAAGTACTAAAATCCTTTTCTAAATAGTCTAAGAAATCCGGATATCCAGCCCACATATTCATAGAAACATTACTTTCTGGTTTTATCCAAGCCTCTACTTCAGAATCATCACATACAATTTTTCCTGCTTCAGCCTTGATTCCAGTTGTTTCATAAACTTCTTTTAATAAATTATTATCATCCACTTTACATACACCACGAGTTACAGTTCCATTCTCACTTAATGTATTCTTTAAAATGAATCCGGCCATACCCATATCAAATTCTTTCCCCATTTTTTCATGGTTAATCAAGAAGTCATGTAATTTCACAAATGCTTCTTTACCATAATAATCATCCGCATTGATAATCACATATGGTGTATCTACAACACTTTTCGCACATAATACAGCCTGGCCTGTTCCCCAAGGCTTAGTACGACCTTCAGGACAAGTAAATCCTTCTGGTAAATCATTGATATCTTGGAATACATATTCTACATCCATATAATTTTGGATACGATTTCCAATCACTTCTTTAAATTCCTCTTCAATATCCTTACGAATAATAAATACGACTTTGTCAAAGCCAGCTTCCTTGGCATCATAAATCGAATAATCCATAATGATTTCACCATTTGGACCCATTTTAGCTAACTGTTTGATTCCACCACCAAAACGAGAACCAATTCCAGCTGCCATAATAATTAATGTTGTTTTCATATTATCAAAAACTCTCCTTGTAAATCCGTATATCCATTATACTAAAATGTATACACCTTCACAAGTTAACTATAGTTTAGATACGAAACAAACACCAAATGCATTTGGTCCAATATGAACTCCAATTGTTGAACCAATACGAACACGATTCACATCTAAATCCAGTTTTGATTCTAGTTTTTCAACATTCTCTAAACCATATGAATACAATGTATAAACTGGATACAATGTATCAACAATATCTGACTGCATCTTTTCACATACAACACTTGTTGCCTTATTCACACCACGTGTCTTACCGGCAACCACAACTCCTCCATGGTCTACACAAATAATTGGTTTAATACTTGCCAAAGTTCCAATAGCTGCTGCTGTCTTAGAAATTCTTCCACCCTTAGCCAAATATTCCAATGTATCTAAACCAGCATAAATATGCACTCGTTCTTTTAATTCTTCTAAACCAGATACAATATCTTCTACACATCTATTTTCACCAATCCAGTTTATTGCCACTTCACATAGTAAACGAATTCCAGCAGCTGCTGTCAATGTATCAATAATAAAGATATTCTCATAATCCACCATATCTTTTGCCAAACAAGCACTTTGATAGGTTCCACTCAATTTACTAGATAAGGATAAACATATTAATGTTTCTTGTTTTTCTTTCACTTTTTCAAAAATATCTAAAAATTCTTGTGGTGATGGTTGTGATGTTTTAAAAAATTCTTTTGAATTCATCATCTTCTCATAAAATGTTTCCTTATCAATATCAACACCATCCAAATAGTTCTTTCCTTCAATTTGAATTTGTAAAGGCACAAAATATAAATTTTTATTTTCAATTTCTTCTTGCGTATAATCACTTGCTGAATCTACTAATAATCGAATCATAATTTCCTCCGCCGTTAACCATGTTAACTGTTCACATTATATACTATTAAAACAATCTGTCAAATTTTTTAAAAAAATACTTGCATTAATTAAAATGTTGTAGTAATATTAGTGAGCACTTGTCAAGAAAGGCAAGTTTAATATACATGGCGCGTTGGAGAAACGGTTAACTCACATGCCTTTCACGCATGCACTCACGGGTTCGAATCCCGTACGCGTCACCATTTTTCAAACAAAGTCCGTAAGGACTTCTTTTTTTATCCAAAAAAGTTTTTTCAAAAATATTAAGAAAATTTCAAAAATTTTTTTCATAAAATTGCGTAATCCCTTTCATAGATGATATAATCTAAATTATTGAGGAAGGGTGTTTTTATTATGCACAATAAACGTAGTACATTTTCTGGCAAATTAGGATTTGTCTTGTCTGCCGCAGGAGCCAGTGTCGGTCTTGGCAATATATGGAGATTTCCCTATTTAGCCGCTAAATACGGAGGAGGAATCTTCTTACTTATTTACATTGTTCTTGCCTTAACTTTCGGTTATACAATGATCATAGCCGAAACAACACTAGGTCGCATGACAAAGAAAAGTCCAGTGGGAGCTTTTCATACTTTCGCAAAGACAAAGTTTGCGTCGTTTTCCGGATGGATCAATGCCATTATTCCAATTTTGATTGTACCCTATTATTCTGTAATCGGAGGTTGGGTCATCAAATATTTATTTGAGTATTTAAAAGGCGACGCAAAGTTACTGGCTACTGACACATATTTTTCAAACTTCATTTCAAATGGAGTATCTACAGAAATATGTTTTATACTTTTCACTTTTTTTACACTAGCTATTATCTATGCAGGTGTTCAAAACGGAATTGAAAGAGTATCCAAATTTATGATGCCAGTTCTTGTCGTATTATCTGTAATCATTGCAGGATATTCAATCAGTCGACCCGGCGCATTTGAAGGTGTTAAATATTTCTTAATTCCTAATTTTGATAATTTTTCATGGATGACCGTAGTAAGTGCTATGGGACAAATGTTCTATTCGTTATCCATTGCGATGGGTATCTTGATCACATTTGGTTCTTATATGAAAAAAGATGTTTCTATTGAAGGTTCAACAGAAAACGTAGAAATTTTCGATACAGCCATTGCGATCATGGCAGGATTGATGATTATTCCAGCTGTATTTTCTTTTTCAGGTGGAAACATGGAAACATTAAAAGCCGGACCATCCTTGATGTTCATCACAATCCCTAAAGTATTCGCAAGTATGGGACTAGGTACAGGTATCGGTATCATTTTCTTCTTGTTGGTGTTATTTGCAGCTATCACAAGCTCTATTGCGCTAACCGAAAGTGCTGTATCCACATTCCAAGATGAATTACATTGGTCTAGAAAAAAATCTACAATCATTTTAGGCATTATTATGATTGGGTTAGGAACACTATCATGTTTAGGTTATGGTCCATTGTCAAACGTAACAGTCATTGGAATGCAATTTTTAGACTTCTTTGATTTCTTGACAAACTCAGTCATGATGCCAATCGCTGCTATCGCCATTTGCATCTTTGTTTCAAGAGTTATTGGATTAGAAAAGATTGAAGAAGAAATCACACAAGATGGAAATTCATTCAAACGTAAGAAAATATTCAATTTCATGATCCAATATTTATGTCCAATTTTCGCATTCATTATTTTATTAAGTTCGATTGCGAACGCATTTGGATTTATTTCCATGTAAGCTTAGCTGCCGCTAAGCTTTTTTTGTAGACAATTTTAATGTAAACTAAATACAGGAGGTAGTTTATGAACATAACAGTATATTTAGGTTCAACCTATGGAAATGATCCAGACTTTAAAACAAAAATAATAGAATTAGGTACATGGATTGCCAAAAATAATCATACATTAGTATTTGGTGGATCAAAAACCGGATTGATGGGAGAACTTGCCAACAGCACCTTGAATGCAGGTGGCAAAGTAATTGGTGTAGAAGCTCAAATGTTTGTGGATGAAGGTGTCCACATGGATAATCTTACCAAGTTATACATTGAAAAAGATATTGCCGATCGAAGAACAAGAATGATTGAACTTGGTGATGCTTTCATTGCCTTTCCTGGTGCAACTGGAACATTAGAAGAGATCAGTGAAATCTTATCAAAACTTTCACTGTACCAACTTGAATGCCCATGCATTTTCTATAATGTAAATGGATATTATGATCATTTAAAAGCATTCCTACAGCACATGATTGATTGTGAATTATCCACACCAAAGCAGCAACAAAACATCTATTTCTTAGATTCAATCGATGAAATTGCAGACAAATTAAAGGACGAGAATTGATCTCGTCCTTCTTTATCATGATAATTGTTTTAAAATCCACTCTTTATCATTTGTTGTCTTCATTTTATTGAGTACAGCCTCATCTTCAAGGGCCAAACATATTTTAGATAACACTTCCATATGTTCTCCACCCTTACCTGCAATACCAATCACAAGCTGTGCTTTTTCATCCCCAAACTGAATTCCATCTGGATATTGAAGCAATACGATACCTGTTTTATGAATCACATCATCACCATGTGTAGTGCCATGAGGAATAGCTAATCCCATACCAATATAAGTAGTTACTAATTCTTCACGTTCCAACATAGCCGGTATATAAGCGCCATCCACATAGCCTAATTCTCTTAATAACTTTCCTGCTTCTGTAATCGCTTCTTCTTTGGACACAGAAGGAAGGTTTAATTTAATTCCATCCAATTGAATCACATCTTCGTGAACTGGTTTTATTTCGTCCTCTTCCTTAACTGCTTCTGTCATAATCGAATCTCCTGTCGACAACTGGAAGAACAAATTATCTAAAGCTGGATCGGCTAAGAAGTTTGAAATTGTGACTACTTTCGCAAAAGGTGCAGATTTTTTTGCACGCTCTACCAAAGTTTCTTGTACGACCGCAACATCACAATCCACTGGAATATTATCCACAGAAGTATTAATTACAGTTAAGTCTGGTCGCACACCTTTTAAACGGTTTCTAAATTTAGTAGCTCCCATTGCACTTGATCCCATGCCTGCATCACACGCGAATACAATCTTACGAACCAAAGAAACATCTAATAAAGCTTCACTTCTTCCTTTACTTTCAGCTTTCATAGACTGCATCTTTTTACTAGCTTCATCCAAATTCTTTTCCCCAGCAAGCTTAACAATTGGGCTTGCCACCAAGAATGAAACGCCAGCCGCAATCAAAACACCTAATGCTGTCATGAACACAGAGCCTTTTTCTGCCATAGACAAGAAGGCAATAATTGAACCTGGACTTGATGGACCTTTCAATCCGATATTGAAAATAGAGTAAAATGCAATTGCACAAATATTCCCTAAAATTGGAGCAACGATCACAACTGGATTCATCAAAATATATGGAAAATAAATTTCATGAATTCCACCTAAGAAATGGATAATAATAGCTCCAGGTGCAGAATCTTTCGTTGCTTTATCTTTCGCAAATAACCAATAAGCTAATAGTACACCTAAACCAGGACCTGGATTAGCCTCCAACATATACATTATGGATTTGCCTGTTTGTGCAGCTTGTTCAGCTCCAATTGGTGTAAATATTCCATGGTTGATCGCATTGTTTAAGAATAAAACCTTAGCCGGTTCAATAAAGATTGCTACCAAAGGAATTAATCCCTTATTTACAAGTACATCAACTCCATATGTTAACACAGTCAAAACACCTGTCATAAAAGGGCCAATAATATAGTATCCTAATATCGCAATCAACATACCTAAAATACCGACAGAGAAATTATTGATCAACATTTCAAAGCCAGCAGGCATATGTCCATCCATCATTTGATCAAATTTTTTAATTACCCAGCCAGAAAATGGTCCCATAACCATGGCTGCCATCAACATAGGTTGTCCTTGGGTTCCACCAACGCCGGCAATACATCCAATAATCGCAATCGAGCCCATCACAAGTCCACGATCACCGCCAACCATTCTTCCTCCGGTTGCCGCAATTAATACTGGTAATAAATAAGTCAACATATATGGTTGAATCGATGCCAATTGTTCATTTGGTAACCATCCGTCCGCAATAAATAAAGCTGTTATAAATCCCCAAGCGATAAAAGCACCAATATTAGGCATAACCATCGCAGATAAGCTTTTACCAAGCTTTTGAAGAGTTGTTTTCATAATTGTCCTTTCTTAGGACTTCTTTAATATACAGATAGTCCTCGTTTTTCACATTCTTGTTTAAAACTATCTGAAAGTAACGAATCACTGATCAACACGTCCACTTGATCTAAATCACAAATTGTATATGTACCCTTTCTTTCCACTTTACTAGAATCCATTAACACAATTACTTTTTTAGATCTTTCAATTGCCTTTCGCTTTAACTCACAATCCTCTAAAGATTCGCATGTAAACCCCGTATCTTTCGCATAACGAGTTACACCAATAAACGCAACATCAAAGTTGACCTTCTCTAAACAGCGAAGTCCATCCATTCCATTCACACTAAAACTTTGCATATTTAGATTTCCACCTGTCACAAACACTTTCGATTTAGAAAGTTTTGCCATCTCTATAGCACACGTTAAGCCACTTGTATAAAAAATATTATTTTGATTATTTAAAACATGTGCCAACATTGTAGTCGTACTGCCTGAATCCACAAAAATTGTCTTAGCTGGTTCTACAAAGGATAATGCCTTTTGCGCTATCTCTTTCTTTTCGTTTACATTCCGTCCGTAACGAAGTTTTAATACATCATCATTTCCAGAAACCACATCCATAGATTTGGCTCCCCCATGAATTCGAACAATTCTTTTAGCTTGATCTAAATATTTTAAATCTGTACGCAATGTCATTTCAGACACAGAAGGAAATTTTTCTTTTAATTGTGTAAAAGTTACCGTTTGATTTTCATTCACAAACTCTACAATTTCGTTTCTTCTTTGATCCATTACTTCCATACAATACCTCCTGTATTTACTGTATTTAGTATACACAAGATTCTCGGTTTAATAAAATCTATTCTTGTTCAAAATGAGCCAATAAATATTCTTCGGCTTCAGGACACCACAATCCCTTATGAGCATCTACGATATCTGCCAACGCAGTATATCGATCATCTTTTTCTCCCATTTCTCTTAAATCTGCCAATGCAACCAATGGCATATTTAAATGCGTATAAATCAACTTCTTTCCGCCTGGAATCTTAGGCAAATTTAATGTTGTTTCAGCCGCTGCATTCAAACCACCAATATGCGTAACCATAACAGCTGGATCAATACGGTTTTCTGCTGTTAAGCGTAAAGATTCAATCATATCATCTGTATTTCCACCTGTAGTTCCCATTACATGTGTCGAATTATAGTGAACATCATAGAAATTCATTCTTGCACTAAACTGTTTGTCCGTAGGTCCCGCAAAGAAATTTAAACATCCATCACGACCTAATACAGCGCTTGACAATTCCACAACCGCTTCAACCGGTGCATAACAGAATACATCATCAAAACCAGTTCCACCTGTAATTTCTTTTAAGCAGGCTGCAGGATCTTCCATCTTTCCTGTATTCACGAAATGCAATTCAATTCCATCTGCTGCCGCTTCTTCAACAGGGAATAAATGAGCTGCTCGATCTAATCTTTCTTGATTTACATCCGCAACTACTACCATTTTAGGGCGAATATCTCTATGCAACGCATATGTTAGTGCACCAAGTCCCATAGGACCTGCTCCTGCAAGAATCGCAAGTTTTCCATCTTTCTTAATTCCCATTTCATGTTTATACACACCCATCTGTGTATGATAAGCTGCATTAAACGCTCCAATCGAACATGACATTGGTTCAGCTAAACTTGCTTCATAATAAGCTTTACCTTTATATTCCAGTAAGCATCCTAGCTCCATTACTTCAGCTGGAATAATGCAGTAAGTTGTATCTCCACCAAAAAATTCATAAGAATAACCAGGTGACCACATTGTTCCTTTATAGTTTAATGCTGGTTGTAAAGTAAACTTCATTCCCGGTTTAAATTTGTCTTGATGCTTAGCACCAACCTTAACAATATCACCCGCCATTTCATGTCCCATAATAGCTGGATGATCCGCAACATCTTCATGAACACGTTTATGATTCACTCCTAAGATGGCACATTTGTAAGTTGACATACAGACACTGTCTGAGACAACCTTTACTAAAATCTCATCTTCCTTAATTTCTGGTAATTCAAATTCGTCTAATCTTAAATCATTAGCTCCATGTAATCGCACTGCCTTTGCTTTCATTTTAAAAGTCTCCTCTCTCTGTAAATTGTTGTTTCAAAAGCTACATCTACATAATAAACCAATTATTTTAATTGTCAACTGTTATTTCAAAAATTTTTCACTTGCGAAACAACAATAAAAGGAGTATCCTATAATCAGATAAAGAAAAGGAGATCAATATGATTTATACAATTACTTTTAACCCCTCTTTAGACTACGTTATTCAAGTCGATCATTTTAAGCCTGGTATCATTAATAAAACAAAATTCGAAGAAATCCTTCCGGGAGGAAAAGGCATTAACGTTTCAATTGTCCTATCCAATCTCGGACACGAAAGTACAGCCCTTGGTTTTATGGCAGGTTTTACAGGAAAAGAAATTGAGCATAAATTAGAAAGCTATGGAGCTAAAACCGATTTCATTCATGTAAAAAAAGGATTATCTAGAATCAATGTTAAGATGAAATCGGATGAAGAAACAGAGATCAATGGTATGGGGCCTGATATTCAACCGGAAGATATTCAAGAATTATTCAATCAATTAGATACATTAACAGAAAAAGATGTTCTCGTTATTTCAGGAAGTATTCCAAGCACTTTGCCTGATACAATGTACGAACAGATTATAGAACGAGTTCAGGAAAAGAAAATAAAAGTTGTTGTCGATGCGACAAACAACCTATTATTAAAAGTATTAAAATATAAACCTTTCTTAATTAAACCAAACAATCATGAATTAGGTGAAATCTTTAATGTCGAATTAAACACTCGAGATGAAGTCATTCCTTACGCCAAAAAGCTACAGGAAATGGGTGCTCAAAACGTATTGATTTCTATGGCAGGACAAGGTGCAGTGCTTGTAAGTGATAATAATGAAGTGATTCAAAGTAAAGCACCAAAAGGAATCGTAGTAAATTCAGTTGGTGCTGGTGATTCGATGGTTGCAGGTTTTCTTGCAGGATATTTAGAAACAGGTAACTACGGAAAAGCCTTTATTAACGGTTTGTGTTGTGGTAGTGCAAGTGCCTTCCAAGTAGGTCTTGCGACTAAAGAAGATGTAGAAAACATAAAGAAAACTCTTAGCGAAAACTAAGAGTTTTTTTAATTAATTAGTTTTTACGTACGTATTTCAAGCAGTCAAGAGTTACGGCGATAAGAATGATAATTCCTGAGAATACGAACTGTAAGTTAGTATCGATACCAAGAATTGTCAATGAATAAGTTAATGCAGTAAAGATCAATACACCAACTACTACACCAGAAATTTTACCGATACCACCAGTAAATGATACACCACCTACTACACAGGCAGCGATTGCATCCATTTCCCATCCTTGTCCATACGCAGCTGAACCAGAACCAATCATACGAATACATTCTAACCAAGAACCAAATCCGTATAAGATTCCTGCCATAATAAAGGCTCCAAGAGTGACCTTAAACACTGAAATACCAGATACAGAAGCAGCTTCTGGGTTTCCACCTACGGCATATAAGTTTTTACCAAATTTTGTTTTATTCCAAATGAACCAAACAATCACAACTGCAGCTACTGCCCACAAGATAATTGTTGGGAAGCCACCAACTTTAGGAATAATCTTGCCTGGGATTGATTGCTCAATACCACCGAAAGACACACCTTTTGTTGAATAAGTTACCAAACCAAAGATAACTAACATGTTCGCCATTGTTGAAATGAATGGGTGCATTTTAAATTTAGCCGCAAAGAAACCGGCAATCGTTGTAAACATTGTACATAACACAACACAAACAACTAATGCTAAAAGAATTCTTCCTCCAACTGGCATAGTTGAGAAATCAAATACATGTCCGAATACTGAACCCGTGTTAGGTCCATTGTGCATAATAATTGTAGCGGCTGTCATACCCATACCAACCATACGTCCAACGGACAAGTCAGTACCAGCTAACATAATTAAACCAGATACACCTAATGCCAAGAACATTCTTGGAGATGCTTGTTGCATAATGCTTAAAATGTTATTAACAGTAAAAAGTTGTAAACCATTCTTCTTAATTGGTGTAATGATACATAAGAAAATGAATACTAAAATAATCGCAATATACAAACCATTTTTCAATAAAAAATCACGAGTATTAAATGAGTACTTGTAGTTTTCAAATTTTTGAGCTTGTTTTTCTGCAAACGAGAAATTTGACATCTTCAATAAGTCAATTAAGTGGTATTCAAATGTAAACGCATCATGTTTACGATCTTTTGCCTCTTGCATATTTTTAGTATATTCAAGTTTTGCATCGAACAAACGGTTCTTATAAATAAAGTTTTCTTCTTTAATTTCTTCTTTATCACTAAGACCTGATAAAATATCTTTGTGTTCTTTTTCTAATTCTTTTAATTTTTTATCATAGTCTGCCTTAGCTTTTTGAACCTCATACTTATTACTTTCAACAACTTTGTTGTAGTAATCTGTTTGATAGTGATCCTTTAAATATTTTTCAGCTACTGCAATTTTGTCATTGATTGGCTGTTTGTTTTTAGCCTCGATTTCTTTAGCTTTTTGTAATTTACCATTTAATTCTGAAATACGAGCTTCTTTTTCGCTTTTAGTATAAATTTTATCTCTCTTTAGAACCTCTATTTCTTCAGAATATTCCAATACTTTATTTGTTCCTTCTTCTCTTAGTTCGTCAATTTCAGCTTGGATCTTTCCTACATAATCCTCAATCGGTTTACGTAGTGCAAGCTCTTCATCACGACTAAGAATATTTGTAACTGTATTTGTCATAATTATCTCCTTTATAGGTATTTTGCACTGAGTCTTAACAACTCTTCCTGGTTAGTATCTTTTGTATTTACAATACCGGCTAAGCGTCCATTTGACATAACGCCAATACGGTTTGTGATACCTAAGATTTCTGGCATTTCACTTGAAACTACAATAATAGTTTTTCCTTGTTTAGCCATTTTGATGATCAATTCGTAAATTTCATATTTAGCACCTACGTCAATACCACGTGTAGGTTCATCCATCATGAATACGTTTGGTGATCTCTCTAACCATTTACCGAAGATAACTTTTTGTTGGTTACCACCAGATAGACTTGTAATCGCATCATTTGGTCCCATACACTTAGTTCTCATGGTTTTGATTTCTTTATTCGTAGCTTGAACCATTTTATTATCAGAAAGTGCTACCTTGCTCATATAAGAAGGTAAATTTGCAATCGTTGTATTGAATGTTAAATCACACTTTAAGAACAATCCATTTGCTTTACGCTCTTCAGTAATCAGGGCAAAACCATGTTCAATTGCTTCTTTAGCACTATTAAAGTTCATTAACTTATTGTCAAAATAAACACGACCAGAGGCTCTTGTACGGATACCGAAAATCGTTTCTAACAACTCTGTACGTCCAGCTCCTACTAAACCGTATAGACCGAAAATCTCACCTTTTTTAACGTCAAATGTAATATCTTTTAAGTATGGCTCATATTTTGTTGATACATGTTGAATAGATAACATTGGTTCTCCAGGAACATTATCAACAGGTGGGAATCGATTATCCAATGAACGACCTACCATGGCTGCAATCAACTCATTCATGTTGGTTTCTGAAGTAGGTTTTGTCATAACCATTTTTCCATCTCTTAGAACCGATACTTCATCGCAAATTTCAAAAATTTCATCCATTTTATGCGAAATATAGATCAGCGAAATGCCTTGTTTTTTAAGCATACGCATCATATCAAACAATTTATTAACTTCTTGTGTCATCAAAGAAGATGTAGGCTCATCAAGTACGATAACCTTTGAATTATATGAAATTGCTCTGGCAATTTCACACATCTGTCTTTGTGAAACAGACATATTACGCATTGGTGTATCTAAATTCACTGTCATACCAAGCTTTCTAAAAAGCTCAGATGATTTCTTTTTCATTCGATCTTCATCTACTACGCCAAAAGCATTTGTAGGATAACGTCCCAAGAATAAGTTATCTTTAACATTTCTTTCAAGACATTGATTCAATTCCTGGTGTACCATGGCAATACCATTTTCAAGTGCTTCTTTCGGTCCAGAAAAGTTAATCTCTTTTCCTTCTAAGAAAATTGTACCTTCATCTTTTTGATATGTCCCGAATAGACATTTCATCATTGTTGATTTACCAGCACCATTTTCTCCCATAAGTCCCATAACTGTACCTGGTTTTAAATCCAAATTAATGTGATCCAAAACACGGTTACGTCCAAAAGACTTACTCATTCCGCGTATAGATAAGACTAGTTCTTCATTCTTATCTGCCATAAAATCTCTCCTATTTTGTTTACTACTATCTAAATAATATTAGGGAGAAATAATTTCTCCCTAATAAGCTTAATCCTAAGTTTTATTGAATTATTTATTTAAGGATTCCTGTGTAAGAAGCTGCATTGTCAGTCTTAACCATGTTAATTGCAAATGCATCATATTTGTCTGGGTTTCCTAAACGGTTTGTAATGTTAGATTCTGTTTGTCCATCACCACCGATATATTCAACATCTAAATTCAATAAGTCATCATATTTTTCTAATAATGGTTGGTAAGTTGAGCTTAAGAAGTTATCAGATGCGTTGTAGATATTTAACCAAACACTCTTCTTAGCGTGATCTTTTTCATCTAATTGGTTAGAAACTGGAGCATAAGTAACTGTTGAATCTAAGAAATCTTTATAGTTGTCAGCAGTAACAGCAACGTTTAATGCATAATAAGAACGTTGATCCTTATTGTATGTGAATACGTCTGAGCTTAATACGTTTCCAGCATCATCTTCTGTACCGATACCTGTATCGATATCAACACCATCTAAAGCATTACGTAATACTCTTAATGTTAAATAAGCTTGAACGTCAGCATGTTGAGAAATTGTTCCACCATATCCTTCAGCGATTGCAGCAACTGCATCTGAGTTAGCATCGTATCCGAATGTAGGAACTTTGTTTTCTTTTGACCATGCGTTGAACATTGACATACCCATACCATCATTGTTAGAAGCTACAACGTCAACTTCATCACCAAATGATGCAGTCCATGTACCGATTGTGTTACCAGCAGTAGCAGCATCCCAAGTAGCACCTGAAGAGTTTTTCATTTCTTGAGAAGCAAGTTCTCTTACTGTATAAGTTTTTCCATTAATTTCTAAAGAGCCATCTTGAACACTCTTAGATTTACCATCATTATTAATACCAGCTGGATCACTTACGATTTCACCATCTTTTTCAACAGCTGTACCTAAAGCTTTACGAACACCTCTTGTACGAGCAATAGAGTCATTGTGACCAACATCACCAATAGCTAATACGTAACCGATAACGCCATCTCCGTTACGATCTAATGTATCGATATTCTTTTCGATATAATCTTTAATCATTTGTCCTTGAAGTTCAGCACCTTGATTTGCATCGAAACCAACATAATAAGTATCTTTGTTGAAGTTTAATGCATCCATGTCTATTTCACCAGTAGAACTGTTAGAAGGTTGACGGTTGTACCATACTAATGGTTTGTCAGCATTTGCAACACTAGAACCACCAGTTTTTCCTTCATCTCCTCCACTGCTACAAGCAGTTAATGCAACACCCATAGATAAAGCTGCAGCAATTGTTAAAAATCTTTTGTTCATATTATCCTCCTAATGTAGATTTTTACATTAAGACACTTTCCCATATAGATACTTCGCTTGATTATAATATGATTGGCAGCCGGGTGTTCCAAAAGTAATTTTTAATTTGTTATTTGCTTGCTGTATTTGAAACAAAGCCATTTGTCATGAAATCAATTTATATAATCTATTCTATGCTTGTAAAGTCAGCTATGTATCCTCCTCAATGAGAAGCGTCTTTTTACTACTGCATTCCAACATATGTTTGCAAGCGCTTTCAACTGTTTTTTTAATTTTTTTATTTATAACTATTATTTGTATAATCACTATTTTTATTCAGATTCAAATACTATTATCATGTATAAAATATAACTATATTCCTATCAAATTCGTATGTATTATTGTCTACAAAATCACTCTGTAACTTTAATAATATCTGCCCATCATATGCACAAATCGTTACTACCACTGCCTATTTAAAAGCTTTATAATCACTATGTTAACAAATAATTTCATCTTATTATTATAACTCATTTAAGAAATGCAAAAAATATTTTATGATTTTTTTATTTTTTTGCTTGCAATTAATATAAACTTATAGTATCATATATTAGCACTTGTCAAGGAAGACAAGTTTAATATACATGGCGCGTTGGAGAAACGGTTAACTCACATGCCTTTCACGCATGCATTCACGGGTTCGAATCCCGTACGCGTCACCATTTTTCAAACAAAGTCCGAAAGGACTTCTTTTTTTTGCCTTCTAAAAGAAAAAGCCTTCTAAAAAGAAGGCTAAAGTTCATTGACAATATTATGTACCCATATTCCTTTTTTAACCAATGTGATACCTAATACAGCCTTAGGAATATCCACACATTGCACCAATAAGTACACATTGAATATTGGTAAATTCGTAAAACGAGTTAAACATAGCGCAACCATAAATGTAAATATAAATGTATATCCACTATCGAAGAAGAAAGTGAGTAATGTTTTCCCTCCTGCACGCATTGTAAAGTAACTGCTATAGTACAAAGAAATGATTGGAAGCATACAAGCCGAAACTCTTAATAAAGATGTTGCTAATGACTTTACTTCTATAGACATATTATAGATTTGAGGAATAAAAGATGAACATAAAAACAATGCCACACCAATGCATAAACACATCATAAAATTCATAAATACCATCTTCAAATCACAATCTTTAGCATACTCTATTTCACCAGCACCCAGTCTTTGACCTACAATAATCGAAATCGAATTTCCCATTGCATAACAAATAATCATAAAGAAATTGGTTACTGTTGTTGTAACATTAATGGCTGCAACTGCAAAAAGTCCTCTTGTTGAATAACATTGAGAAATAAGCGCAATGGATATCGACCACAATATTTCATTACATAATAGAGGCATTCCTCTTTTAACAACATTCTTAAATATATCACCCGATATCTTATATAAACGCATCGCATCCCTTAAATAATTGTTATTTAAGCCTGCCGCTATATTTATCCCCATCTCTACAATTCTTGAAACAACCGTACCAATGGCCGCACCAATAACGCCAAGTTTAGGAAAGCCAAAGTGGCCAAAAATCAAAATATAGTTGATGCAAAAATTCACAATAACCGCTATGACACTAGCCTTCATCGGTAAAACTGTATTTCCTGTTTCTCTTAATGAAGAAGAATATACTTGCGTAATCGCAAAAGGAATGAGTCCAATCAACATAACATCCATATATTGCTTGCCAAAGCTCAATGTTGTCATACTATCTGTCGGATCATCATTTAAATATAAAGAAATTAAGGAAGGCCCCAACAATTTAAAAATGCATATGGCCAATATTGAAATCAAGATACAAAGCAACATTTTAATTCGGAAACAATTGTGTACACCATCCCTGTTTCCACGTCCATAAAATTGTGCCAAAAATATTCCAGCCCCTGACATTGCGCCAAAAACACTCACATTAAATACTTGAAATAACTGATTTGAAATAGATACACCACTCATAGATAGTGTTCCTAATTGTCCAATCATAATGTTATCTAATAAACTGGCAAGATTGGTAAAACCATTCTGTATCACAATCGGTATACATACAATCAAAACCATTCGATAAAACTTCTTATCACCAATTAAAGATTTCATGCCCTTCCCCCTCAATGTAAGAAATACCGAGAACGTTTAATGTTTCTCGGTATTATTATAATAATATAACGCACCCAATAAATTTGCGTCATTGTTAAATTTACATGCCTGTATCTCAGGCATTTTTAATGTACAAAACCACAATTTGACATTATTCATACTTTCTTTGATACACTCAATTAATCTTGGTTGTGCCGATATACCTCCGCCAATCAGAATGGTATCTACATCTAGAAGTAGCTGGATATTACTTAGCATCCAAGCTAAATTTTGGCAATACTGATTCAATCCTTCATGCACTTTTTGATCATCTAAATGATCAAAAAGTTCTTTGCCCGTTAAACCCGTTGCTCTTTCAAGACCATCTTTTCCAAAGTAGGCCGCCATCGTATTCTTAAAAGTCTTTTCCGTATCCATATGCGCATCCGAATATTCACCTGCCAATAAATGTGAACCTTCATATACCTTATGATCAATGACAATCCCCATTCCAATATATGTACCTAGAACCACAACAAGTGCATTTTTTGAATTTATTAAATTACCATATCCAAGTTCAGCCCACGTCGCACAACGACCATCATTTTCAATTGTCACTTTACAACCTTTAATTTCTTCCAATCGCTTTTTTAAAGGGTAGTTCGACAGAAACGAAAGCTTACCCGTAATAAATGCTTTTGAATGATCTTCATTCACAATTCCGGGCATACTAATCGCAATTCCAGTATATTCAAATGGTAAATCACAAATGGATTGCACAATTTTATCAGCCGTATCCAAAGTAGGATATTCTCCTTTTTGTTGGATATTCCCTGACTTATCGCATAATCCATATTTAATATTGGTACCACCAATGTCGATCGTTAAAATCATAATTTTTGCGACGTTGAAATTGTGTAACTATATAAATCGCCACGATAGTAACACATTGTATACTCCATCTTTTTTTTCTTTTTATCATAAGAAACACGTTTACGAGCTAAAACCGGCTGATCTTTACGTATTTTTAATGCCAAGCATATTTCTTCACTCGGATTAATTGCCGAAAACTCTTCATCTATTCTTGTCGGTGCGCCAATCACTTCATAAATAGACTGTGTTTGTTCTTCCATATTTAAAGGAATATTTAAGTCTAATGGAAAATACGAAACAAAATATACCAATAAAACATCATCTGCAGTACGAACTCTTCGAACACAATACATCACTTCTTCGTCCAAGCCAAACAATTCTCTTGTGGCTTGATCCGGGATTTCTTTTGTGATGTGAAAAGACTTAGTTCCAGGTGTTCTTCCTAAAGCTGTCATTTCATCTGTAAAACTACGAATATGCGACAATTCTTCTTTGATTTTAGGTCTATATGTCACAAACGTACCCTTGCCACGGCCACGCTTTACCATACCTTCCTGTTCTAATTCAAGAATAGCTTGTCTTGCCGTGATTCTTGAAACATCGTACATCTCTTGAATTTCCATTTCACTATCAACGCGATCTCCTACAGCCAATACTCCTTCTTGAATATCTTTTTTGTAGAATTCCTTAATTTGTTTATAGTAAGGAAGATGACCAGGCGTTGTATCCAATTTATGCATAACATGATCTCCTTATATATTTGTTATAACAATTATAAGATATTTCTTCTTTGCTTGTCAATTTCAATCCACTCATCTAATGTCATTGGCACATAATCGCTATACATACAAAAACAATTAATAAGTTGGCAAGGCACATTTTCTAATTGGCCATCTGAAATTCTTGGATGTTTTTGTTGCCGAACATAATCTTGATAAGCATCCAAAAACTGCTGATCTTGCGTCGCATGAATATGTCCATGCAACATAAAAGTTTTAGGATTCCCAAACTCATCCCTTCTATATTGCCCATCATAACAAGCAATTGGATAATGAGATAATACGACCTTTCGTTTATTCTCATTTAATTCCGCATAATCTTTGATCCAAACAAATCTTGAAATATCAAAATTTTTGTCATCTAGAAAACGATCATGATTTCCGCGAATCAAATAAATTTTACCCTTTAATTCATCCAAAATTTCTGTTGTTTCCTTTGCATTTCCCCATGAAAAATCACCAAGCACAACAACCTCATCATTTTTACGCACTTTACTATTCCACTGATCAATCATATATTCATTCATTTGATCAATATCGTCAAAGCCTCTTTGATCCATTTTTTCATTTAATGAACGATGAAAAAAATGTGTGTCCGCAATATAATAACGCATCTTTTTACGCATCCTTTCAAACTAGAAAATAGCGGAAATTCCGCTATTTTGTTATACACGCAAACCCTTCTTTTTTAAAAGTATTTTGCGTTTTCTTTAAACTTACATAATCCGATTGGGCTTCCCCTTTATCCAACAAATTATTTTCAATCAACATATCTATATTTGCCGTTTTAAAATCCATTTCCAACGTCACTTCAACCTGTTTGTCCTTTAATTGCGTCGAAACATGTACCCCTTCAATCGAATTGTATTTATCATCTAATGAAGAGTTGATTTTAGATTGAATCTGTTCAGAATTCATATCTTCCGTAATCCCCAAATCCGAAAAACTCATTGTAAATTTTTGTGTCATCTTTTGAATTTTATCCCCTTTTGCTTCAAAAGTAACCTGCTGTGAAGAATCATTTTTACAATCAATCACCTTTACTTTATTTGTCTTTTTTACTGTTACAGGCGCCTTTTCTGTTGACTTACTTTTTTGATGCGTAAGATCACTCACTTTTGTACACCCACAAAGTAATAGGCTTATACACAACAAATATTGAATTCGCATAAGTATTCCCCCTTACGCAAATTATTTTATCATGAAATCAAATGTTCATCCACAAAGTTCGAAAGTTCATCCAAGCCAGACTTAAATAGCTTACTATCTTGAGCCAAGCCTAAACGAAAATAATATTCTTTATCAAAACACGAGCCTGGCACAAAAAATACACCTTTTTCTGCCAATAATAATTTTGCAAACGTCTCACTCTTTAAATCAAAATAATACTTTAAAAAACACACTGTTCCACCACTAGGCAATACACATTCAAAGCGAGGATTTTCTTTAAGCCATTCACATACAATACTTTTATTAGATGAAATAATTTTCTTGGCCCTTAAAATCAATTCATCCTTATGCTTAAGGGCAATCCATCCCAATTTATCCACTAAAGGACCTGTAGAAATCATAGAATAATCTCTTCTCACATTAATTTGATGAATCACATACTCATTGGCTTTGATCCAGCCAAGGCGTAATCCAGCAAGCGAAAACACTTTACTTAAGCTCGATGTCGAAATTCCATTTTCATATATATCACTAATTGAGACTTCCTGATTTAAACCACGATATACCTCATCACAAAGAATATAAGTACCATATGGTTTGCATACTTCAATCAATTCATTTAGAAAATCGATAGAATATTCTGTTCCCGTTGGATTCGATGGATTATTTAAAATAATCATTTTTGTTGAGGTATTCAGCATCTCTCTAAACTTTTTTACACCAACCTGCCAATCATATTCATCAAGCTCAATTAAACGCACCTTGCATCCAATTGATTTTGGAATATCTACAAATTGCTGATACCCTGGAACAACACAAATCACTTCATCCCCTTTTTCCAACAATGTATTCATCACTAATTCATTGGCCTGCAGGCAACCTTGTGCCGTTGTGATATTATCAATCGTTCCACTCGCATATAAGGATAAGATTTCTTTTTTTAATTCAACATCCCCTGTGATTTGACCATAATCCAAAGTCAATTCATTAAAATCAAAATCCTCACAATCTAATAGTTCCTTTAAAGTTAACGCTTTTACACACGTATCCGTCATATTATAGATGGCATCATTTTCATAATCATTCATCCATTGTTCGACTTTAAAATCCGGCAATCTCATTCGTAGAATACCTTACTCAAAAAATCTTTTGCACGATCCGACTGAGGATTCGCAAAAAACTCTTCACTTGTGTTTTCCTCTATAATTTCTCCTTGATCCAAGAAAACAACTCGAGTCCCTACCTTTCTGGCAAAACCCATTTCATGTGTAACAACAACCATCGTCATACCTTGCTTACCAAGATCTTTCATTACTTCAAGTACTTCCTTGATCATTTCAGGATCCAAAGCACTTGTTGGTTCATCAAACAACATAATATCTGGATTCATACATAAGGCTCTTGCAATCGCAACACGCTGTTTTTGCCCACCAGACAAATTATTTGGATACGCATCTTTCTTTTCTAATAATCCAACTTTATCTAAATACTCTAAAGCTGTTTTTTCAGCTTCTTCATCCGTTTTATTCAACACCTCAACTTGTGCTAACTTACAATTTTGTAAGACCGACATATTCGGAAATAAATTGAAGTGTTGAAACACAAACCCCATACGATTTCTTTGCACCCTAAATTTCTTTTCATCATCCGGATTCATCCATTCATCATCCATATAAATCTTTCCTGAATCCACATGCTCCAAGCCATGAATACAACGTAATAATGTACTTTTACCCGAACCACTTGGACCAATCAACGAGATAATATCCCCCTTATTGACTTCTAAGCTTACATTTTTTAGGGCGCGTGTTTTATTAAATTGTTTAGAAACATTCTCTACTCTAATCACTTACAGCCAACCTCTTTTCCACTTTATTTCCAATACAAGAGACAATACATGTCATAATCAAATAGAATATTGCCGCAAGCATATATGGCGACATAACATCATAATACTCAGCTCCAATAACTTGAGCTCCTTTTAATAGTTCAACCGCTCCAATACAACTAATCAAAGAACTATCTTTAATCAAAGTAATAAATTCACTGATCAATGGTGGTACAACACGTTTGAAAGCTTGGGGTAAAATTACTAACTTCATTGTTTTCCAATTCGATAATCCTAATGTTTCACAAGCTTCCCATTGACCTTTATCTACTCCATTAATGCCTGAACGCAAAAGTTCAGTTTGATAAGCGCCGGAGTTAATACTTAACGCAATCATACCAATCACAATTGGATTGATTCTTAATACATGACCTGTAAAAGCTGTATAGATAGATGGAATAACTGAGAAGATAATTAAAATCTGTAGAAGCAATGGTGTTCCCCGAATGATTGTGACATACACAAATGATATGGCCCTAGGCACCTTATGTTTGCTTCTTCTTCCACTTGCTCCTAAAATGCCAAGCACTAAACCAATTAAAAGGGAAAGCGCTGCAATCGCAACCGACAACAGCGCACCCTTTGCCAAATAGAGTATATTCTCTAATGTAAATACCTGATCAATCGCAACAAACATACACTTTCCTCACTTTTCCTTTACTTTGTTTCTAATGGAGATAAACCATATTTTTTGCACAACTTAGCATAATCCTCACTAGCTAAGAATTTTTTAATACATGTATTCATCTTGTCAATCACATCTGTATTTCCTTTTTTCGCAATAATATAGTTTTGTTCATCCATTAAAGATTCATCTAACATTTTAAATTCGCCACTCTTCACATAGTTTTTTGCTACACCCAAATCAACGATTGCTGCATCATATTGATTTGCACTTAATGCATTCATAATGTCTTGCACATTCTTTAATCCAGTTACTTTGGCATCCTTAACTTCTTTTGCAGCCGTCTCACCTGTAGCTCCTGTTTGGGCAACTAAAGATTTACCTTCCAAATCAGAAGTCGATGCGATATCTGAATCTTTAGGAACAACAGCCACCTGACTTGATCCTAAATATGGATCTGACCATTCCACTTTACGTTTTGAATCATATGTAAATCCAGAAATGCCTACATCAATTTGATCTCCTTGAAGCTGAGTAATGATATTATCAAAATCCATCTTCTTCATTTCTAATTTATAAGTAACTCCTTCTTCTTCACTTAAATATTCTTCAAAACACTTCATCATATCTGGATCAAATCCTACGATATCTCCCTTTTTATTTTCAGATTCATAAGGAGCATAATCTGGAGAAATCCCCACAGTAATTGTTTTTACATCCTCTGACTCACTTGAACACCCTGCCATTGTTAATGCGGTTAATGCCGCCATACCTAATTTAATAATTTTTTTCATGCTTTATTCCTACCTTTCTTCATGTGTAAATCAAAAATTATTTCATATCGTCGATCACTTTCCATTCACACACACCCTTTCCAATAAAAAAAACGCCCAAATATATATTGGACGTAATAAACGCGGTACCACCAAAATTCCATCTGCCTATACAGATGACACCTCATTCTTAACGCGAATTCACGATTTAGCCTCAAATCTTCGACCAAACAACTCCAAGACACGTTCCAAAAGATTTCACAATAACTTACACCTTCCGTTATCTCTCTTTAGAAAAATTACTTTTGTACTTCTTCTCTTCTTTGTTTATGTAAATTATTATATTCATTTTCTGAAAACTTGCAAGATAAAAATGAAATTATTTTACATTTATTTACAAATAATAAATTATCATTCTTCTTGTAACCATCTACAAATATCAATTACTTGAATACCTTGATAATCATATGTTTCGTGACGTGTTCTTGCAATAATCAACTTAGGGTATGCATCTTTTATCGCAAGTAATGGTGTGTATTCTCTTTCAAATGTTTTTTCATCCGAAATATTATCACTTACTTGAATATATATTTGTGTATCACGTTTTTTGGCAACAAAGTCGATTTCTTTTTTATATAGTTTGCCAACATATACTTCATAATCTCTTCTACGTAACTCTAAATAGACGATGTTTTCGTATACTCTTCCATAGTCCATATTTCGTGTACCATTTACTGCATAGCGAAAAGAGGAATCACAAAGATAATACTTACTATTATTGGTTAGATACTTTTTTCCTTTTAAATCATATCGTTTTGCTTCATAAAATAGAAAAGCATTTTCTAAATAACCAATGTATTTTGAAACAGTCTTTCTTGTTATTTCACTTTGGTCATTCTTTAAAGTCTCACAGATATTGTTTGGAGAAAGCAAGTTTCCAATGTTATCCATCATAAATTCGGATATATTCGTAAATTCTAGTTTATTTCTTATCTTATACTTTTCAACTAAATCTCGAATAAGAATTGTTGAATAGATATCTCGCACATAGTCATATTGTCGATCTTCTGTTTTATAAACATAAGCTCCTGGCATACCTCCAGTTTTGACATATTTATCAAAAGCATCATCATATCGATCAGTGATTTTATAATAAGTCAGGTATTCCTTAAATGAAAATGGATATACTTTTATCTCCATTGTTCTTCCAGTAAACAGTGTTGCCAAATCTGAGCTAAGCAAGAAAGCATTAGAACCCGTAATATAAATATCATAGATTCCTTTTGCATAAATACTGTTAATCGCAAGTTCAAATTGAGGACACATCTGTACCTCATCAATTAGTAGTACATTTGTCATTTCTTCTTTGTATTGACCCATAATATATTTATGCAAGGCATGGTATTCTAACAAATAATCAAATTCCAATTCTTGAAGATTAATCATCACAATGTTGATTTGCTCATTTAAAGATTTTAAATATGTGATAAATTCCTGAAGTAATACTGATTTTCCACTACGACGGATTCCGGTGATAACCTTTATATCTGGTGTACCATATAATTCAATCAACTCATCTAAATATTTTTTTCTAACAATAAGCTGCATAATGTCATCTCCTATTCCCACTTTTTAAAAATTATTAAATTTTCGGTAATAACTATCCCAAGCATAATTTAACACAAAGTGTAAGTTCTGTCATTATTCTATTCCCACTTTTTGAAAAAAATTCATTTTTCGGTAATAGAATGTTTCTTTAAATTTTTAAAACGTGGATATCGTAGTGCTCATTTGATTAAAGAAAAGTACTAGCAAATAGCTAATGCTTACCGAAATTCAGGTAAAATTAAACTGTCTTGATAATTTTAGAGAAGTCTTCGTTTTAGAAATTTCATACTCTTCATCTGTGTTTTTTCCATTAATCATCAATTGACCACTGACTAAAGTAGTAACATAAGAATCTGTTGTCATGTCATACACTTCAAAAATCCCCCCCCATTTTAATTTAATAGTCCTTTTTTCGTTCCTGATAATCTATGCCATGTGATATTTTATTGTTTTTTCACATACATTTTTTCCTATCTCAAAACCAAAATCTTAATATATAAAAAAAGACCTCTTTTTAGAGATCTATGCTGCAAATTCATTTAAAGCATCAATTGTTTTAGTATATTGCTCTTTCACTGCATCAAATTGTTGTAAAGCCAATTCCAAGTTTCCTGCACGTAAACTTTCTGTGATTTCAAAACTTGGTTTATACAAATGATCAAAGCCTAAATTCATGCATACCCCTTTCAATGTATGAGCTGCACGAAAAGCTATTTCCACTTGTTTATCATTTAAAGCTTTTTCAAGTTCTTGAAAACTCATATCTTCTCTAAATTTTAGTGCAAATTTCTCAATCATACTAACACTTGGTAAACGTTTAATAACATCTTGATAATTAGCACCCATTTTTATATAACATTCTTCAATTGTCATTCTATTTTCCTCTCTAAAATATAACCGAATCTTAAATTAACATTTTAATTAAAGCTTTTTTAAATCATATATATTCTATAATCTAACCAAAGAAAAAGCAATATAAAAAGGAAGTGAAACACTTCCTCGTTAGTTCTTTAACGCTTGTAAAGGAGCTGGAATTCTTCCGCCACGATTGATCATAACGTCATTTGAAATTTGAGAAATTGGCATAACAGGACCTGCACCTAATAAACCACCAAAATCTAATTCTTCTCCAACATCTTTTCCAATAGCTGGAATCACACGAACAGCTGTCGTTTTTGTGTTAACCATACCGATTGCCGCTTCATCCGCAATAATTCCTGAAATAACACTTGCACTTGTTTCTCCTGGAATTACGATCATATCCAATCCAACACTACATACAGCGGTCATTGCTTCTAATTTTTCTAATTTTAATGCACCTGTTCTTGCCGCATGAATCATACCTGCATCTTCACTTACAGGAATGAAAGCACCAGATAGACCACCAACATTACTTGTTGCCATAACGCCACCTTTTTTAACAGCATCATTCAACATCGCAAGACATGCAGTTGTTCCATAAGCACCACATGTTTCCAATCCCATTTCTTCTAAAATGTAGGCAACACTATCACCAATTGCTGGTGTTGGTGCCAAAGACAAGTCCACAATTCCAAATGGAACACCCAATTTTTCACTCGCAACAGTTCCAACTAATTGTCCCATACGCGTAATTTTAAAAGCTGTACGCTTGATTAGATCTGCAATCTGATCCATACGCAATGATTTATCGGCTTTACTTAATACAGCACGCACAACACCAGGTCCGGATACACCAACGTTAATTACACAATCAGCTTCTCCTACACCATGGAAAGCTCCTGCCATAAATGGATTATCTTCAGGTGCATTACAGAATACAACTAATTTTGCAGCACCCAAGCAATTATCATCCTTTGTATATTCCGCGCAACACTTCACAATACGCCCCATTTGTGCAACGGCATCCATATTGATTCCAGCTTTTGTACTACCTACATTAACACTTGCACAAACATGTTGTGTTTTCGCCAAGGCTTCAGGAATTGATTCAATCAACGCATTGTCTCCTGCCGCATATCCTTTTTGTACGAGTGCAGAATATCCACCAATAAAATCTACGCCTAATTTTTGGGCACAACGCTCTAAAGTTAATGCATATTCAACTGGATTTCCACCAGAACAAGCCACTAACATCGCAATTGGTGTTACACTAATTCTCTTATTAACAACTGGAATACCATAAGTCTTACTGAAATCATTTCCTACTTTTACTAAGTCTTTAGCTAAGCGGCAAATCTTTTCTTCAACCTTTTGACATGAAACATGAATGTCTGGATCCATACAATCCAATAAACTAATACCCATTGTGATTGTACGAATATCCAAATATTCTTCGTCAATCATCTTTATTGTTTCTAAAATTTCATTTGTCTGCATAGGAACACCTCATTAAATTTTGTGCATAGAATTGAAAATATCCTGATGCATACAACGAATTACTAAGTTCTTTTCTTTTCCTAAGTTCTCCATTCTTTCTGCAAATTCATTTAATGGAATACTCATTTCATCAATTGCCACCATCATAGTCATGGTAAACATCGAATCTACAATTGTTTGTGTTACATCCAATACATTTAAATTGTAGTTTGCACATTCATTAGCAATCATAGCCAAAATTCCTACTTTGTCTTTTCCAATTACACTAATAACAGCCTTCATCATCATTCTCCTTATAGTTTTATTGCACATTTTTCAAAACGCACTAGCTCATATGGTTCATATGCACTCTGGATTCCTTGCACATTCACATCATATTCACTTGGCATAAAGGATACCTCATTTTGTTGTTTTAGACAATCCTTAATAATTTGACTTTGTTCTTTTGTCAAAGTTTTTGACTTTTTAAAACAAATCTCATTTGCCTTATTTAGTAAAATAATATCGACATCTAAGCAGTCACTCGCAAACAAATGATCTTTCCAATCACATTCTTGAATATTGAAATAAAAATCACTATTGTCAATATCTCCACCCTCAAGCACAAATATCGCAATATCATTTGTGTAACAAAAATGAAGATCAATACCACTATTCAACATTTCAATTTCCTCCTGTGTCCAATCCTCATCTTTTATTACTAACATAAAACGGTTTTCTACATAGTCCATGATGGCACCTAAATCGATGTCATACTCAAATTTTTCTTTTTTTTCCATACATTCATTATAAAGATTATCTTAAGAAAAAGCGAATCAATTTCTCATTCAATTTTGTATAAGGCTGATAACGCATAGGTAAATCAATGATTCTTTTTTTATCCACAATACTCTTTGTATGACTAAACGTATCAAAACCACGCTTTCCATGGTATGAACCCATACCACTTTCACCAACACCACCAAAGCCCATATTGCTTGTAGCTAAATGAATCACCACATCATTGATGCAACCTCCACCAAATGAAACTTCACTCGTTACTTTCTTTGATACTTGTTTATTATTTGTGAAAATATATAAAGCTAAAGGAGAAGGCATGGAATTGATTTTATCTATAACTACATCTAAATTTGAATATGTTAATATTGGCATAACGGGGCCAAATATCTCTTCCTGCATAATTGGATCTGAAAAATCCACACGATCCACTACCGTTGGTTCAATTTGTAGATTATGATGTTTTCCACCATAAACAACCTTATCCATATCAATCAATCCTAAAATCCTCTTATAGTGCTTTTCATTAATAATATGACCATAATCATCTAAGTTCGCATATTGACGCTTAATTTCGGATATCACACATTCGATAAATCTATCTTTTATCGATTCATGTACTAACATGTAATCTGGTGCCACACAAGTTTGTCCGCAATTCAAATATTTTCCAAACACAATTCTTCGTGCTGCCAATTTAACATCAACATCCTTATCAACGATACAAGGACTTTTTCCTCCCAATTCTAGAGTGACTGGTGTTAAATATTGGCTAGCTTTATTCATCACAATTTTTCCTACACGTTTTGACCCTGTATAGAAAATGTAGTCAAACTTTGAATCCAGTAATTTAGAACTCACTTCACTATCTCCAAGTACACAAGCCACATATTCTGGTTCGAAATATTCATCAATCATATCTTTGATCGCTTGTGATGTGTATGGACTAAATTCACTAGGTTTTAATACTACCGTATTTCCAGCTGCAAGTGCATCAATCAATGGGTCAATAGAAAGTAAAAAAGGATAATTCCAAGGACTAATGACTAACACCACACCATAAGGACTTGGCTTTTCAAAGCTACGTGATAAAAATTGAGATAATGGCGTATAAACTGTTTTTTCTTTTGAAAATTTATGAACACGTTTTTCCATGTAAGTTAATTCGCTTAAAGCTAACCCAACTTCACACATATAAGACTCAAAATTTGATTTTCCGACATCCATTTTAATAGCTTCATTAATTCTGTCTTCATAAGCTAAAATTGCCTTTTTTAAAGTTTTTAAGGCATTTATTCTAAAACGAATATCTAGTGTTTTATGTTGATTATAAAACGCTCTTTGTTTTAAAACGATTGAATCCATACTCAATCCTCCACTACTAAATCATACACTTTTTCTAACTCTTTTACATCCCACAAAACTGGAACTGGATATAATGGATTGGCTTCATGATCTGCATACACTGCCAATTCGTGTATATCCGATTTCTTTAATTCACTAAATGTAGATGAGATGCCAAAATACTTTTTCATTAAAGTGATTTGTTCTATAAAGCGCTCAGCACCAACCTTATAAGAATCCTTCGCATTACAGATACCACAATACAAAGCCATTTCATAGAGTTTCTTATGCACACTGTCTCCATATTGTTTCAACACAACATCAAGTAATGTTGCATTAGCTAGTCCATGCGCAATATTATATTTACCACCTAATGAATGAGCAATCGCATGCACATATCCTACATAGGATACAGTAAAGGCATGTCCTGCATAGTAAGCAGCATCAAGCATATTGCTTCTAGCTTCTAAATCATTTCCATCTTCATACACCTTATATATATTCTCAAAAATTAGTTTTGTAGCCTTTAACGCATATTCACGCGTCTTCTTTGTGGTTGAATTACCAATATAAGCCTCAATCGCATGAGTTAAAGCATCCATACCAGTACATGCCGTAATAAATGGAGGCAAAGATAATGTAGGCTTAGGATCTAAAACGGCATAATCAGGAATCAAATAAAAATCATTGATCGCATATTTATGACGTGTTTTTGAATCTACAATGACAGCCGCAAGAGTTGTTTCACTTCCTGTTCCAGCTGTGGTAGGTACACAAATAAGTAGTGGCAGTTTCTTCCATATCTTTAAAATTCCCTCCATCTTAGATAATGGTCTGCTTGGGCGAGCAAGTCTAGCACCAACGGCCTTAGCACAATCCATGCTAGATCCTCCACCAAACCCAATTAAAGCCTGACACTCAGAATATAAATATATGTTTCTTGCTTCTTCTACATTTTCACTTGTAGGATTAGCGACCGTCTTATCATAAATCACATATTCAATAGAATGATGATCTAAGTGTTCACACATACGATCTAATATTCCTAATTGACGTACTGTAGCATCTGTAATAACCATGACTTTAGAAATTTGATTGTCCATGCAAATATGAGAAATTAAAGATGTACTTTTTAATATTTCTGGAGTTCGATAGGGTAAAACAGGAATCACAAGTTTAAAACAATTCTGAAAAATTCGACAATATATTTTTTTGAATATATTCATAAAGCACCTCCGTTTAGTTAACTTTGTATACTTTATATTCATTTGTTCACTTTGTCAACTATAAAAAATATGGACACCTACATGTCCATACCTTTATGCTTTCATCAATAGTTTTCGAATTGATTCTTCACTTACTGAGAAGATGGATGCAATACTTGAAACACTGAAACCTTTGTCTATCATCGTTCTATACATTTCTTTACGATTATTCTCGCTGCCTTGTTCGATTCCTTGTTCAATACCTTGTTCGATTCCTTGTTCGATTCCTTTTTTTATTCCTTCAGCTTCCCATTCCTTTGACTTTACTTCAAGCCATCTCTTTTCAGCCTCACACATTTCAATCTCCTCCTTTTCCTCTAATTCTTTTAAATCCAACCATTCTACATCCGTTAATGTCTTGACTACTTTTAATACACTGCTTTTCACAAGTCCAAAATGATTACTCTTTCCTTCATAAATAGATTGATCATAAATACTTCGACATATGTAGAATAAATTATACACGTCTTCTTCATTAAAATTATATGAAGTATTTCCTGTGATTTCAATCAGATTCATTTTGTAGTCATGGAAATAAGCTTTGAATCTTTCATCCACCTCTACAAGTTCAGAAAGCTTACTAGCTGCACTCCAAGGCCTTTCTCCTGTATAGAACACAAGAATGTGCACCATGGGTAGTTTTTCTTTAGCCTTATTCTTCTTTAACTTCTTTAACATTCTGTCATAAGCTACATACTCATAGGCTGCCGCTCTTACAACCATCGAAGCATCCACATAACTTTGATTCTCAATAATGAATGCACTATAAAGATTTCCATCATTGTACTTACGAATCACATCCACATGTTTTTCTAGATCCATATTCGCATCATTCATTTCAGAATCAAGTTCGATACAGTTTTCAGATTTAAGAACTCTTTCTCCATCAAAGAAGTAAGCATTAAAGAAATCGACAAAATAGGCATTGTTTTCTAGAAATTCTTTCATTGTTTTATCTTTTAATTTCATCTTATTATTCCTCCATATTCTTAAACGTTTTTTTGGAAGGTTTTTCGAGAAAAAATGCATATTTTGATAATTTCAC
>ULVX01017250.1_pt1 | contig 45146 bp, 38 predicted proteins | sample 1959811 | NCBI WGS metagenome assembly ULVX01 (sample SAMEA4835797, study PRJEB28245) | human gut metagenome | biome: gut microbiome; material: fecal sample | place: Denmark | collected 2008
TATTTTATACTATCTTCATTGTTAACTTTACAGTATGTCTCATCAATAGAAATTGAAGCTATATCTATAGTTCTCTCATCATGTTCTTCGCTCTTCAGAGAAACATGTATACCATTAAATGTATATCTTAAAGGACTATTAACATACAGCTCTGTTATATATTTACGCCCCCATTCTTGAGCATCATCACAAAGAATCAACAAAAATGAAAAATTCTTATAATTCATATGATAGATGTCATGACATGTATGCGCAGATATAGCCCTTAATATTTCTCTACGAATGTAAAACTGTCTGGCATCCTCCTCTTTAAAATAGTAATCCTCATTAGTGCAATAATCTGATTCTAAGAAGTATCGTAATAACTTATATATAACCAATGCGCTAAGAATACCATGCTTATTTCGTTCCAAAGACTTCTGAAACTTGAAAAGATATTTTGGTTGCAATCTCGCTACGTATTTAAACTCTTCATTGTCAGGCATCTGCTTAGGAATCATCTTTGAGCTCATGAAACGCAGAACAAAATCATTCATGGAATTTTGTATTCCACTGAATGACAAGTCCATTGAAATAATTGGATTAGCAACAAAAGACTTCATCATATCTCTTGTTTTTCCAATTATTTCTTGAGCCTTTTCTAATGGATATCCCAAATCATGCGTTAAGGCGATAAGAGTCCATACAGATAGTTTCTCAAAAGCATTAGTGTTACATTTATCATCTATTGAAATTTGCTTTAAGAGTTTGTTTTCTTTATTGAGTAATAATCTAATTCCCAATAGCCAAACTCTAAAAACATGAACAACATGATCTCTATAATACTGAGTTCCTCCATATAATGCAGATTCAAAATCAACATACTTATGAAAATAAGAGTTTAATTCTTCAACTCCATAAGCAATGGGATATTTTTCCTTATTTCCATAAAAAGGTTCTCGCTTATCAAAGTATCGAAGAGTAATTATTGATTTTTTTATTAAAGTCGCCCATAGCCCTTTTACTTCTTCTATACGTTTATAGATTTCAAAATTATCAGCATCCTCACTTGAAGCAATTTTCTCAAATAGAATACTTCTAACTTCATTATCCAAAGGATATTCTATACAAACCCCTTCACCTGCTATATTAGCATCAAAACAAGGAATAGACTTTTCTATATTTTTTATTAGTTCATAATCTGCATTCATACCAGATTCATTTTAAATTGTCCATAACAAGTTTCTTCACCATCTTCATTTTTAAATGCTTCTATGCCTTTTCTTACAACATTTAAATAAGGTGACTTCTGATATATATCATAAAAACGACTTTTGTATACATTGTCAGGATTATAACCTAACTTGGCATTTAATATATCGTCCTTGAAAACTTCACAAGGATATACATTACCATCATATCGGATATTTATCTTATCTGTTGCTGCCTTACAATAGATTCTACAATTGCTATCCGAATATGGCAAACCGATTCTTACCTTTCTGCTATTTGTGTCATGCAATGTGCGAATAAGCTTAGAGACTTCCATGTTTTCTTTATTTGTCAACTTCACAAGTGACAAATTTTCCAATGCCCTGCCTTGTAAAACCAAACGTAAGACACTAACCTTAGATGCGCCTAACTGATAGCACATATCGAATATAGACTTTAAATGATTGAAGTTTATTCGCATCGGAACAATGTGAGCTTCTACATTCAAACCACTTGACACACAATCTTCAATGGATTTCTTCATTAAATCAAATCCACCCACATCAGTACCCATAATCTGATTGTATAATGTAGGCGTATCTGCCTCTACATTAAAGATTATTTTGTCAACTATTCCACGTATCGACTCTATACATTCATATGGTAATGAGGAATAAACTTCATCCTTGCTATATATACCACTGGTGTATACATAGCAAGTCAAATGTTGTTGAGCAATATAACTTATAATCTCCAATATCTGTGGATGAAGAAAAGGTTCTCCACCAGAAAGACATACTGTTTTGCATCCTAAAGCCTTTGCGTCATCTATTACACCTTTAATTGTTTCAAAAGATATAATATAAGATGCTTGTGGATTTGAATGAGAAGAGCAATAGATACACCTGTTGGGACATCTTTGCAATATCTCTATAGATATCTCGTTTAACATCATTATATTCTTTAGAAAAGTGTGGGTTCGTTCACCATTAAATGTTCTTGAAAAGATTTCACATACCATTTTGGCGGGAACATATATTGAATGGAATTACCTTGCGACTTATATTTTTGTTTAATTCTGACGTTTCCTACAAGCAGGTTTGGCATCTTAACACGTAGAAATTTATCAGTCTCGCAAAAACAATTCTGTAAGTCTAAGAGGGTTGGTTCATGACTTTCTAAGGGCATAAACTCAGTGTAGCCATATTTTCGTTGCAGTTCATAGAAATGTTCTTTCGTATATCTTATAGCATCTTCATAACTGTTGCCATAAGACATGAAGCATTTGTTAATACCACGTATGGCACCTATTCCTGCAACTACAAAGGAATTTTCATCAAAGTTTATGTATGGTGAATAGTTGAAATCTATAGCATATTGATAGGCAAGGAAACAACCCAAGAAGGAGCAACTTCTAAGTAAATTATATACTTCTTCCAAAGAATTTGCATCAAGTATTTTTTCAACTATTCCATCTCCGAGAAATTCTTCCTTCACCATCGTCAGCCATTTCTCATGTTTCGTTGATAGATAATCATACCGTTTATGTGAGCCTGTCATCATATAGGCATTATTGAATATCGGAGCGTATCTCTGCCTTTCACTCAACAAAAAACTTATCTTTTTGACATCAAAGTATTGAATGGTAATATCACCATATTTTTGTTCAAGATACTCCCAGGTCTCAATCTTATTGAAAATCTTAAAGACAAGTATTCGAAGAAGCATATCTTCTGGCGTATATCTTTCTACCTTATTATATATAATATGATGAAGAAGATATTGACTAACCCTATCACAAACCCGATATACATTAGTAAACTTGTATTCCCGAAGTATTGGGTCTTTTGTCAAGACTCTCCTCCCATTGCACCTTCGCCAAAACATATTCATTCGTTCTTGAATAAAATAAAAGTAATAGCGAAAAACATCATCATTGGGGATGATTGGCTTTTTCAATTCCATCATCGTAAATGTCTAACTTTTGAAGTTTGAATTCTTTCCAATTACATGGGTCACCATGTATTCCAACCGTATAATTTTCTTCTAGCCAAGAAACAAAATCATGTATTTGCTGTTCTGATATGGTTTTGTATTTTATGGAACGACCATTGCAGCAAATATTTAAATGACTGTCTGGAAGTAAAGGACAATTTTCACCAAAATAGTAAAAAGTTTTAGAAAGCAAAACTCTTTTACCTCTAACATCCTGATTATACAATTGCTGTTTTATGATTAAATCAGGATTTGAATGAGCACTTGGCTCTTGTACAAGATGTCCATCAACTGTATGATAAAAATTATCACCGTACATCTGAACCAAAGTTCCATTCAGCACTGGTTTCTTATATTGAAAACGAATATCAGACCAATAATCATCAAAACTGATAATCTCCTCTACTTTCATTGCAAATATCAAATGGTAAAGGTTGCCCATAGCTACGCTGCCAGTACCGACTATCCAATCACCTAACCGCAAAGCCTTACTGTTGCGAATCTGTCCCCGGCATACAGCTAAAGACATAGTACCACCAAACGGATTCGGAGCCAATCCAAAGTCATGCTCCAATTTATATGAAAATAAATGCATAATCAACAATCTATATATTTCATCGGATAAATACTATTAGAAGAAATAGTTCCATCAGGTAGTTCTGCAGGTTCCACTTTCCCCTCAATCATGCCAGCAAGCTTATCTATAGAATTCCAACCAATAGGTGAGGTACCATATCGCTTGTATGCCTCTGGTAATTCAGCATTTTGTGCACATCCATATTTATATACACCAATAATCTTCTTTCCTTGCAAATGAGCATTTTTTATCTCATAGTTTACCCAAGCACGCTCATGCGTATGTTGACCTATCAAAACTATAAACGTACCTGCCCACTTGATAGCCCTACGTATATATCGGGCAACTGTAGCATCAGATACATGTTTCCCCTTGTGAATGACTTTATTGTCTTTATCTTCTTGAAGAGAACTACTTCTAACTTGATAACCCTTAGAATTTAAATTATCCAGCAAATCTCTCAATTTCGGAACATCTGCACTATGATGACAAATAAAAACATTCTTCATAAGCTATATATTAAAATGGTTCAACTATTGAGAACGAAGTCCTTTTAATACCAGAGCAATGATCTCTGTAACATTAGTCGTTACAAACAATCGTTCGTTCTCTCTGATTGAAAGACCATTATTGAGTACCCCCATATTGTTAACAAAGATATCAAGAGCTTTAAAATTCATTTCTCCTTTTTCTTTATCTAGGTAAGAAACAAATTCTTGGTATGAACGATTGGAACAACACTCCTCAAATAATTTTTCAGAAGTAGTTTCTCCCTTTATCAACTTTATCAAACGTAAAGCAGCCCCACCAAAGCCACCTAATAGATATATTGGATGCTTGGCATTTGCTGCATTAATGGCTTCTTCGTATAAACCAGGCAGATATCCCTTAAATCCTGTTACTCTTCCACCCAATATTATACGAGCATCAATATTTGCCTCCATCTCTTGGCGCATCGCCCTAAGCGATTCTGCCCAATAATACAAATTCTCAACAGAAGTCGGAGGAACCATTATATCGTGTAAATCAGTAGGAATTGAATCAGGTATTGTTGCTTTCTGACATATCACACGACAAGATTTATATTCAGCCTGTGTTGTTGGTGACATACCTATATATATTGGCCAAGCAAGGTAGTTGGTGAAATAATTCCTCAACATTTTATCCTTCTCATAGATACCATACTGATAAGTTAAATCTTTGAATAACTCTGTGAAACCTCCAGGTCTTAAGTCACCACCATAAACAAGATGAGCCCCAGAAATGAGAAGATGTCGTGCTAATTCTACTGATAAATCCTCAAACATTGCCTTTCCTATTCCTAAAGTAGAAGCATCGGGGGATTCAGATACAGAAATTGCTACTTTTTTACCATCCAAAAAACGAGAAGCCGAAAAAATTTGACTTGGTGTATTAAAGGTGATTGTTGGGAATTGGCGCTTCACCACTTCCAGCTCCTCATTGCCTAAAGGAGGCTCTGGATACAAGATTTGATTGACTCCGTCAACTTTACCAATATTGATGAATTCAGGCATCATCGGTATTATCTTACTGTCAGCAAGTTTGAATTTTTCCAAATACCTCTCCTCATAATATTTATCCAAAGCTGTACGAAGAAGTAAACAAATCACTTCATCCCAATTTTTATCAAATCTAATCTTTGGCGTGTTACCTAGATAAGGAAAAGTGCGGGGTATTGTACCGTTGAATAAACTAACGACAACAGTTGGCACATGATATTCCTTGCCAACAATAGTCTCTATTCTGCACCATTCCCTATCAGAATATGTAGAAGTCTCCAATATAACCAAAAGAGACTTTTTAACATGCTCCTCGATTTGGTCACCAAAACTATACCCATCTATGATGTCATTGGCATCATAGAAAGAATTAAGCTTTGTATCAGATCGTAAATAAGTCTTCAGCTCTTTTGCCTTCTCAACGCCTAAACTATCTTCGTCTTTCTTTGTATGACTGATGAATATCTGTAATTTTTCCTTAGAATCACATATAGTCCTAATTAAATTGTCATAAAACCTTATCAAAAACTCTTGCCAACAGTCTCGTATATCATAGTTTTTAAGACGAATGTATTGTTGTTTACCAAGCTCATGATTGATATTAAATGCGTATTGGCATAAGGCCACTGGCAACACTTTTACAGTTCCTGCTTTATCTTCTTTTACAAGTTTATCTATATAGTTGGTCCAATCAAAACTATTGAACATGCAAACGTCAACTAACAATAAAACTATAACTTTGTCTGCATTAATGCCCTTTCTTACATCTATTATTTCTCCATTTTCCTGATTAGTTTGGAAATAAACAGGAATATCAAGTCCATCAACCAATGGTTCATTGGCATTTCTACACAACAAATGATAGAGATTCTCGTAAACAGAAAGTCCACCAGTAAATTGCTTATCGTAAGCAACAACTACGGCCAAAGGGGTTTTAAAGTTCATAATCTTATCTTATATAAGTTTGTCATACATGATTGAAGATAATGGATGGTTATAATTAGAATAGGTTCCTATTTGACCATCATATATATTATTTATCGAACGCATATACCTTATTGCCGCATCTAAAGCTTCATATCCATTATAGACAGGCACAACCTGTAAATATTCAGGGAGTAGAGAAAAAGCGACGTCTTTGAGCTTTACACAAAAGACATTATGTTCATAGCCATAACCAACCTCCCATGGAATCCACTTGGATTTCATAGAATTTTCACTCAACAAGCACATCAAATGTGTACTCTTTTGCAATCCTGCTTTAATTGCATCAACAACACTTTGTGGACTACTACGATTGATGCTTTTATCATATTCATCAAAGTAAACATCAATACCACAAGATAGTAAATAATTAGCAATCAATTTTGCTGCTGTTTTATCTTTCTGCTGATGGCTAATAAATACACAGCATTCACCATGATAGTATTGATAGCCATCTCCATATACATTTTTTGCCATATCTTTATCTTAATTGTATAGTAAACACTCAATTACTCCCTATCCATTATATTAAAAGGCTAGAGATTTATTGATTTTAGTTTGAACTTCTATTGATATAAATTTACAGTACAACATTACTTCGATAAAGCCGATTGTTCAAGTCATCACGCTCCTTGACGGCCTTATCATACGCACACTGAAGTCTGTCCATTGACTCCTGCAATGAGGCTATCGTTACATTCTGAGAACTTATCGTTTGGCGAAGCGTATCTATCGTCAGCTTAAGGCTACTTATCATAGCCTTAAGCTCCGTTATTGTATCAATGAATTCTTGTCTCTCCATATCTGAATTCTTATGACAATTCTTATACCACCTCTCTTACTAAGAATAATGATGCTATTCTTTGCCGGAAAGCCATTATTCGATTTAATTATTTGCTTAAATCCATAGTGCAATAGCACCAATTAGAAGTTTTTCATAGTATTTTCTCACCTTCCATAAATTCTCAGAAGGCACAAATAAATATCATAAGTTAAGCCCACTTATTCAGCAAACGATAGTCTTATCTCCTCTTTTGCTGATGCTCATAAGAATTCTTCAATTGCGTCATCTCTTTTATCATCTTTTCATGACGATTAAGTAAAGAGACGAAGACTTCTTGGTAAGCCAACTTCTTATCTGTGTCGCCTTGTGACTCGGCGTTCTTTATCTTATCTTCAAGAAAGTCGTAGGCAATGCGGAAAGCATCGAATTCTGAATGATACTGAAACATGCGTTTCTTGTAGTAATCGTCTGTAATCATAAGGTCACTTGTGGTTATTAAGAATGGCTTGTGAGATACGTACAGTATCTTTCAAATACTTAACATGCTCTGCTTGGATATTGTTTGCAAGACGAAGTAACGCCAGTGAAAGCTCGCCATCTTTAACAATGTCACTTAAAGCTTCTTTATCGGCATTATCAACGGCTGCGTTTTTTAGCTTTTCGGAGAGTTCATTCGACTTGTTTCTCAGGAACTCTTCGACTTCCATGTAAACGTCACAAACAAGTGTACGTTGCTTTATGGTTTCAGTTGTTGCCATTACGATAGGGTATTTTTATTCCACAATCTCGAAATCTTCATTGTGAACGTTGCTGATGGCTACGGCATAGCCGCCAAAGTCCATCACTAACTGACGATCGCGCTTTACGCAGACTACGTAGCCTTCCTGACCTGTGAAGAGGCCGGTGAGTACACGAAGCTTGACGTGGTCTTTAGCGAATTTCACGAAAGGGTCGCGAAGGAAGGTGACACGCTCGGGTTCTGAAGACATTACTTTCATGAATGGCTCCATAACGCTGTTCGGGATGGAGGCGGGCTTGCCCGTCATGCAGTTGTTTACAAGATGATACTGCGGAAAATTTTTCTGGAGGAAAAGTCGCAGGTCTTTTGTCTCGCCTTGCAAAAACACAAGGCCGCTTACTGATGGTCTTTCTTCTTTTATCACACCTTTGCCGTTGGGCTTCTGCTTGTAGTTAAGGGTGCGATGAATAAAACATTTGGGAACGAATTCACCGTCAAGATTTGTGTTTTCTAACTTTCTGTCGAAACATTCAGCTGCGTAATGCTGAATGAAAAGATAACCCCACGGTGCTTTGTCTTCTTCGCTTCTGGGCATTCCTTTTACTTTTGAAGCCGATTTATCATCAGCCCCAACTATACGGATGCCCTTTGGTAAAGTCTTGTTTTCACAAGCTTTTACGTCGGCTGTAGAAGAAGTAAGCGAGCATACCTGCGTCATTTTCTTTATCTACTTTATGTCGCTGTCGGCTGTCATCACTTGGGATGACTGGGCCGGTTTTACAATGACAATGTCCATAATAATACCATCAAGATTTTGCCGTTTGTGATAGGTTATTTCACCTACTTACATGGCTTCGTCTCTATCAGTCTTTCTTGGTCTTCTAATTGTAAAACACGACACACCCTATATTCCGTTGGTAATCAGTTGGTTTCAGGGAAACAAAAAGCTTGATTTGGTCAACATTTGGTCAACAATTAGCCTATAGTCAAAATATTTTCTTTTCTAAATGATTGTAAATGATAGAAAAACTGTACCTTTGCACGAAAAGTCGGGTCTTACAATTAGAAAACCAACATAATTTGCGCAACACGCTCGTGTTAATTCTCCCCTATTTTAGTGTGATTATCTATTAGCTTTTACGCTAATGTAAAAGTAGCAAGTGTTATCGTTTATGGTTCTAAGTGGCAATCAGCATAAATTTACAGTATATAACCCCAAAAACCATTGCGATGCTTAAATCGAACCATCGCAATGGTTCACTTGGCCATTCGCATTGTTTTTTCATTTCATTGCATTGTTTTTTTCGCACATTGCATTATTACAAAAAAACGCACTGAAAGTGCAAAAGTAAAATCACAGAGCTTGATGTTTTTACTTTTGCACTTTCAGTGCGTAGTGTATGTTTAGCATTCTTATTATTTCCACAAATCCAAAATATCACTTTCTCCCCAGTACCAATGAGTGTAGCCGGCTATGACATTTTTGTAGCGGTACAATGAGGTGGACGATTCGGTGCCGCGAGCTGTGCAGAGACGCATCTCTGCAAGGGCTTCGCACGGGGTGTTTTCCATCTTCGAGAAATGGAATTCGTGACCTTTGTATTCTGTGTTATTGAGGGGTATGCAACGGTAGCCTCCGGTGTATTTCTGCTCGTCGGCGGAGATGCGGAACGGCAGGATGCCTGCCATCTCGTATGGGGTGCCTCCGGGTTTGTTCGACAGGCTTTGTGAGAGAAGTGCCATGCCTCCTCCTTCTGCCAATATCTTCCCTCCTCTCTCTGCGTAATCTTTAAGTTGCTCCAAGAGTTGCTTGCGGCGATGTAGCTGGCGGGCGAAGAGGTCGGGAAAACCGCCGGGAAGGTATATTATGTCGGCTTCTGGAAGTTCGCTGCCAAATACGGGACTGAAGTATTTAATAGTGCCAAGAGTGGACAGGCGATCGATGTTTTCCTTATAAACCATACAGAAAGCAGGGTCGCGAGCTATGGCTATGCGCAACTTGCCTTTCTTCGGCATGGCGGGCAAGGATGAAAGGTTCTCTATATCCGATGTGTATGGCAGTGTGTACTCACAGGGGAATATGCGGACGGTTTGATTCAGCAGTCGGTCTACATCTACGTGCTTCTCTATCAGGTCGGCTACGAGATCGGACATCTCCCCTATCGCGCGACGGTTTTCTACGGTGAGGGCCATGCGGCGGTTGTACTTCAGTCCTTCTATAAAGGGGATGTAACCAAGACAGGCTATTCCGGCATCGAAACAGGCTTCTTTAAGTGAGGCGTACTGTGCCGATGAGGTTACTTGATTGAATATTACGCCTACGATATTGAGCGAATGTTTGAAATGCTTGAATCCGTACAGCAAGGGGGCGGCGGAGTATCCGGTGGCGCGTGCGTTGACTATCATCAGCACGGGCATCTTCAGCATCATGGCTATTTCGGCGCTACTGCCTCGCATACGGTTGTAGCCATCGAACAAGCCCATGTTGCCTTCGGCCACACAGATTTCGGCGTTCTCGGAATAGGTATTATAAATGTACTGCAGATGGGTTTTAGAAGCCAAGAAGGTATCTAAGTTGACCGAATCGTGTCCGCACGCTATGGCGTGATACAATGGAACTGCCTGGTCTGGCCCGCATACAAAGGGCTGTACATTCAGATTCCTCCGTTTCAAAAGGCGAAGAATCCCCATGGTGAAGATGGATTTTCCGCTACCGGACATGGGTGAACCTATCAATAATTGTGGCTTCATTTACATTTCAGTTAAAAAGACGAGTGCAAAGTTAACTAAAATGTTTAAATCGAAAAAGGAGACAAACTCAAGAAATGAGAGTTTGTCTCCTTAGGGTATTATGGAACTTCTAACAATTAAATCAGAGGATAGATTCTACTGTTGCCAACATTCCTTTTTCCTGGATGCTGTCCAAGTTAGCTTTTACAGCTGCTGTAAGGCCCGGAATCAAGTTCAAGTTTTCACCCCAAATAGATTCTGCTGCCAATACGCCTTCGGCAACTTTCTGAGTATCGCCGGTAGCCCACAGGTTCTTCAGCAAGTCCATGATGTCTTGTGCGTCGTTAGGAACGATTTCAGCACCATCAGCACGCTTACCACCCTTGTAATAAGTGATGATGGCTGCCAATCCTAATACAAGACCCTTTGGCAATTCGCCCTTACGTTCCAAGTATACTTTCAAGCCCGGAAGGTCGCGAGTTTGGAATTTAGGGAATGAGTTAAGCATGATAGATGTTACCTGATGGTCAACGAACGGGTTGTTGAAGCGTTCGAGTACATCGTGTGCGAATTTTTCGAGTTCTGGTTTCGGCAAGTTCAATGTTTCCATCAGTTCGTCGAACATTACTTTATGGATGAATTTGCCTACTATAGGGTGCTGACAAGCGTCGCGCACGATATTGATGCCTGAAAGGTATGCTACTGGCGACAATACTGTGTGAGGACCGTTAAGCAATGTAACCTTTCTTTCGTGGTACGGTTCTTCGCTCGGTACGAACAATACGTGCAATCCGGCTTTGTCTGCTGGGAATTCTTTTGCAACTTCCTGTGGAGCTTCGATTACCCACAAGTGGAAGATTTCTGCCTGAACTACCAAGTTGTCATCGTACTGCAATTTTTCTTTGATAGCGGCGATGTCTTTGCGAGGGAATCCCGGAACGATACGGTCTACCAATGTAGCGTATACTCCACAAGCTTTTTCGAACCAAGTCTTGAATTCGTCGCCAAGGTTCCACAATTCGATATACTGATAGATGGTTTCTTTCAATTTATGACCATTCAAGAAAATCAACTCGCATGGGAAGATGATAAGACCTTTGCTCATATCGCCGTTGAATGTTTTGAAACGGTGGTAAAGCAACTGAGTCAACTTACCTGGATAAGAAGATGCGGGAGCGTCATCGAGCTTGCAAGAAGGATCGAAAGCAATTCCGGCTTCTGTAGTGTTAGAGATAACGAATCTCATTTCGGGCTGTTCTGCCAACTTCATGAATTCGTCGTTCTGAGTATATGGGTTCAAGGCACGGCTGATAACGTCGATCATAGTAAGGCTGTTTACTGCCTTGCCGTTTTCAAGGCCTTGCAAGTTTACGTGGTACAAGCAGTCTTGTGAATTCAGCATGTCTACCATACCTTTGTCAATAGGCTGAACTACTACTACGCTGCTGTTAAAATCTGCTTTCTCGTTCATGTTGTAGATAATCCAATCTACGAATGCACGCAAGAAGTTTCCTTCACCAAACTGAATAATTCTCTCTGGACGTACAGTCTTATTGGCTGTTTCTTTGTTTAACGGTTTCATTCTTTTTTAATATTTTAGGTTTCTTATTTAATTGTATTCTGTAAATTTACTGTCTACTTATAAAAGTTATCGTTTGCGCTAACAAAAATTATACTTCTGATAAAATATCTTTATATTCAAAAGGTATGTTTTTCGTTGATCAAATGTTTTTTTATTAATTCGACGCTGCAAATATACGAATTATTTTGTTATTCCAAATAAAATTTCTACTTTCGTGTTCGATAACGGTAAATAAATAGCTATATATGTTGAACAACATAAAATGAGAGTTATTTTTCACGCATTATCTATAGCTTGATAGTTTATTAAGCGAAAATTACTAACAAATTAACTATATAACAAAAACTGAGATTATGAAAAAATTTATGGATGAAAACTTCCTGTTGAAGACCGAAACAGCACAGGAATTGTACCACAATCATGCAGCTAAGATGCCTATCATCGACTATCACTGTCACTTGATTCCTAAAATGGTTGCTGATGACTATCGCTTTAACTCTATCACTGAAATCTGGTTGGGTGGCGACCATTATAAATGGCGTGCTATGCGTAGCAACGGTGTAGACGAACGTTTCTGCACTGGCAAGGATACTTCTGATTGGGAAAAATTCGAAAAATGGGCTGAGACAGTTCCTTATACTTTCCGCAACCCGCTGTATCACTGGACTCACTTGGAACTTAAGACTGCTTTCGGTATCGACAAGATCTTGAATCCTACTACCGCTCGCGAAATCTTCGAGGAATGTAACGCAAAATTGGCTACTCCCGAATATTCAGCTCGTAACTTGATGCGTCGTTATCACGTAGAGACTGTTTGTACTACCGACGATCCTGTAGATTCTTTGGAATATCACATCGCTACTCGCAAAAGCGGTTTCGAAATCAAGATGCTTCCTACTTGGCGTCCTGACAAGGCTATGGCTGTAGAAGTTCCGGCTGAATTCCGTGCTTACATGGAGAAATTGGCTGAGGTGAGCGGTGTTACTATCTCTTCTTTCGACGATATGGTTGCTGCTTTGCGCAAACGTCATGAGTTCTTCGCAGAACAGGGATGTAAGTTGTCAGACCACGGTATCGAAGAGTTCTACGCTGAAGATTATACCGACGCTGAAATCAACGCTATATTTAATAAGGTGTATGGCGGTACAGAATTGACTCACGAAGAAATCTTGAAGTTCAAGTCGGCTATGCTCGTAGTATTCGGCGAAATGGATTATGAAACCGGATGGACTCAGCAGTTCCACTATGGTGCTATCCGTAACAACAACTCTAAGATGTTTAAGCTCCTTGGTCCTGACACTGGTTTCGACTCAATCGGTGAATTTACTACCGCTAAGGCTATGTCTAAGTTCCTCGATCGCTTGAACTCTAACGGCAAGCTTACTAAGACTATCCTTTATAACTTGAATCCGTGCGCCAACGAGGTTATCGCTACTATGCTTGGCAACTTCCAGGATGGTTCTGTTCCGGGCAAGATTCAGTTCGGCTCTGGATGGTGGTTCCTCGATCAGAAGGATGGTATGGAGAAACAGATGAACGCTTTGTCATTGCTTGGCTTGTTGAGCCGCTTCGTTGGTATGCTTACCGACTCTCGTTCGTTCTTGTCTTATCCGCGTCATGAATACTTCCGCCGTACATTGTGTAACTTGCTGGGCAACGATGTAGAGAATGGTGAAATTCCTGCAGAAGAGATGGCTCGTGTACAGCAGATGGTAGAGGATATTTGCTACAACAACGCTAAGAAGTTCTTCAACTTCTAATAAGTTAAGACGAAAGACAATATCACAGACGTATAAATTAAAAGGAGTAGGAAAGTCGCCTTTCTTACTCCTTTTTCCATTTTAAGTTACCCAATAAAAACAACCAACCTTTTTTCTATTTTCGATTAATAGGATTTAATATATATAATTATTGTAGCTTTTGTGTTTTGTTTTCTTACACTGCAAAGATGATGTAATTAACATAAACAAAGTTGCATTTATGGTGCATATAGTTGTATTATTTGCGCATAGCTCAATTTTTGCTATAATTGGAACAGTTTTTATAAACGAAAAGAAGGAGTCGCCCACAAATAGGCAACTCCTTCTTTTCGCTTAAAACTTGATAACTTTTATTCTTCGGCAATCCATAGGCCGTGAAGATTACAATACTCGCGAGCTTTTACATTTTCGGCCTGAGTGACGAATGTAGCTTCGGGCTTTTCTCCAGGCTTCAAATGATGACGCATCACTTTCTCGCCATCAAATAGTTCTATCCACTGAATGTAGTGATTATCGAGCATTGGATGCTCTACGCTGCCTACAGTAACTTTGTATCCTCCAGCAATTTTTTCAATCACGGGGACGTGCTTTTCCCTTGCGGCATCAACAGAATTCTCTTTCATCAGCTGCATGGGCTTTCCGCAGCAGTGCAATTCACCGCCGCCTGCATTTACTACTTCTACTATGTTGCCGCATACGCTGCAACGGTACACTTCATTAAGTTTTGTCATAAGCTAACGGTTTTATGATTACTATGGCAAGGTACGCATTTTCAGCGAGAAACGAAAGCTTTATAAGACAATTATTGTTAAGCTGCCTCGGGACGGGCTATCTGCTTTAACCTACGGTATACGTATATAAATGCCGGAATCAAAAACAGGTTGGCGAATAACCATGCCGTGGGGTCGCCATAACATACACCTAAATAGCCGAACAACGGCACTACTACAAGACTGACCATAATACGGGCTACCATTTCGGATACGCCAGAGAACATAGCCAGTTTGGTGTAGCCTGCCCCCTGAATGGTGTAGCGTAAAATAATGAGCGAACCGAGCAATGGAAAGAACGACAAGTTGATATGTAAAAACAACGCCGTATCTTTTATGACTTCCGTCTCGGATGGGTCGATAAACAGCAGGGCGAATTTCTCGGCAAAGCACCATATTATTATGTTTATCGCTGCTACGTAAACAAGCATCATAACGTACGACGACTTGATTCCTTGCCAAATGCGAATGGGCTTTCCGGCTCCGTAGTTCTGTCCGCTATATGTAGCCATGGCTATACCTAAACTATCGAGAGCGCACATAAAGAACATTTTTATGCGCATGGCTGCTGTAAATGCCGCTACACACGCAGTACCTAATGCATTATTAGCGCTTTGCAGCATGATGCTACCTATGGCAGTGATAGAAAACTGGAGTCCCATAGGCACGCCGATGCCAAGTAGTTGGCGGGCTATATCAGAACGGAAGCGTCGCTCTGACGGCGTAGTTTTAAGGATTTCATATTTACGATTCATATAGATATAGCACAGCACCGACGAAACGCCTTGCGAAAATACCGTGGCGATGGCGGCTCCGGCTACTCCCCACCCTAACACAATTATGCAGAAGAGGTCGAGTATGATATTCAGCACCGACGAAAGAAGCAGGAACCAAAATGGTGTCTTGCTGTCGCCCAAGGCACGAATGATACCGGACAATAGGTTGTAAAAGAAGATAGAAGGTATGCCTATAAACGTTATAAGAAGATAGGAATATGCTCCGTCGAAGATATTTTCCGGAGTTTGCATTGTTCGCAAGATGTAAGCGCATAGCAAACTGGTGATTATGGCTAAGGCAACCGACATGACTCCGGATATCTTGAGGCTGACGGATATGAAGCGACGCATGGTGACGTAATCTCGCGCTCCGAATTTCTGGGCCACGGGGATAGAGAAGCCGCTGCAGCAACCGGTGCAGAATCCTAAGATAAGGAAGACAACCGAAGTACTGGCTCCTACTGATGCCAAGGCGTTTATGCCTAAATACTTACCCACTATGGCGGCATCCATGAGCGAGTAAGTCTGCTGTAAGAGATTTCCTAATAAAAGTGGTAGTGTAAAATTCAGGATGAGCGGAAAAGAGGCTCCCGACGTCATTTCCTTAGCTTGTGCCATAAATCTGTGATTTATATATATTTCCGTGCAAAGTTAAGGCTATCCGAAGAATAAATATCGAAAAATTTGAGCTTTTAGTATTTCTATTCGGTATTTTTGCTTTATGTCAAGAGTGCAACTTGCTGCCTTTCTCTCGCCAGGAGAGTATGTTCTTAGGACTGCCAACAACTTGTGCGGTATAGATGCCCGTATGCCCTGAGAGGTGTGACTCGCGATACTCTTAGCCCATTGCAACGATACCAACAGTAATGCAGAGGCGGAGCCGATGCATCCTCCGGCCAATGCCGAGAGTACGGTCCACTTTATCAGGTAAAACAACTGCGGAATTTGCTGTATGCGTGACTTTTGTTTCAATATCTTCATGGTATGGCTGCTATTTCCTCTTATTTATAAATTATGCTACGCCCAACAGTTCTATTTCGAATATAAGCGTAGAGCCTCCTGGGATGCCGGGTTGAGAGAATTTGCCGTATGCCATTTCAGAGGGGATGTAGACTTCCCACTTATCGCCTACACGCATACGTTGCAAGGCGATAACCCATCCGGTTATAAGTTCGTTAAGGCGTACAGCCATTGCGCAACCGCCACGGCTACTGTCGAATTTCTTTCCGTTGATGGTCCATCCGGTGTAGTGTACTGCAACTATGCTGCGTGCCGTAGGTTGTTTTCCTGCGGGGTCGCCCGAAGTTATTACTTTGTAATAGATGCCTTTAGGCAGTGACTGTACTCCTTCTTCGGCTGCTTTTGCCGCAAGCCATTCTTTGTTTTTCTGAATATATTCTTGTTTTGCCATAATCTTTTCTTTGAGGGGTACAAAATTAATGCATTTTCGGCAAATAAAAAAAAGAGCGCATCCGCTCTCTCGGGTTACCGAAAGACGCGTATGCGCTCTTACAATAAATTTAAATTATCTTTCTCTTAAAAACGTGCTCCTACGGTGAACAATAGCTGATGACGCTCATTATCCAACTTGGCAGGAACAAATGTCTTGCTGTCGAATGCGTAGAAATCAGATTTATACAAATCGTACTTATAGGCTACGTCGGCATAAAGTGTCTTGCCGTGATAACCTAAACCGAAAGAAAACGACTGGCGGTTTTTCGGGTTGATGTATTCAGGATTAGTACGTGTTTCGTCGGTGGCAGCAATGTTCTTGAAAGAACCCGTTTCTATTGGAGCCGACTGGAAGTTATATCCGGCACGAATGCAGAAGCCGTCTACATTGGTTTCCATACCTACACGGAACTTATGCACAGGCTTGAAGGTTTCCTTAATAGCATCGGTACCGCTTAAATCATTGCCCCCGTATACATAATCGTAATCGTATTCTGTTCTTTCACGCAGACGAGCAGATGAGTATTTCTCGAATTCGTACTCAGCATCTAAGGCTACCATGCCGCCCAATACGGTTCCGGCACTTACATTGATGCGCCACGGAGTAGTTAGGGCGTAATCGAATACGTACTGCGGCTGCAGATAGTCGGAAAGATTTTCTACCGACGAACCTGATGTATAGCCACCATTTCTATTCTGAATGTTGAGGTTAGACGCGATGGTTGCCGAATACTTATCGGTCATAGAATACCATATAGGTGTATGTACCGAGAAACCGAGGCGGAACGGAGAGTACTCAAATGGACGAACTATAGCTCCAAACTTCAAGTCGACACCTGTACCGTCGGCACGATACCAGTTGTTCAGTGTCAAATCACCGGTATCGTGATACTCTGCATCTCCTTCCTGAGTAATTCGGTTCATAGTTTCAGCGTAAGATGAATAACGGTTGTAGTTCAAATCGTATACGCCCAATGTAAGTCCGAAGTAATATCTATCCTGTACATTGAAAGCCACGTTAAAATCGAACTGATTGATACCGCCTTCCTCGCGGCTGTAAAACTCGCCTTGTTCGCCATTCCAGCCGTATATTTCTGATATTTTTGTGTTGTCGTTGGCATCTGTCACATAGTCAAGCAATCCGGCACTAACGCCATCTTTATTGAATCCGCAGCGTAATCCCATACTTGCTAAATACGGAACCCCATAGTATGTTTCGGATGTATATGGGTTCTTGGCATCAAACAAGTCATTTACGTCTTTCACGGTTCCGAATTTTCCAGAATTCATGGCCATCATCGCCATCTGATTAGTAAGCGACTCACCATTGAGATTCATCTTAGAAGAGAACTGGCGGTTGAAATTGGCACGCTTGGTGTAGTTGAAACCTACGTTGAAGTAGCGAAGGTCGGTGCGGTTGCCTATCTTGCTTGCCCATACGAAGCCGGCTTGATCGAACGACCAACGGGTGCGGTCGTCGCTCACTTTCATTCCACCGTGATCGGACGACACCTTATTATTATTGAACCCGAAGCTGACTGACACATCGCTCTTACGGAACAAGCCGATTCCGGCAGGATTGGTTCCTATAGTTGAGATATCTGCTCCCAAGGCACTCATGGCACCACCCATACCTACAAAGCGGGCTGTACCGTTGAGGTCGTTATTCATCAACTTCAATGCGTCGTATTGATTTTGTGCTACGGCTGCCGATGATATCAATCCGGCAGCCAAGAGGAAATATAATCTGTTCATAACTTAATCTTTAAGAATAGTGTCCATTACTTTTTCATCATCTTCTGCGTGAGCTGCTTCCGCCTCCCATAGAGCCACGGCTACTGCTTCCGCCTGTTGTCGAACCACGGCTGAAGCTTCCGCTGTTACCGCCACGACTGAATGAGCCGCTGTTGCCGCCACGACTGAATGAACCGCTGTTGCTGCTGCCGCCACTGCGTCCGAATGAACCGCCCTGACTGTTGCTTTCATAGCTACGGCGAGTGCTGCTGGGGCGACTGTAAGATGAACCCGAACGGTCTACAGTGCTGCTAGGACGAATATAGGTATTGCTTTCGCGGTTATTACCGAAAGACGAGCCACGGCTATTGCTGCCCGATGCTCCGCCATTTACATATCCACGACGAACTGACGACTGACTTCCCGGCTGTACGCGGATAGCACTTCCGTTGTTGCCCGGAGTTACCACACGTCCGATAGAGCCACGACTGTTATTCCAGCGAGTAGACGAATTGCCCGGATTGCGAGAGTATCCGTTGTTATATCTGTTCTGATTAGAAGCAGAATAGCGCAAGCTGCTTCCACCACGGTTATAGCGAGACGGGCGATAATCGGTATGTCCTACACGGTAATTGCCAGCCCATCCGTAATATCCGTGATGATGGTGATGCGGACCACCCCATCCCGGTCCCCAATACGGGTCGTACCAGCCGCCATACCAATAAGGAGAATGCCAGCTATAATAACTATAATAATAAGGAGAGCTCCATCCCCAACTCCAGCCCCAACGAGGACCCGCCATACTCCAATTCCATCGCCAATCCCACCACATAGGGTTAGTATAGGTTGGGAATACATAAGCATAGAGTCCGTCATCGTATACATTCCAATCCCATGAAGGATAAGCGCCATACACCACATCCCAATAAAGCGGACTGCTTACAGGGATAGCGTAACGCGGACTGCGGAAGCGAACGATACGCATGGCATATTCATAATCATCCTGCGTACCTTCGAAACCGTTTACCCATTCACCACGCTCGCCATAAGGTTTTTCTTCGATGTAGAGCGTATCGTTCTGAGTGCGGAAAGTATTATCGCGCGATGTGTATCGGCGATTATACTCATCAATATTGCGTGTACGGCCTGACGCATCCTTTACCACTACCGTAGAACCGGGAGCAGCATATACCGTAGTAGCCGAACTTTGTCTTTTCTCGCGCTGCACTGCGACGTTCTCTTTTTTTGCCTTCGCCTCTTTCTTAGGAACGAAATAGAGATCGTCGTTGCTCTGTGCCATAGCACGCCACGGCAAGCAAGCTATTAACGCTGTTATTATAAATCTACTTTTCATACGCTATTATTTTAATCTTGTTTCGTCTTTTATTTCGTGATACAAAAATAAGAATTGCTTTTCTCTCGGGATACAGAAATTCCCTATTTCAATGTAGGGAATTCCCTATCTTTTTTAGAAGATTACACAATTTTAGTGACCGAGACTTCCGGAAACTCGTCTTGAAGAGCTTGTAACAAAGCGTGTTCGTTCATCCGTTTGGCCTTGACGGTCATGCTTACAAGGTATTCGTGACGGCTAGCGTCATGAAAATCTTTCATCTCATACGATGTAATGACGCATTCCTTAGACTGAAGTAACGATGAGATTTTTGTTATCAGCGCCTTGTCGGTCACGAAAAACTCCACTACCATACCATGCAGTCCAAGGCTTCCGAAAAAAAATCCCAATGCTTCGAGCCCAATAAGCACCAATGCCGTGGCAACAATACCTATGCCATACATGCCAGCACCTACTGCCAATCCGATTCCGGCCGTAGCCCATATTCCGGCGGCTGTGGTCAGTCCACGCACTATCTGTTTCTGCAAAATTATGGTTCCGGCACCAATGAAACCGATGCCACTTACCACCTGCGCGGCTATACGACTGGGGTCGAGACGCACCAAATCAGCTTTCAGCACATCCTCGAATCCGTATTGCGAAACTATCATCATGAGCGCACTACCCAGAGCGACAAGGAAATGAGTGCGGTAACCGGCTTCCTTGGCACGATATTCTCGCTCCAAGCCTATAAGTATGCCCATAACCCCTGCCACGAATATGCGTAACGTAAAATCGCCAAATAAATTCATAGTCTGTCCTCCTTTTTCTTTTTCTGCCTAAATATAACGGAAAATAATAAGAGATTGGCTACCTTTGCAAACATTAATATCTTATTACACTAATAACCTATATGAAATATAAACTTCTAGTACTCGACCTCGACGGAACGCTAACCAACTCGAAAAAAGAAATAACTGCACATACGCTCGACACGCTGACACGTGCGCAAGAACAAGGATTAAAGATAGTATTGGCTTCGGGCCGACCTACATACGGAGTGGCTCCGCTGGCCAACAAGCTTCAGCTTGATAAGTACGAAGGCTATATACTTTCTTACAACGGCGGCGAAATCATCGACTGGAAAACCAAAGAGATGATGTATAAGAACCTGCTCGACCCTACGGTGCTGCCTTATCTGTATAAATGCGCTAAGGATAATGACTTTGCCATAGTAACATACGAAAACGAATTCGTTCTTACAGAAAAACCCGACGATGAGTACGTTCTTAAAGAAGCGTTGCTTAATGTAATGACCATAAAGAAGGTAGACAACTTCTTGGATGCGGTAAAACACCCGGTAGCAAAGTGCCTTATTGTAGGTGAACCAGAACGTTTGGCCGTATTGGAAAAAGAAATGCAGGAAACTCTGAAAGATAAGATGGGAGTATTCCGCTCTGAACCTTATTTCCTGGAATTGGTGCCTAAGGGAATCGACAAGGCTCGCTCACTGGAAGTTCTTCTGAAGGAAATAGGAATGACGAAAGAAGAAATGATGGCCGTTGGCGATGGCTTCAACGACCTATCAATGATACGCTACGCCGGCATGGGAGTTGCCATGGCTAACGCACAGACAGTGGTGCGCGACAGTGCCGACTTCATCACCCTTTCGAACGATGAAGACGGAGTGGCGCATGTAGTAGAAAAGTTTATTCTACAGTAATCGGCTTTCTGTCGAAAAAAGGATTTTTTGACGATGCACTTACCGGGATAGCGAATACTCGGGTGCATCCGTCCAACCAATCGAGTTGCTGTGCTGCAAGTCCTGCCGAGAACATTACACGGGTATCTACCCTATGATCGGCGGCTACAGCGCATGCAGACCCGATAGCTATTCCTACATCCACAGTATTGATGGCGCATGGCACGCCTTCAAACCTTTCTTCGCATGTGGCAAAGCCGCAATGCCCGCAATTCATGCCGTGGATATGATCATGCGTTCCTATCAGCACTACACACTCGGCAGCAAGAATGTTCTCTGCGTCGCGCAAGAAAAACTTAAAGCCGTTTTCCTCGTACATCTGTTTCATTGTATCCGATAAGATACGGATATTGCTTTCGGTTATCAGGGCCGCTTCTATAATATCTACCCCTTTCGCCTTCGGTGCAGTACGGGCGGCGGTAATCATCTGTTGAGCAATTTGTATCACAACATCGTGCCGACAATCTCTTTCATTCAATATCATATACGTTCACTGAATTTATGTGTTTATCATTTCTTCTGTAAAAGCAAAAGAGACTATATCTCATTAATCATTTCTTGATTCAGATAAATCAAAGAACAAATCAATGCGATATAGTCTCCTTATTATATATTATAGAAGCTAAACCGTGTGGCTTCTATTTTTTCTTCGTGGTATTCTTATTTCAAGATATCCAACTGCTTGAAGCACTGAGTCAACTTGTCGATAGCGTAATCAACCTGTTCTTTGGTATGAGTAGCCATTAAAGCGAAGCGAACCAATGTATCCTGAGGTGCACATGCAGGAGGAATAACCGGGTTGATAAATACGCCGGCATCGAACGCCAATTTTGTAACTTCGAAAGTCTTGTCGGTATCACGCACGTAAAGCGGGATGATAGGACTTTCTGTATCTCCGATTTCGAAACCGACTTCGCGGAAACACTTAAGAGCGTAGTTGGTAATCTTCCACAAGTTCTCCTGACGTTCAGGTTCAGTCTTCAAGATGTGAAGAGCTTCCATTGCAGCTGCAGTAGCAGCAGGAGTGTTACTTGCAGAGAATATATAAGAACGTGAGTTGTGACGCAACCAGTTGATAGTGTCTTTATCAGCAGCAATGAAACCACCGATAGAAGCCAATGATTTAGAGAATGTACCCATAATCAAGTCAACCTTATCAGTAAGGCCGAAATGATCGCACACACCTCTACCCTGACGACCGAATACTCCCAAGCCGTGAGCTTCGTCTACCATGATGCTAGCGTTATACTTCTCGCTCAATCTAACGATTTCGGGCAAGTTAGCCAAGTCTCCTTCCATAGAGAACACACCGTCTACTACAATCAGCTTAACCGACTCCGGACGGCATTTTGCCAATTCTTTTTCGAGAGCCGCCATATCGTTATGCTTATACTTCAACTGTGTAGAGAAAGAAAGACGACGACCGTCTACGATTGAAGCGTGGTCGCGGTCATCACAGATGATGTAGTCATTACGATCGGTCAAGCAAGATACTACACCTTCGTTTACAGTGAAACCGGTTGAGTAAACCAAAGCTTCTTCTTTACCTACAAATTCGGCAAGTTCATGCTCCAACTGAACATGAATGTCTAAAGTACCGTTAAGAAAGCGTGATCCGGCGCATCCTGTACCATATTTACGAGTAGCAGCGATAGCCGCCTCGATGATTCTCTGGTCATGAGTCAAACCCATGTAAGAGTTAGAACCAAACATCAACACTTTTTTTCCGTCCATTATTACTTCTGTGTCTTGAGCACTGTCAATTTCACGGAAATAAGGGTAAACGCCTTTCTCCATATAGTACTGCGGCGTTCTGAATTTGCTTAATTTGTCTTGTAATAATCCCATATTATTTTTTCTGGTAAGCACTCCGCTTACGTTTGTATTTTCACTAAAAACCGGACTTCCGTCCGGCACATTTCTGTTAAGAATGTGCAAAGGTAATAATTTCTAGTATAATGAAACTACAGAGACATAAAAAAACTCGCTAAATATCGCAAATACGCCACAAAAAGCGTGTTCTTTTACAAAAAATGAGCTAATTTTGCTTTCCGAATCAACAAACCCCTTTACGAATGAGTTTGAAAAAGCATATAACATTTATTGTAAATCCTATATCGGGCACCCATAACAAAGATGCCATCCTGCAATTAATAGATAAGAAACTTGACCGCACACGCTATGACTACGATATCCGTAAGACGGAATATGCCGGTCATGCCACACTGATAGCCGACGAGCTGGTAAAGAAAGGAGAGCATATGGCGATAGCGATAGGCGGAGACGGTACTATCAATGAGATAGGACGTGCCTTGATACATACCGACACGGCGATGGGTATCATCCCTTGCGGCTCTGGCAATGGGCTGGCTCGTCATCTTCATATACCGATGAGTCCGAAGGGAGCGATTGATGTTATTAACGAAGGTGCGATAAAGGACATAGACTGTGGAGTGATAGACGGGCACCCGTTCTTCTGCACCTGCGGCGTGGGTTTCGACGCTTTCGTTAGCCTAAAGTTCGCCGACTCGGGAAGAAGGGGACTACTCACCTATTTAGAAAATACGCTGCACGAGAGCCTGACGTATAAACCCGAAACTTACGAAATAGAGAACGAGCAAGGCACGATGAAGTATAAAGCGTTCCTTATAGCGTGTGCCAACGCTTCTCAGTATGGCAACAATGCCTACATAGCGCCTCAGGCATCACTGACCGACGGAATGATGGACATTACTATATTAGAGCCGTTCACCGTTCTCGATGTTCCGTCGTTGTCTTTCCAGCTCTTCAATAAAACCATCGACCAAAACAGCCGAATCAAAACACTGAAGGAGAAAAAGATTACCATCCACCGCACACAAGAGGGCGTATTCCATTACGACGGCGACCCCATAATGGGCGGAAAAGACCTGAAAGTAGAGATTATACCAAAGGGACTGAAGGTAATGGCTCCCATAAAAAAAGTATCGGAAGCGGAAGAGCCGTTCAGCGTACTACAGCACTTCACGGACTTTCTCGATACGAAACCACTCACGTCTACCATCGTGAAGAAGCATAAGGAATTGTTGCAACTTAACCAGAACTTGCTGCGCAGACTGTCGTACAGCAAGAAGCAGAATCCATCCGATAAAGAAAAGTAATATTATTTACATTTTCAAATAGAATTCCTTCGTCAGAGCTACGTATTCATCGCTGTGTATTCGGGGAGCCACCTCGATATATAAGTCATGCAATTCCGCTCTCACTATACCATGCCCTAATTCCACCAGCACTCGCTTGGCAGGGACGCCGGGCTTGGTAAACACCTTCGTACAACGTCGCACATACAAATGTCTTTCGGCAGCTAAAGAAACAAAAGTATCGTAAGCATTGCTTGGCAACACTACCGAGAAGCCGCCTTCCGGAGCAAGGAGTCGCTTCGCACTATCAAGCAAATCAGCGAAAAACAAGCCCTGAGTATGTCTTGCCGCATTACGTTGTCCGTCAGGGCAATGTACTTTCTCTTCAAAATACGGAGGATTAGAAACGATGGCATCAAACTGCATGTTTTCATTTTTAGAGAATTCACATACATCGGCTACAAACAACTCTATCCTATCCTTCCACGGTGACAACTCGGCGTTTTCTTTAGCCTGCGCTATCGCATCTTCATCGATATCGACCCCTACTATACTGGCAGACGGATAACGCTGTGCTAGCATCAATGATATAAGTCCGCTACCTGCTCCTATGTCCAATATTCGCCGAGCGTTTTCGGCATTCGCCCATGCGCCGAGCAACACTCCGTCCGTGCCTACCTTCATCGCGCATCGGTCATGATGAATGATAAATTTCTTAAACTGAAAATATGTATTAGCCATCCTGTTAAATCACATTATATTTTCCAAAATACTACCTGCTTCATATAGTTAATTCAAGCGCAATAAAGCTATCCCGAATTTAAAAACACAGTCTTTCCGGCACAAAGATAATGCAATTTAAGCGCAATCCTGCAAGCTCGTACCAATGTTTTGAAAGCGTATGCGCTCAATAAAAACAATCAACCACCTTATTATTATCGAAAAGCGTTTTTATAGTTTCCTCAAAATGTTTAACTTTGTAGCCATTTATGCGAAAACAATAGAAATTATAAATAGAATCAAAAAACTATGGTTAGAAAAAGAAGATTTGATGATCCCGAAGAAGAAGATGCTAAATTTTCGGTCGTAACGGACATTGACCCATCTGGACCGGAATTAACAGAGGACTGTCTAAATGAGGAACTGCCTATAATGACTTTGCGCAACATGGTTATGTTTCCGAGCGTCATTATGCCGGTAACCGTGGGAAGACGGTCTACTCTGAAATTGACAAAGGCTGCTCTGAAAGGGGATAAACCGATTGTCATCGCCACTCAGAAGGTGATGGAAGTCGAAGATCCGAATCTGAACGATTTATATACTACCGCAGTTGTAGGACGCGTACTTAGAGAATTCGAACTCCCGGGCGGAAACACTACCGTCATACTGCAAGCCAGCACACTAAAAGTACGCATCGACAGTGTAACTTCGGCTAAACCGTACCTGAAAGGAAAGGTTTCTGCTCTTCCTGAAGACATGGAGATGAAAGAGAACAACGATGAACTTGACGCACTGCTAGATACCGCAAAGGACTTATGCTCTAAGTATATCGAAGTAAGCGAAAACGGTGCTCAGGAAATGGTGTTCGCTCTGAAGAACTTGCCGCAGAATCACATGATGATCAACTATGTCTGCACCAATTTCCCGTTCCCTATAGAAGATAAGATTAACATGCTTGCGAAAAGCACATTGAAAGATCGTCTATACACGCTGATTCAGGTACTTAACAAGCAGACTAAGTTGGCGCTTATCAAGCAGGACATCCAATTGCGTACTCGTGAGGACCTCGACAAGCAACAGAAGGAATATTTCTTGCAGCAGCAGATCAAGAACATCCAAGATGAGTTGGGTACCGGACAGGATGAAGAAGTAGAAAATCTGAGAGACAAGGCAGCCAAGAAGCAATGGAACGAAGAGGTAGGCAAAATCTTCGATCGCGAATTGGCTAAGCTGGAACGCCTCAATCCACAATCGCCCGACTATAACGTACAGTTATCGTACTTGCAGGTATTGTTGTCGCTTCCGTGGAATGTATATTCGCAAGATTCACTCAATATACAAAATGCCGAGAAAGTGCTCAATAAAGACCACTACGGTCTAGAAAAAGTAAAAGAGCGCATCTTGGAGCACCTGGCTGTATTGAAACTTAAAGGTGATATGAAGTCGCCTATCATCTGTCTGTACGGTCCTCCGGGAGTTGGTAAGACTTCGCTCGGACGCTCTATAGCTACTTCATTGAAGCGCAAGTACATCAGAATGTCATTAGGTGGAGTGCACGATGAAGCCGAAATCCGCGGACACCGCAAGACTTACATCGGAGCTATGCCGGGACGTATCATCAAGAGTTTGATAAAAGCTGAGACTTCTAACCCTGTTATCATCTTAGACGAGATTGACAAATTGGGCAGCGATCATCATGGCGACCCAAGTTCGGCGTTACTCGAAGTGCTCGACCCTGAACAGAACAACTCGTTCCACGATAACTACGTAGACATTGACTACGACTTGTCGAAAGTGATGTTTATAGCTACCGCCAACAATATCGGAGCTATCCCTCCCCCATTGCTCGACCGTATGGAGCTGATTGAAGTTAGCGGTTACATCACCGAAGAGAAGATAGAGATTGCTCGTCGTCACCTTATCCCGAAGGAACTGGAAAACAACGGGCTTACTAAGGACAACGTGAAGTTCACACCGTCTGCCATAGAGTATATCATCGAGAACTATACACGCGAAAGCGGTGTGCGCGAGTTGGAAAAGAAGATTAGCAAGGTAATGCGTAAAATTGCATTGGAGATAGCCAGCGATAAATTCACTGAGCGTCACGACCTGAAGCCTGCCGATATTAAGCAGTACTTGGGTATGCCTCCATACTCTCGCGATAAATACCAAGGAAATGAGTACGCCGGAGTAGTTACAGGATTGGCATGGACTGCGGTAGGCGGCGAAATCTTATTCGTAGAAACCAGCTTGAGCAAGGGTAAAGGCGGACGTCTCACTCTTACTGGTAACTTGGGCGATGTGATGAAAGAATCGGCTATGCTGGCTCTGGAGTACATTAAAGCGCACTCTCATCTGCTCAACTTGCCCGAAGGTATCTTCGACAACTGGAATATTCATATCCATGTGCCCGAAGGCGCTATTCCTAAAGACGGACCGTCGGCAGGTATTACCATGGTGACATCTTTGGCTTCGGCACTTACTCAGCGCAAGGTTAAAGCTAATTTGGCAATGACTGGCGAAATTACCCTCCGCGGTAAAGTATTGCCTGTAGGCGGTATCAGAGAAAAGATATTGGCTGCCAAGCGTGCCGGCATCAAAGACATCATCTTGTGTGAAGAGAACCGAAAAGATATAGAAGAAATACAGCCTATCTATCTTAAAGGTGTGGAATTCCACTACGTGAAGGATATTAAGGAAGTGCTCGACTTGGCGCTGACCGACAAGAAGGTAGCCGATGCGATAGATTTCACAGTAAAAGATAACGAGAAAGGCAATTCAGAAAACAAGCAGTAAGATAAAGAATGAAATTCGAATTACAACATACCGATCCTAAATCGAACGCACGTGCCGGACTTATAACCACCGACCACGGACAGATAGAGACTCCTATTTTTATGCCGGTAGGTACAGTGGGCAGCGTAAAGGCCGTACATCTTCCTGAATTGAAGGACGATATCAAGGCTCAGATTATATTAGGTAATACGTATCACCTCTATCTACGCCCGGGACTGGACGTGATAGAAGGAGCGGGCGGCTTGCATAAATTCAACGGATTCGACCGTCCGATGCTTACCGACAGTGGTGGCTTCCAAGTATTCTCACTCTCCGGCATCCGTAAGATGAGAGAAGAAGGCGTAGAGTTCCGCTCGCACATCGACGGTTCTAAGCATCTTTTCACCCCAGAGCGTGTTATGGATATTGAGCGTACCATCGGTGCGGATATCATGATGGCGTTCGACGAATGTGCTCCCGGCACATCCGATTATGAGTACGCCAAGAAATCAATGGAACTTACCCACCGCTGGCTCGACCGATGCTTTACCCGCTTCAACGAGACAGAGCCTAAGTATGGTTACCATCAGTCATTGTTCCCCATCGTTCAGGGATGCGTATACCCCGACCTTAGAAAGCGTTCGGCAGAATACATCGCGTCAAAGAACGCTGAAGGAAACGCTATTGGCGGATTGGCAGTGGGCGAACCTACAGAGAAGATGTACGAGATGATAGAAGTGGTGAACGAAATTCTTCCTACCGACAAGCCTCGTTATCTGATGGGAGTAGGTACTCCGGTAAACATACTCGAAGGTATAGAACGCGGAGTCGATATGTTCGACTGTGTAATGCCTACACGTAACGGGCGTAACGGAATGCTGTTCACCAAGCACGGCATCATGAACATGCGCAACAAGAAATGGGAGAAAGATTACTCGCCAATTGAAGCTGACGGCGCATCGTATGTAGACACGCTGTACAGCCGCGCCTACCTGCGTCATCTGTTTCATGCACAAGAGTTGCTCGCACTGCAGATTGCATCCATACACAACTTGGCATTCTACTTATGGCTCGTAAAAGAAGCCCGCAAGCATATTATAGCCGGCGACTTCTCTACATGGAAGCCAATGATGGTAAAACAAGTATCTACCCGATTATAAAAACAATTAGAAATGATACAGTTTGACTCTTTAAAGCAGAGCATCAAAACAGCATTGAAAAAGAAGTGGGTCAAGAGGCTCGACCGATATATCATCGCCAAGTTTCTTGGTACCTATTTCTTTGCCATAGCACTGATTATATCTATCTCGGTAGTATTCGACGTTAATGAGAACATCGACCATTTCATTAATAATAAGGCCCCGTTAAAAGCCATTATATTCGATTACTATCTGAATTTTATACCTTATTATACAAACCTGTTCAGTCCGCTGTTTGTATTTATCGCTGTCATCTTCTTTACCTCTAAGTTGGCGGAGAACTCGGAAATCATCGCCATGTTCTCTACCGGCATGAGCTTCAAGAGAATGATGGTGCCTTACATGATTTCGGCTGCTATCATTTCGATGGTAACTTTCGTACTGAGTACGGAAGTAATTCCGCAAGGTAGTGTTACGCGACTGAAATTCGAAAGGCAGTACAAAAAGAAGCGTTCAGTAAGTTACGCCAGAAACATTCAGCTGGAGGTAGACTCTGGAGTAGTGGCGTATATGGAAAGATACGAAGACTACAATAAGACCGGTTACCGCTTTTCGCTCGATAAGTTCGAGAAGCATAAGCTTGTATCGCATCTTACGGCTCGCCGAATCACTTACGACACCACGGCTTTTCATAAGTGGATTATCAAAGACTACATGATACGCGAAATGAAAGGCATGCGCGAACACATCACTACGGGCGATCAACTTGACTCTATTATCAATATGGAGCCGCAAGACTTCCTGATTACGCGCGGACAGCAAGAAACTATGACCAGTCCGCAACTTAGAGAGTATATCTCCAAGCAGAAGCAGCGCGGATTCGCTAACATCAAAGAGTTCGAAGTAGAGTACTACCGACGCATAGCAACCTCGTTCGCGGCATTTATCCTTACCGCTATCGGACTGTCGCTATCGTCGCGTAAGGTAAAAGGAGGCATGGGTCTGCATTTAGGTATCGGATTGGCGTTAAGCTTCTCGTACATCCTGTTCCAGACCATATCGTCTACATTCGCCATCAACGGAAACCTTTCGCCAGCCATCGCCGTGTGGATACCAAACATATTATACCTGTTCATAGCTATATACCTATATAGAAAGGCCCCGAAATAAGGCGCATGAACCGGCAAGAACGCGCCGCAGCATTTCAATCCCCGACATGCTGCGGCGTTTTTTTAATCGACATCAACTCAACCTAATAAAATAAAATCATGAAAGCATACACTTACATCGAAAAAGGCAAATTCGCCTTGATAGACAAAGAAAAACCTCAGTTGCAAGAACCAACAGACGCCATAGTAAAGGTAACACTGGGCAGCATATGCACCAGCGACCTTCACATTAAGCACGGAAGCGTACCCAGAGCCGTGCCGGGCATTACCGTAGGACACGAAATGGTGGGCATAGTAGAAGAAGTAGGCACAGAAGTAAAAGACGTGAAAGTTGGCGACAGAGTAACAGTAAACGTAGAAACATTCTGCGGAGAGTGTTTCTACTGCAAGCACGGATTCGTAAACAACTGCGCCTCGCCCCACGGCGGATGGGCGTTAGGTTGCCGAATTGATGGCGGTCAGACAGAATATGTACGTGTTCCGTTGGCTAGTCAAGGCCTGAACCGCATCCCCGACGGTGTTACCGACGAGCAAGCCCTCTTCGTAGGCGACGTATTGGCAACAGGATTCTGGGCTGCACGCATCAGCGAGATAACAGAAGAAGACACCGTGCTTATCATCGGAGCCGGACCGACCGGCATCTGCACCATGCTCTGCGCGATGCTTAAGAAGCCCAAACGCATCATCGTATGTGAGAAATCGGAAGAAAGACTCGCGTTCGTGAAGAAGCACTATCCAGAAGTGTTGCTCACTACACCCGATGAGTGCGAAGCCTTCGTAAAAGACAATAGCGACCACGGAGGCGCCGACCGTGTAATAGAGGTAGCCGGAAGCAAAGACACCTTCCGCCTGGCTTGGCAATGCGCACGCCCTAACGCCATAGTTACAATAGTAGCACTTTATGACGAACCCCAGATACTGCCGTTGCCCGATATGTACGGCAAGAACCTCACCTTCAAGACCGGCGGTGTAGACGGATGCGACTGCGAAGAAGTGCTTCATCTTATAGAGCAAGGAAAGATAGACACTACCCCACTCATCACCCATCGTTTCCCACTCAGCAGAATAGAAGAAGCGTACAAAATCTTCGAAAACAAGGAAGACGGAGTCATAAAAATAGCTATTCATAGCTAAAACTATCGTTTTGTCGCTTATTTCTTGCTGATTCGGAAATTTCTTGATAACTTGCGCCATCTTTTGCTTCAACTCAATGCAATACGTCAACAGTGAACGTAAACCATGCGTCAGAGTGAAAGCATCAAGAGGCAAACAAACTAGAATATATACGGAATAATATAACTAACTTTTTTATCGGACTAATGAATAGAATTATATCCAAAGAGCACTTTTCGGAAAAAGTCTTTAAATTAGTGATAGAGGCTCCGCTGATTGCAAAATCAAGAAAAGCCGGACATTTTGTTATCGTACGTGTGGGCGAAAAGGGAGAGCGTATGCCGCTTACCATCGCCGAAGCCGACCCTGTAAAGGGAACCATTACTTTGGTAGTACAAGAAGTAGGACTTTCTTCTACACGCCTTTGCGAACTGAAAGAAGGCGATTATATAACCGACGTGGTAGGTCCGTTGGGTAAAGCTACTCACATTGAGAATTTCGGTACCGTAGTATGTGCCGGAGGTGGTGTAGGCGTAGCTCCTATGTTGCCTATCGTGCAGGCATTGAAGGCTGCCGGAAACCGCGTCATCACGGTGCTCGCCGGACGTTCTAAAGAGCTTATCATCCTCGAAAAAGAAATGCGCGAAAGCTCTGACGAAGTGGTTATCATGACCGACGACGGTTCTTACGGACGTAAAGGATTGGTAACAGAAGGTATAGAAGATATCATCAAGCGCGAAAAGGTAGACAAATGCTTTGCTATCGGTCCAGCTATCATGATGAAATTTGTATGTCTGCTTACTAAGAAATATGAAATCCCTACCGATGTATCGCTTAACACCATCATGGTAGACGGTACAGGTATGTGCGGTGCTTGCCGTATCACTGTAGGCGGAAAGACTCGTTTTGTATGCGTTGACGGACCTGAATTCGACGGACATCAGGTAGACTTCGACGAGATGCTGAAGCGTATGGGCGCATTTAAAGACATCGAGCGCGAAGAACTTCACAAGCTCGACCACGAAGAACCGGCAGCATGCCAAGCAGAAGCCGCAGTTGACGATGACGACCGTAACGCTCCGTGGCGTGTAGAATTGCGCAAAGCTATGAAACCGAAAGAACGTACCGCTATCCCACGCGTCAAGATGAACGAGTTGGAAGCAGGATACCGTTCGCACAGCCGCAAGGAAGAAGTCAACTTAGGTTTGAACGAAGAACAGGCACTTACAGAAGCTAAGCGTTGTCTTGACTGTGCCAACCCATCATGTATGCAGGGATGTCCGGTAGGTATCAATATCCCCGGATTCATCAAGAATATAGAACGTGGCGAATTCCTCGAAGCCGCTCGTGTTCTGAAGAAAACCAGTGCTCTGCCGGCAGTTTGCGGTCGTGTTTGTCCGCAGGAAAAGCAGTGCGAATCTAAGTGTATCCATCTGAAGATGAACGAACCGGCTGTAGCCATCGGTTACTTGGAACGTTTCGCTGCCGACTATGAGCGCGAAAGCGGACAGATTTCCATCCCCGAATTGGCTCCTGCCAATGGCATCAAGGTAGCCGTTGTAGGTTCGGGTCCTGCCGGATTGTCATTCGCTGGTGATATGGCGAAGAAAGGATATAGCGTAACCGTATTCGAAGCACTTCACGAAATTGGCGGTGTATTGAAATACGGAATTCCTGAGTTCCGTCTTCCTAACAAGATTGTAGACGTAGAAATAGACAATCTCACCAAGATGGGCGTCAACTTCGTAAAAGACTGCATCATCGGAAAGACTATCGGTGTAGCCGATTTGGAAGCAGAGGGATATAAAGGTATATTCGTAGCTTCGGGTGCGGGTCTGCCTAACTTCATGAACATCCCTGGCGAGAACTCTATCAACATCATGTCGTCTAACGAATATCTTACTCGTGTCAACCTGATGGATGCTGCAAGCGAAGACTCAGATACTCCTATCTGCTTCGGTAAGCGTGTAGCGGTTATCGGTGGTGGTAACACAGCTATGGACTCAGTACGTACCGCTCGCCGTTTGGGTGCAGAACGTGCCATGATTATCTACCGTCGTTCTGAAGCCGAAATGCCTGCTCGTTTGGAAGAAGTAAAACATGCCAAGGAAGAAGGCGTAGAGTTCCTTACTCTGCACAACCCGATAGAATACATTGCCGACGAAAAAGGTCGTGTAAAACAAGTCGTTCTTCAGAAGATGGAATTAGGCGAACCCGATGCATCAGGCCGTAGAAGTCCGATAGCTATTGAAGGCGCTATAGAAACCATCGACATCGACATGGCAATTGTCAGCGTAGGCGTATCGCCCAACCCGATTGTTTCTCATTCTGTAGAAGGCCTTGAATTGGGTCGCAAGGGCACTATCGCCGTAGACGATGACATGCGTTCTTCTATTCCTACCCTATTTGCCGGAGGCGACATCGTACGTGGTGGAGCTACAGTAATCTTGGCGATGGGCGACGGACGCAGAGCCGCAGCCGCTATGGATAAGCAGCTTACTCAAGCTTAAGAAACAATAACCGAGACTTAAATAATTAACCAGCCCTAACGCCGAAATAGTGTTAGGGCTGGTTTGCTTTAATAGAACACTCTGAAAGTCTTCTGATGTTCAGAAGCCATGAATCTTAAATATACAAATGACAGAAACTTTATCCCTATTTCAATGGTCTATCCTTGCACTGGCGGCACTATGCATAGGAATGTCAAAAACTGGTGTGCAAGGAATGATGCTCCTTATCGTTCCATATATGGCGATGGCTTTCGGAGCCAAAGAATCAACCGGAGTTATCCTGCCGATGCTCTGCCTGGCCGACATAATGGCTGTGGCATACTATAAACGCATAGCCGACTGGAAAGTTGTGGCGAAGCTCTTGCCCACCGCCCTGTTAGGTTTCCTCGTAGCAATCTTTGTAGACAAACTCATCCCTGCCCAAGGCTTCCGCCAACTCATGGGATGGACTCTCGCCTTAGCGATGGCAGTCATGATTTGGAGCGAGATATTCGGCAAGGAAAACAGATGGATGAAAAAATGGTGGTACTCCGCCCTATTCGGTCTCCTCGGAGGATTCACAACGATGATTGGCAACGCCGCCGGACCGGTCATGTCTGTATATCTGCTTTCCATGCGTAAGGAAAAGATGGAATACATCGGCATCAATGCCTGGTTTTTCCTTGTAGTAAACCTTCTGAAGGTACCTTTCCAAATCTTTGCATGGGACAACATTACATGGAGTTCGTTCTCGCTGAATCTCATGATGCTCCCCGTGATAGGCATCGGAGCCTTACTTGGTATCCGTTTAGTGAAACTCTTTCCAGAAAAAGCATTCAGAATATTCATCCAAATTGTAACAATTCTCTCTGTTATAATGATGCTGATATAGAATGTATGTCACAGTTTTTTATCAAACAAGAAAATAATGCTACTTTCCTTCAACAAGTTTTCGTCTGTAAGATATTCTAAAGAATCGGCTCTACAGCACCTTCTGGATGGGGTAAAAAAACAATGCGATAAAAAATTAAAAGAATGCGAAAGGATAACCTGCAATATGCGAATTGCACTCCTGCAATATGCGAGTTGTTTTTTTGCGACTCGCATTCTTTTTTCCCGCTTATTTCATGCTCGAATTAATGTTCGTAATTTTTACATGAACAGCCGTTTCAATACTAAGATTTCCTCTTCATTTTGCCATTTTCAATAAAAAAGTGTAACTTCGCAATAGATAATATATTATCAATAAGCTACTGATTATGGCAGAAACAAATAAGATATTAGCAATATTGGACAACTATCTACACGACAATCCAGACGAGATTGCAAAGGAGATAGCCACCGAATTCCGCCGCCGTAGAATAGAGAAGAATCTAACTCGCGAACAAGTGGCAGAAAAGTCGGGAGTAGCCGTGAGCAATATTGTGAGATTTGAACAAAAAGGACTCATATCACTCAAAAACCTAATAGGTATTGCTATGGCATTAGAATATACTTCCGAAATCCGTCATATCTTCTCCCAACAAAAGTATGACACGATGGAAGAACTGCAAGAGATTAAGCGAAACATGAACAAGAAAAAAGCCTATAAGAGATAGAACTAACTTACATTGATTATGAAAATGAAAAAAATTGAATCATTAAAAGTTAAGTTTCATAATAAGAAGGTCGGCAAATTATCATTGACTGCCGACAAGAAATGTTGTGTCTTCGAATACGATAGTCAATGGCTGACAGAAGGATTCAGCATATCTCCATTGGAGCTACCGTTGAAACCCGGACTTTTTATTGCTCAGCCAAATCCATTCAATGGCAACTTTGGCATATTCGAAGACAGTTTGCCTGACGGCTATGGCCGCTATCTTCTTCATAAGACATTACTTAAAGTAGGCATTAATGACTTCGAACTCTCTGCGCTCGACCGATTAAGCTTAGTAGGGAATGGTGGTATGGGAGCTTTAACTTATGAGCCTGAGACTTTTGTAGAAAAAGAAATGGAACTGCAAGACTTCGACCTTTTACAAGAAAAAGCCCTTGAAGTATTGAGAGAACAGCAAGACACAGACGCCGGACTGCTTCTATACAACAGTGGTAATAGTGGAGGTTGCAGACCAAAGGCAATATTCTCTGACGAAGAGGGACATTGGCTTATCAAATTCCGCCATACTTATGATCCACAAGACATGGGTAAACAGGAATTTGACTATAACGAAAAAGCACGACGATGTGGCATTATCGTACCCGACTTCAAACTGATTAACGATAAATATTTCACAACTCGCCGCTTTGACATAACAGCCGACGGTAAACGTATACACACTGCTACAGCAGGAGGCTTGCTATCAATATCTCTTAGCAACCCTGTGCTTGATTATATAAATCTATTGGCACTGACTGGCTATCTCACACAAAATTATAAAGATGTAGAACAAATGTATCGTAGAATGGTGTTCAATTATATCGCTGAAAACAAAGACGATCATTGCAAGAATTTCAGCTTTATAGTTACCAAAGACAAGGACAACAAATGGCACTGGCATTTGGCTCCCGCATACGACCTTACTCACTGCACAGAGGGATACAATGGCGAACACGCTACATCGGTAAACTATTCGGCTCATCCTTCTATAGAGGATATGATAGCTGTAGGTATGAAGAATAAAATGCAAGAGCAAAAGTGTAGAGAAATATACTATGAAGTTGAAGATATAATAAAACAATGACAGATAAATTCAGCAAGAACATAATGACCATAACTGAACAATTCATTTGCGGTAAGCATACTGCTGCCGACTGCGAAGACGGTATTGTAATAACCAATGACTTTGCTGCCGTAATTGATGGAAGCACAAGCAAGACTCCTAAAAGGCTTGACCCTTCTATGAAAAACGGACGCTTTGCCATGTTGCTCATCAGTGAATATATCAAACAGATGCCGGCAGACTATACCATGAACAACTTCTGCCGTGGCATAACGCTTCGCATTGCTGAAGAATATGCCAAGCGTGGCATAGCAGAAGATATGGCAAAGCATCCCGAGGAACGCCTTACGGCTTCCGCCATTATATATAGCAATAGCAGAAAAGAAGTATGGATGGTGGGCGACTGCCAAGCCATAATAGACGGAGAGTATTACGACAACTCTAAGCCTTACGAGCAAGAGATTGCCATGCAGCGTGCCACGCTCATAAAGAACGGAATGTCGCCTAAAGAAGCCCGACGCACTATTGAGCCTCAACTGATAAAGGCTATGCTTGAAGGACAAAACCGACAGTATGCCGTTATTGACGGAACACCTATATATATGCCCGGCACTTGCATTGTCACAGCATCACATTGCGTTGTGCTTGCATCCGATGGTTATCCCACCTTACTGCCTACACTACACGAAAGTGAAGAAGCCTTGGCACAACATCTGACTGATGATCCGCAGAATATCACCGATTTTATCGCTACCAAGGGATTAGTAGAGGGTAACGTAAGTTTCGATGACCGTGCTTACATAAAACTTACGATATAAATATTGTTGCGTTTTGAAACAGTGTATCTTAAAATGTTAAAACTGAGTTAAAACAACGTTTATTCCGCTACGAAAGCCATTTTTAGGGCTTCGTAGCGGAATAAACGCTGTTTTTTGTACTATTTCCCAATAATTGGTTTATATTTGAGGTTATGGATTCATGGAGTATATTTTCAAATGCTTATCCATTTTTAATGACAGGAAGTCGAATGCCAAGCTTGTAGAAACGTATATAACCAGAGACTTTTTCAAATGTAGGTTCTTCTAGTCTGGTAAACTTGAACTGTTCTTCTTTCTCTTGGTCGGGATATATGATTAAACATTTTATAGGCAACGCCTTTTCTTCATCTAATCCTAACTTTTGGTATATACTGCTCAAGCGTGCATAGCCAGCAACTTCTCTTGCATCATCAATAGTAATACCTCCAGTATTTTTATACCGAGGTTTATATTTAGCGTCTATTACGTACGGCTCCGACCATTCTTTTGGCTTCAAAAGATAATCGAGTTCTTGATAATGAGCTTTAAGGTGATAATGAAGTTCATCCTTTGCAGTAAATACCCGTTTGAGTTTATGATATATATAAAGCTCAAACAGTTTGCTCATGTCAATCCAGAAAGGAGGCGTGTCTATTTCATCTCTTCCAACAACAGTAATATTATAACTAAAGCGTTTTAATAGTAGTTGTGCAAATTCTACTGCTATATAATACTCTTTAAATACAGGATTACCCTTGAACGCTTTCATCGTATTTACGCTAACATCATTCCCTACTTTATCAAAATGAGGCTCAATGTTTCTAACTCTTTGCTCTAAAACCATTGTATCAAAAGCCTTTTTATAAACGCCCAATTGCTTCCTGCAAAAATGTAGTGCCTTTTTAAGAATACGGTTCTCCGGAGAGTCAATGTCATAAACCTGATAGCGACAAACATTATTAGTTACACGCCCCCTTGTAAGATTCTGACGAATGTTTCTGCCAACAAGAATACGTCCCTTAATTTTATTGCTGAGATTTTCTTCTAGCATATAAAAACTTTTCTTCAATCCTTTTCTTACGATACGCTGAAGAATATTCAAATATTCTGTAATCAAAAACACACTCAACAAATCCTGCTGCTGACTTATACGTATTGATGGCTTATTGAAATGAATAGTTATAAGATCCTTTAGATGCTCGTAACTATCAGGCTCACATAGTGCCTCATTTAGCATACGCACATAATCCATCTCAAAGCCATCGTTCATTTTCGGATAAACTTGAACAGCTAGTTCTCTCTCCTTTACCCAATCTATTCCAACAAAATAGGATGCGTTAGCAAATATATCATCGCCTTTTCTGCCCAGCCGAAGGCAAAGCGCTTGTTCCTCTCTCCCTCTCCTTACACTGAACACAACTTCTGAGCCATCATCCATATGAGGAACGATAGCTCTGCTTTCTTCCGGCTTCAGGCAGAAATTATCTAACAGTTGTTCTTTAAGTTGTATGATGTCCATCATTGCATAGCTATGGTATACAAATCATCTATAGTATTCTGCGCTTCTGCCGTCAATACACCATCACGAATATATTCTTCCAACAAAGGAATAATTTGATATAGCAACTTATCGCTCGTACAGTCTTGTCCATTTTCATCGCACATCAAGAAGTAACTATGACCAATCCATACATCCTCTGGTGCATACTCGCTTGATAGAGTTTCTGCAGGTACAAGTTTAAAGTCGGGATCAAAACCACTCTCCGCATAATCGGCAAAATTATTTATAAACAGCTCTCCTACCTTTCTAAACAAATCAGAATTAAAACCTTTCAAGCCACTATCCTCAGATAATAAATCATATGGCTTCATTGCGATAAATGCGAAACGCCTTCTTATGGCATAATCTAATGCTCCAAGAGAACGGTCGGCAGTATTCATAGTTGCAATGATGTATACATTATCTGGCACTTGAAACGTTTTCTTTGAGTATGGAAGTTTTACACTTTCCGCATTTTTTCTACCTTTTCGTTTATCAGGCTCCAGCAGAGTTATCAATTCGCCGAATATCTTTGATACATTACCTCTATTCAATTCATCAATAACCATTACATATGGCTTATTATTTTCCTCCATCGTTGTTGGAGTGTTATATTTATCCAGAATAGCTCTAACATTATCAAGGGATATAGAATTTAGACGATATACAGTACCCAAGGTCATGGTCTTACCGTCGTTTATATCTAAAATATTCTCGTCAACGCCCTTAAGCAACCAGTTCACCTTTCTTAATCGCTTATAATTAGGAAGAGCATCACTATATTCATAATCTCCAACAACCACACCTACTGCATCAATAGTCTGACTTGAATAACATGACATAATGATATCACCAACTTTCATCTTATTAATGAATGCGTCCAAGATTTGCTTCCCTTCTCCATTATGTATGCTCCAATCTGTTTCCTCAGAAATAACAGCTCCGTATCCATCCCATCCTATACGTATATAACCGTTATTCATGCAATCTCTTCGAACAGGATTATCTCCAGTACCCGCAAGAGAAACTTTCCATACAACAGCGTTTGGTGATATTCCAACATGCTTATCTTTTACAATAGGACGGGCAGCGTCATCGCATAGTTTCTTGAAAATGCCATTTTCAATTTCATAAGTTACCTGATTATTCTCATTTACAACAGGACGTAATCCTTCGAGCCAGTCTTCATAGTCCATTGACTGATGAAAGGTAGTAAAAACAATTCGTCCCTCTTGCTTAAGTTGATTATATTTCTCAACCAACTCTGCCCTGCTCGCTTTATTAGCATTGAATTCTGTATCGCATAGTCTTACTGCAAATTGAGGGACATCATACGTCTTACCTGTACCAGGGGCACCATAAAGAACAATATTCTTTTGTCTTTTCCATGTAATAACTCTCTTGTCATACCAACTCGCTTCGCCATTTTCATTTCCCGAAGAAACAGAATTATTATTGTATGCATTAGCAGACAACTCATAAAATGAATTCTCCTTTATTTTACCCGATGCCATTTCCCCCTTAAGATCGTCCAACATTGACATATAATTTGAATATTCCGGAACTATATTTGGAAGATTTATGCCATAATGATTTTTCATATACGTCCTATTAGTACTATCAAAAGCAAGAAAATCATTTGGACGTATCCAGAACAGCCCCATTGTAATGTTGATATTAATACCTTTCTGCATAATGACTCTGTTGTACTCCTTCTCAAAATCTTTATTGTTTACAACCTTTATAAACAAATCCCAGAGATTCTGTATATCATCTTTTTTTCTGTTGTCTGATCTAAATCTGAAGAAATGTGATTTCTGGTTATTCACAATAGGAATTCCTGTAAAATCATTCGGAACAACTGAAGACAAATTCAATAGTTTCTTGAATAATTCAGCCGAATGTATTCGATTTTCAAGTTTTATACCACGATTAAATAAGCCAAAGACAGTAAATGGATCTATATCTTCAAATAAATCATTCTCACCATTTTCATCATGAAGATAATTAGCAAGAAGCTCTGTTCTATTGTCGTAAATCAATTTAAGAAGTGCGTTACGATTAGAACTGTACTGTAGCAACTTATCTGCGAATTCTTTATAATAAGGTATCCAAGTAAATTCCATATTCTTGTTAAGCATATTTTATTAATATATTGGATACAAATCTAATATAAATATTCAATATTATACCAAATAAGATTAAAAAGCCTCTTCCAATAAAGCTGCAAACAATACAAGCATTGCATTGCCACAGCATCACATTGCGTTGTGCTTGCTTCCGATGGTTATCCAACCTTGCTGCCTACACTATACGAAAGTGAAGAAGCCTTGGCACAACACCTATAGGGCTATATTTGAGGTTGTGGTCAAATGCTTATCCATTTTTACCTTATCTACAAATCCATTAGGAAAATTCATGAAGGGTCATTATCATTTTCCAATCCCTGCTTGATTTTTTGTATGTTACATTTGGCCTCTCGCAAGAGCTTCTTTGCCCATCTTACTCCCTCACCATGTTCTGAGAATGCGATATAGTCTAGCCCTAATGCAATAATCTCTTCAAATTGTGAAAGAGCATCACTATATAAACCATTAAGCATCAATGCAACAGCATAATCATATTTTACAAGAGGGTCATTGGGTTCTTGCTCAAAAGCAACCTTAGCATAAACCAAGCAACCAACCTTATCTCCAATGCTCTTATAATGCTCTGAAAGAACTGTTTTCAAATAATACTCTTTGGGATAATGTTTGCAGATGACTTTTAAATACCGCCCTAGTCTCTCCTTATCGTTACTCTGTTCCAAAGCAGCAATTTTCTTTAAGATTTTATTCCGTTGAGGTTCAGAAGCATAGCCTGCATCTGAAGCCTTCGCGACTGCCTGCGGATGACTATATTTCAATACTTTACAGAAAAGAACAGCTTCTTTTTTAGAAAAATCACTTTCAATGCCTCTACATCGATGTGACAAATGTTCTTCCATTAATGCAAAAGCTTCTTCATCTCTAAATAGATGATAGAGACAATCTGCCTTATAATATCTAGCATCATTAATAACAGATTTTGCCCATCTGACACCATATCCTTTTTGAGCGACCTCCGCATTAGTCATGTTTAAAATAAGATTCCATTCTACGATAGATTGCTCGTATCTCTCTAATGACCAAAGGATTCTGCCACGAGTATAATTCAAAAGAGGCATAACAGGACACACCTCCTTTGCTTTATTGGCATAATGTAAAGCTTCCTCATCCTTACATCTGTTCCATAGTACATTTGCTAGTTGAGTGAGGATATAAGCATCTTTTGGTGTTTCATCCAAAGCTTTATGCAAAACAATTTCTGCTGCTTTATATTTTTTCCGTTTTATCAATTCTATTATTTTCTCAGTACCATACTTCATCTTTATGCCTCCTCCTTTTTAGTGACAATCTATAAACACAAAGAAATGAATAATAATCATCAGTTGCAAATGATAGCTCCACTTACCCCGCAGAGTGAGTGGTATTTAATTCCATCAACAGGTAAAAATGCTTCTTTTTCATGTCAGCAAAATATCACAACCAGAGTAACTAAGGCAACAAAATAATTAATATATCTTTCATTTTTAGTGTAAGAAAAAAGGGAAATACGTCCTAATGGTGAAAACTTTAGTATCTTTGTTGCAAAAGACATAATTATGTACAACGAAATTATAAAACTAATAGAAAAACATAGAATAAAAGAAGCTTTCGTTCAACTCGAAGCTTTGACTAGAGAACCTGAATATCAAGAAATAAGCGCCGACCTACATCAGTGCAAAGTTATCTATATGTATATGCTGCAATATATTGCAAGCGGAGCTAACGACCCTGAAAGGGAAATGCTCTACATGGATATACAACGCAGATGCAATTCGCTGGTAAGCCAGATAGAGTTCATACAGAAAACATCGAAGAGCTATATGCGGCAACGCTTAACAGACATTCAGACACGTAGAGCTTTGACTCTGCCACAACGACTTGAACTAGTAAATAATAGCAGAAAGTGGAAGTTGTTAATGACTATAGATAACAAGCAGCATAGTGAAGACCCTAAAAATGAACAAATGGCGGAACTAAGCATAATGCGATATACTGACGAAGTCTTTTACCAAACATGGGCGTCGCCAAGTTGGAGCAAGAACGACTATCGCAGTGCGCTTGACATAATGCTATCTAGATGCTTCCCGATAAACACACTGGCTGTGATAATAAGCGCCATCACACTGAACCAAACTTATCTGTTCGACGCCAATAAGTTGCGTTTTCTGCTACAAGTTTACGCTAATTACAACAATAAAGAAATAGCATGGAGGGCACTGACAGGTATAGCGCTGACCGTGTACTTCAATGAAGACAAGTTGCATTTTTATCCTGATATAGTAAAACAACTTGATGAGCTTTCTGCATCGAAAGAAACTAGAAGCCGACTCAACACGCTGCAAAGTATATTGCTCTATTCGCGCGAAACGGAAGGCATCAACCGCGAAATGGAAGAACAAATCATGCCATCTATCCTTAAAAAAGATAATGAGTGGATAAGCAAAGGCAAGAAAATTATCGAGATGGAGGATATAGAAGAGGCTATAGCCGCCAACCCGGAATGGAGCAAGGATATAGAAAACATGCAAGAGCAATTGATGGCGATAAAGAAGCTGGAGGAAGAGGGTGCTGATACGCAAATGGCATCGTTCGCCCATCTCAAGTCGTTCACGTTCTTCAACGAAGCGGCTCATTGGTTCTACTTGTTTGATATGAACTCGGCGTTTGTAAAACGCATCCCTGATTTGGAGAAGATAAAGAAAAATCCGTTCTTCAATCTATTGATAAACATGCCTTCGTTCTGCGACTCGGATAAGTACTCACTGCTGTTTGCACTGAATTCCATGCCGGAGATGCATAAAACGGTAGCGGATTTACCTGAAGGGATGATTGATATGAACGCTAATATACCTCCGCAGAAAACAGACGACATAGCAATGGCACGCTTTTATATTTTCGATCTCTATCGGTTCTTCAAACTCTGGAGATTCAGATCTGAGCAAAAGGATATATTCGCCCAGCCTTTGGCATTGTGGAAGTGCAAGACACTGGCCAAGATGTTCGCTACGCCCGAAGTCCTGCTCGGCATAGCCGATCATCTGACTCACTTTAACCATATAAACGAGGCGTCGGAAGTGTACGGACTGCTGTGCAAAGAGCAAAACGACCAAGCAAGCCTGTGGGAGAAGTACGGATATACCCTACAGCTGCAGAAGATGTATGACGAAGCGCTGGTTGCATATACCAAGGCTGATTTGATTAAGCCTAACTCGGCATGGACCATCAAGCAGAAAATGCAATGCCACAGACATCTTAAGCAATATAAGGAGACACTGGAGTGCCTGTCGTTCTTATTAAATAAGGAGCCTGACAACCTGAAGCTTTGTCAGCTGGCTGGTCAATGTTACGTAAAAACCGGACAGTACGACAAGGCGCTTCCCTACTTCTTCAAGATAGAGTATCTGGACAAATCGCCAAACAATGCACGCCGAGCCATTGCTTGGTGTCATTTCATGACCGACCAATACGATGAGGCCATGAAGTACTATGAAATGTTGCTGAAGTCGGACTGCGCCACAGCATCCGACTGGCTGAACATGGGGCACATCTATCTTGTAAAAAATGACATCAAGAAAGCGTTAGAGTACTACAAGAAAGCCGAAGGCAACGGTACACACGAAGACTTCGTGACAATGTACTTTGCCGACCAAGACACATTGCAATCTAAAGGAGTAGACAATATCCTAATCTGCGTAGTGCCCGATATGATATAAAAAGAATTACATATACCTGTTGGCGGAATTAAAATAGCGCATATTTAACTCTGCC
>ULVX01068097.1_pt1 | contig 44528 bp, 38 predicted proteins | sample 1959811 | NCBI WGS metagenome assembly ULVX01 (sample SAMEA4835797, study PRJEB28245) | human gut metagenome | biome: gut microbiome; material: fecal sample | place: Denmark | collected 2008
GGTTGTTGTACCTGCCTTCAAGTACCGACCGCTCCCCAGTGTTTTCTCAAGCTTTTGTTAATTTTTCACAATTCAATTTAGGTTTCTATGAGTTTCGCAATTGTCTATTTTACTTTACACTGCGGATCAAAAACTTGATCTCCGCAAAATATTCCCGCAGCATATTGTTTGGAAGATAGAATTTCGTCGAATCTGCTGCAATTCCACATACATCAGAGAGCCCCTGTTTTTGGGCGATCTGTAAAGCACGGAACATATGAAAATCATTCGTGATAATCCCGACTTCCGCATCTTCCGGTAAAAATTTACGGCTAAACCGCAGATTTTCTTCGGTCGTCTTTGATTGATCTTCCAACAGAATCCGGTCTTTGTCAATTCCATTCTGCATCAGATACTGCGCCATTCCATACGCTTCGGAATAAGGTTCATTTTTTCCCTGACCGCCCGCTACAATACAGACTGTCTCCGGATTCTCATTCAGATATAAAATTGCCTCATCCAGCCGGTATTTCAATACCACACTCGGTTTATCCGCGTGCACCTGTGCACCCAGCACGATCACATAGTCCAGATTATCTTCTCCCTGTGCATGCATCTGGCGAATCACCATTCCCTCAATCACAAGAAACGACAGGAAAAATACACCGCACAATATTCCAAATATCCACCTGACGATCTGCGGTATCCTGTCCCACATTCCCATATGAAGCAGTCCTGCCAGCACAAAGAGGCTCACTGCAATGCCAATCCATACAATAAAAAATTTTGTTCCACCGGAGCCTGCAATCGCCACAATCAGCCCATAAACCAGACAAAGCAGTCCCAAAATCAGACAGATGTTCATATATTTTTTCCTCATCCTTCCGCCTTTCCTTCTTTTTTCTCATACAGTAAATAAAACTGTTTTTTATCCATAATGTTGAGTGTCACCGCCAAAACGATGGTTGCAACACCAAAAGCCCCCACTGCAAGCCACGCTCGGTCATATCCACTGTTATCAACGATTTTTCCGATCAGAATATTGCCCCAGGCAGAAAATGCACCGCTTACCGTATAAATGAACGAATTGACACGTCCCCAGTGCGTGGACGGCATCCGTCTGGTCATATACGGCTGGTTTCCCAGCGTATTAAACACTTCGCCAACTGTAAAAATAACCATCAGCACAAAATAAAGCGGCATGATTCCCTGTACAAACCGATACCCGGATAATCCTAAAATAATCAGGCTTTCTCCAATCAGAATTTTTCGGACATCTATTATTCTTCCTGCAAAAGTAGTTATAATTGGTGTTGCAATGATCACTACCAATGCGTTTGTGCTTGTCAGCATGCCAAAAATAGCAGCTCCTTTTGCTCCGTATAATGTTTCCATGTTGAGTGGCAGAAGATAATTAAACTGTGCATAGACCAGCCCTCCGAAACCTGCCACCAAAGCATAAATCAGGATTGGCCTGCGTTCCCATAAAATCTTAAATACATGCTCATTCTCCCGTTTTTCCTCGTACTCGCTCACTTTTTTCTTCTCTACCCGAAGCTGTTTTACAAATAAAATAATCAAAAGCGTGGAGGAAAATGTTGCAATTCCGGTAATTATAAATGCCAGTCCCAGATAGTTTTCAAATAAAAATCCGGCAATTGTCGGGGAAAGCACAAGTCCTAAATTCATTCCGAGATATTGCAGACTATACGCCTTTTCCCTGCTCTCGCTGTCACTCAGATCTGCAACCAGCGCATCATAGGATGGACCTTCAATTGTCGCAAACACTCCGGCAAGATAAAAAAGTGCAATGCTATATCCAGACAACGGCAGCAGACCGCAGATAATATAAGAAATAACTGTAACCATATCACAGCATACGATAATTTTTTTACGGTTCATCGTATCTGCCAGTTTTCCGCCAAGCAGCAGCATTGGAAACTGCAAAATGGACATTGCCATTGTGATGGTGGCAATCGTTGTCGCATTATATCCTAATTTATTTTTCAAAATCAAAGTGAGAAGCGGCCAGATCAGGGAACCCATACTGGTCACAACTCTGCCAAAGAACAGAATGTAAATCTCCTTGCTCAGATTTTTATATTGCTGTATAAATTTCATTTTCCAAACTCCATCCCATTTCTTTTGTAAATCCATTACTTTCCAAATTCCCAGAAAGCAACCGCACTCGCCGCCGCTACGTTTAAAGAATCCACTCCGTGGCTCATTGGGATTTTTACTGTATAGTCACAGTCTGCCATAGTCTCTGCAGCCAGACCATCTCCCTCAGTTCCTAAAATAATTGCAAGCTTTTCTTCTTCATGTAATTTTTCATCATCAATACGGACAGAATCATTCCGAAGTGCCATGGCAACCGTCTTAAATCCATACTCATGCAATAAGTCCATCCCACCCTGTGGCCAGGAGACATTTTTATTTTCAATGTAAGTCCACGGCACCTGAAATACAGTTCCCATGCTCACACGGATTGCCCTGCGGTAAAGGGGATCACTGCACGCAGACGTCAACAGCACCGCATCCATGTTTAATGCCGCCGCTGACCGGAAAATCGCTCCTACATTTGTTGGATTTACAACATTTTCCAACACTGCGATACGCCTTGCATTTTTACAGACTTCTTCTGCCGAAGGCATTGCAGGACGATGCATGGCACACAACATTCCCCTTGCAAGTTTATATCCTGTGATCTGTTCTAACACCTCAAGTTTTGCTGTGTAAACCGGTGTGTCTTGGCATTGTTTTACAATGTTTTTTCCGCTTGTATCCAAATCCTTTTGCTCCATTAATATAGAGATTGGTTCGCATCCAAAATCCAGCGCCCTCTCGATCACTTTCGGACTTTCTGCAATAAAAATCCCCGATGCCGGTTCATAATAATGCAGTAACTGCGCCTCATTTAAGCTTGTATACACTTGTAACTCCGGCAGAGTCAGATCTGCAATCTCTATTATGTTACCTGTATCTTGTGTTCTATCACTTTTTTTCATATCTATTATCGCTTTCAATTCTGTTGTTTGTTATGTTCTGAGGGAATGATTATGGGTTACAGTTTTTACATGGATCATATCCATATGCAATCGCTTCCTCTCTTGTTCCTGTAAATTCCGCATAACTTTCCGGTTTGATTTTCTCTACACTGTAACAACCCGGCTTATGGAATTTATGTGTGTTCGTGTTCAGTACATATGTCTGCGTTTCTTCGGACTGTGAAGTTTCTTCCTGCGCACTGGTATCATTTACAATTGTTCCGTCCGCAGAGCTTTCTCCTGTCGCATAATCAATTGACACACCCGGCTGCACATTATATGCAAAAACGCAGAATAAAACGCCTTCTCCGTTGTCTTCAACCGATTTTCCCTCCATCAGCACGCCTGCCGCCAGAAGGTTATCACCCTCAAAAACCGGCGTCACACGATACATAACGTGTTGATCTGTCTCTTTCACATAGTCCGCTACCATATTTTCAAAAGGAAGCATTCCTTCTATGTTCAAATATCTGGTTCCGGTAATAAGATTTTTTTCATTTGCATTTTCTCCTGTAAGCTGATATCCGATCAGATGACAGCGGTTATACAAATATTTTCCATCGACAAAATCATATTTCACAGTATGCCAGCCTGTCGGCTTTACCGCACCAATATTCCCACGCTCCTCCGCCGGCATCAGATCCTGTCCCACACTCGCCACACAGACCGTGCATCTTCCAAGCGGATCCAATTCTCCATACGTCTCATAGGAAGCACTGCTCAACTCTTCCTCTGTAAAAAAAGGAACGTTATCATTGACTGCAACATATGCCTTTCCATCATATGCCGGAACGGCTGCAAAATCAAATGTTTCTGCGATTGTCGTTGCATTTTCCTGTGTACTCTGTGCTGATTCTGTCGTTCCACATCCAGAAGCAAACTGCATCGTCAATGCGAGACAAATCACCATCGCCAGTGCTCTCATTTTAATTTTCCAGTTTAAGATTCCGCTTTTCTTCTCCATTACCTTACTCTTACAAAACTCTGTTCGTTCTGTCTTTTCTCCTTCTACTCTCTGCAATAAACTTCTTTTGTAATTTTTTCATGTGAAAAACCGGGAAACTCTTCCGTTTCTGTCAGTTTCCATTCGGCTCCTATCTCAACAGAAACATCTGCTGGATATACTCTGTTCCAGCGATAGATTATAAACTGCTCAATTTGTTCGTCATCTGTATCCAATGTTTCCAATTCCTGAAAAACATATTCTCCTTTTTTCGCTTCCTCTTTTGGATTTTCACTGATTTCTAAATTCGAAACAGCTTGAAACAACTTCCGGCTGTAATCAGTTATCCAAAGTTTCTTTTCTCCAACTGTTTTTCTGATATCTTCCGCTACGATGCGGTCCTGCGACTGCCTTCTGTGATTGAAGGCAAGTCCGTTATTGTCGTCTAAGCATATGATAATGTACATGCGGTGCTCCTTGCATTTGTTTAATACTCAAGTTCTATCATATCGTTTTTTTGTTCTTTTGCCAATAAAATTATATTTTTTCCACTGCTTGGTACGTTCCACGTGACCGATACTGAATAAAAATAGCACCTGACAGATTTTTATTTCCGTCAGATGCTATATGAACACTACACTTTTATTTAATTACACTGATTTCTTTTCTTTCTTTTAAAACATTTGCTAATTTATAATAAACTGTCATTATAGTTTATCATCTCAATATTATATTCTCCATTTTAACAGAAAAGGAACTGCCTTACGACAATTCCAATTCATTAATTAAAATAAATCACTATGCGTTCCAGTTCTAGTAAGATATAAAATTAATTCGTCTTCTATATACTTATATACTAACAACCAATCTGGTAATATGTGACATTCTCTATATCCTTCCCAGTTTCCATGCAAATCTTGATCCTTATTTTTCTCTTCTAGCTTTTCTCCATTAGCAAGTTTTTTGATAATCTGATTAATTAACTCAATGTCATAACCTCTGCTTTTGCATAATTTTAAATCTTTTTCAAACTTTGTTGTCGGTTGTACTTCATATTTCATCCAAGAATATCCTCCATCATTTTATCAACGTCATCATACGTTTTTCTCACTTCTGGATGATTAATTAAATACTCCGTTTCTGCCATTGCTTTTAAGGTTTCAATATTAGGTGTTTCATTCATATCTGGCTTAAATGGCAACGCTTGTTCTCTTACCGCCTGTTTTGCAGCCATTGTAAAGAAAGTTGTCATATCAAGACCTAAATTAGACATAAGTTCCTGTAATTGAGCCTTTAAAGTTTCATCAATTCTCATAGTTACATTCGTATTTGCCATATATATCACCTTCCTTTAATTATATTATAGTTCCCATTTTATCCATTGTCAATACAATGTTATAACATCGCACATGTAAATCTATTATTTACATATTTCCATTTTACACAATATCACCCAACAACTCAATTACTTCGTCAAGTTTCTCACTCGTTTCTTCCATATTATCAATTGCATCTTCAGAACACATTCCTCTATAGCTGCTCTGTAATCCTTCTGGCATATTATCAAATGCGTCCTGTTCTTCACTTAATATAGAAGATAACTCAATGTTACGGTAAAGGTATTCAAATCCACAGAAAACGCATATATGGATCTAAGGACAGTGCTTTAAAAGCTATCGGTAAGCAATTTGAAAATAAAATTGTCCCAAGCAAGGATAAATTAAAATGGAACGCACAAATGTTATAAAAGTTATAGGGTATACACCAATCTTAATTGAACTGTGTATACCCTATTTTTTTACGATTTTGCAAAAGTTCTTTGCAGTTGAATTATTTTCCCACAATCTCATCTGTATTAATGAACTGGAACGGTGTTGTCTGGTACACGTAATAGTTCAGCCAGTTTGAATAGAGAATGTTTCCATGTGATCTCCACTGCAGTCTCGGTTTCTGTGTGTCATCATCATTCGGATAATAATTGACAGGCATTTTGATGTCCAGACCTTTATCCTTATCACGTTTGTACTCCTTGTCGAGGGTAACCCGGTCATATTCCGGATGTCCCATCACAAAAATTTTACGTCCCTCATCTGCAATGGCAAGGAACACGCCGGCTTCCTCTGATTCTGCTAAAATCGTCAGTTCCTTCACGGCACGGATATCCTCTGCACGCACTTCAGTATGTCTCGAATGCGGTGCCATAAAATAGTCATCAAAGCCTCGGACAAGCGGTACTTTACGGTTCATCACATGATGCTCATACACACCGAATTTTTTCTCCGGAAGCAGATATTTCTTCAAACCGTAATGATAATAGAGCCCTGCCTGCGCACCCCAGCAGAGATGTAAGGTAGAGGTGGCATGTGTCTTGCTCCACTCAAAGATCTCGCACATTTCCTTCCAATAATCCACCTCTTCATATTCCATCTGTTCTACCGGCGCTCCGGTAATGATCAGGCCATCAAAATAACGATTTTTAATGTCTGCAAAAGTCTCATAAAACTTATTCAGATGACTCATTGATGTGTTTTTTGACTCATGGGAAGACACTGCTACAAACGTCACATCTACCTGTAACGGTGTGTTTGAAAGCGAGCGTAAAAGCTGAAGCTCCGTATCTTCCTTTAACGGCATCAGGTTTAAGATTGCAATGTTGATTGCTCTGATATCCTGATGTGTCGCACGATTTTCGTCCATAACAAATATATTTTCCTTTTCCAATATTTCCTTTGCCGGCAAATCACTCTGTGTCTTAATTGGCATATCTTCTTACAAACCCTTCCTCGCGATCAGAATCGCTCTCCTATTTTCAACAGTATGTCCTGCTACATCTTCCAGTACAGTGAAAACTAAATTCCAAGCATTTCTTTCAACTGTTCTTCTGAAATAACAGGAATTCCAAGTTCCTGTGCTTTGGTCAGCTTGCTTCCTGCATTTTCTCCCGCAAGCACGTAATCTGTTTTTTTTGAGACGGAACCGGAAGCCTTTCCACCATATTTTTCGATCAGCTCAGACGCTTCTTTTCGTCCTAATGTCGGCAGTGTTCCTGTTACTACAACCGTCTTTCCTGTCAGAACAGATTCCACCGTCTCTGTCTCTTCCGCCCGCATATTCACGCCATACTCTTTCAAGCGGTCTAAAATTTCGATATTTTTTTCATCTGTAAAGAAATTCCGGATACAAAGCGCACTCACTTCTCCGATATCATTGACCTCTGTGAGCTGTTCAACGGAAGCTTCCTTTAAATGATCCATATCTTTAAAATACTTCATGATCGCTTTTGCAGCTGCCTTTCCCACGTTTGGAATCCCAAGTCCGGTGAGAAGCTTATAGGCATCGTTCTCTTTTGATTTCTCGATCGCATCCAAAAGCTTATCCGTATTTTTTTCTTTTCCAATAATTCCCTGATCGATCAATTCATCGCGATGTGTCTTTAGTACAAAAACATCAGCGACATTATTAATATACCCTAAACGGACAAGTTCTTCAATATAAACCGTACCAAAACCTTTGATGTCCATTGCGTCACGCCCTACAAAGTTGATAATATGGCGTTCTAACTGTGCCGGACAGTTTGGTGATGTACACTTAATATCCGCAGTGTCTTTCTCCCTCTCTGTCTTTGCACCGCAAACAGGGCAGACATCCGGGATCACAAACCTTTTCCAGTCAGAAGGTCTTTTCTCTTTCTTCACTTCCTTGATCTTCGGAATGATCTCACCCGACTTATAAACTACAATTGTATCTCCAATTCCGATATCCAGATCATCAATAAAATCCTGATTGTGCAAAGTTGCCCTGGAAACAGAAGTTCCGCAGAGGCGCACCGGCTCAAACACAGCTGTCGGTGTGATTCTTCCGGTTCTTCCTACCGAAAGTTCAATATTTAATAGTCTGGACTCTTTCTCCTCCGGTGGATATTTGTATGCGATTGCCCAGCGCGGTACTTTGGATGTTTCTCCCAACTGCTTACGGTCAGAAAAACGATTGATCTTCACCACAGCGCCGTCAATATCATATGCCAGATTTCCGCGGTTTTCACCAATTGCCGTGATCGCATCCCACACTTCCTCTGCGGTCGTGCAGACTTTGTAATCGTCTATGACATGGATCCCCTGCTTTTTCAAAAATTCATATCCTTCGGTATGAGTTGCAAACTCCATGCCACGCACCTGCTGGATATTGAAAATAAACATGGAAAGATCCCGCTCTTTCGTCACCTTGCTGTCTAACTGGCGGAGTGTTCCCGCTGCACAGTTTCTTGGATTGGCAAACACTTTTTTTCCAAGAAGTTCCTGTGTCTCATTTACCTTTTCAAATGCAGCATTTTTCATGTATACTTCGCCACGGATTTCCAGATACTCCGGTTTGTCCTTTAACTTCTGTTTTACGTCTTTGATCACTTTCGCATTCGCAGTGACATCCTCACCGAAATTAATGCCGTCCCCTCTGGTTTCCGCCAGTATTAATTCTCCGTTCTCATAACGCAGTGACATGGAAAGTCCGTCAATTTTATATTCCACAACAAATTCCGGATGATCTAACTGTTTCTGCATCTCCTCCACGAAGTTAAATACTTCCTCTTTGGAAAAAACATCCTGAAGACTTAACATTGGAACATTGTGGCGCACAAGCACACCCGCTTCTCTTTTTGCTGTTCCACCAACACGCTGTGTCGGAGAATCCGGCGTGACAAGCTCCGGGTGCTCTTTTTCCAGGTTCTTCAGTTCCTGCATCATCATGTCGTATTCATAATCTGAAATCTCAGGACTGTCCTGATTATAATAGCGGTCAATATGATATTCGAGTGTTTTCTTTAACTCGGCAATTCTCTCTTCTGCTGACATTTTTTTCATCCATTTCTACTTTTTTGATTTTTCTTTCATGCGCTCACTTTTGGGATATTTCTTCGGGATGACCGTCTCATTGGAGGAATCTTTAATTAATGATAAAAGCTGTCTGTACTCCTCCGTTGTAACATCCCGGTAGGTTCCAACCGGCAGGTCTCCAAGTTCAATATTCATGATTCTTGTACGAACAAGTTTCTCCACACGATAACCGAAATATTCACACATCCGTCTGATCTGGCGGTTTAGTCCCTGTGTCAAAATAATCTTAAACTGTTTCTTTCCAATCTGTTTTACATGACATTTTCTGGTCATTGTATTCAGTTCAGCAAGCGGCACTCCGTTTGCCAGACCATGGATAAAACTCTCGGTGACTGGTCTGTTGACTGTAACAATGTACTCTTTTTCATGCATATTCCCGGAGCGCATCATTTTATTGACAATATCTCCGTTGTTCGTCAGTAACAGCAGCCCTTCTGAATCTTTATCCAGACGTCCGATCGAATAGATGCGCTTCGGGTAATTAATATAATCGATCACATTATTTTTTTCGCGCTTTTCTGCGGTACAGACAATGCCAACCGGTTTGTGAAACGCAATTAAGATCATTTCCTCTTCTTTTGAAACTTTCTTTCCCTGAAACAAAACCGTCTGTCCTGGCAGCACTCTTGCGCCTGTTTCCGCAACTTTTCCATCAATGGTAATATTTCCTAGTTCTACCTGACGGTCTGCCTCGCGTCTGGAACATACCCCTGCTTCGCTCAAAAATTTATTGATACGGATTCCGTTTTCTTCCATACTTTTCCTTTTCCTGTCATTATTCCATATGATTCTATTTTGTACAGCTTCAAATAACTACAAAAACGGAGACTTCAATTTGCTGGAAGCCTCCGTAGCATTCTGTTACTTTTTTATTTTAATAAATCGGTCTTGACATAACCTGTCTTATTCTTCCAGGTTACTTTTGTCCAGCCTTCTGCATAACTCATCACAACCGTTACCTTCTCTCCGGCATAGGCAACTCCGACTTTGTCTGCTGTCTCGCTCATGGAAGACCGGATGTTCGTTGTGTTGGAGAGCATGATCGTTGTGCCCTCTGTCAATGCTTCTGATGCCGCTGTCTCAGAAGCATTCTCCGGTGCTGCTGCTGATAAAAATTCACTCTTAATATAACCTGTTGTACCGTTGTAATCGACAATACTCCAGTCTCCTTCTGTACCGGTTCTGGTAAGTGCCGTTCCTTTTTCAACAGAGCCAAGCTTGTCTGCTGAGGTATCTGCACCTGACCGGACATTTACTTTGTCTGTTGTGTATACAGTTTCTGTTGCAGGTTCTGCAGGTGTTTCTTCTGCAGGTGTTTCTTCCGCCGGAGTTTCCTCAGCAGGAGTCTCTGTTGCAGGAACCTCTTCCGTTGCAGGCACTTCTTCTGTACTCTCTGTTGCGTCTGCCACAATAGTATTACGCCACTCGGTGATCGCATTTGGAATAGTCGTTGCACAGAGATTCAACAGGTTCTCGTCTGTTGACAATGCAGCTTCGTATTTCTGCTGGATATCATTCTGTAATTCAATGACATCATCGCTGTTGTAGAAGTTCGTGATAAGGTTGCGGATGCTTGTATCCAACGCACTCTCCTGTCTGGACAGGTTGTACTCACTGTAAAGATTATCAATGTAAAGACTTCCATCGTCATTTGTTCTGACATAGAAGAAATAAAGCCCCGGTGCAGGTGTTTCCACTCCCATAAACTTCACATTCAGGCTGACATTTACCATATAAGAATTGCTGTCAAGCCCGGACTTTGTATAGCAGTTAATGTCCTGATACTGCTCAATGTACTGACTGATCAGTGTGATATAACTCTGCTCATTCTGTGTGATCGGTGTTGCCAGTGTCTGTAATGTGACAAGATCTCCGGATGCATAAGCAGTAAAGTAGCTGTTGATCAGCTCATTGACTGCCGGAACTGCATTTTCCTCATATGCTTCTTCTGTCACAACCGTCTCAGTAACCGCCACATTATTATCGTCTGCGTTTCCGATTCCATTTCCCGTGAATTTCACTAAAATAAGTAAAAGCACAACAAACAGTGCTCCTGCCACGAAATATCTGGCATTCTTTTTTACAAATTCTACCATTTTCTGAATATCTATGTTATTTGATTTATTATCCTGATTCGTTGAAGCCATTTTTACCAAACCTTTCTGTCACAGACCCGAATTTTGTCTGCGGTATCTATTATGAAAAATGTAATTGTTTCCTATCTGCAATTACAAAAAATTAATCTAACAAACATATTACATAATAGCATTATCTCTGTTTATTGTCAACGAATGGCAGGCTTTTCCAATTCTTAATATTTTATTTCAGAGCAAAAAAAAGATGCCACTACTGACATCTTTTTACTGCGCCTGGCGGGAATCGAACCCGCAGCGTCGGAGTCGGAGTCCGATGTTTTATCCATTAAACTACAGCCGCATATATTTTTTTATCTGTTTCACAAACATCCTATTTATCATAGCAGATAAAAATGTAAATTTCAAGAGATTTTTATGCATTCAAATCTTTTAATATCTCAGTTTCCAGCTCCTCTTTCTGCTCCGCTGAAATTGGCAGAATAAAAACACCGACTTTTACTGCTGTCTCGCTAACACTCTGCCCTATCAAAAAGCGCCTGTCCTCCTCTGTGACCTGTCCGCTCATGTATGCACGTATCACTGCATTCAATCTCGTAAATAAAGTGATAAGTTCCCGAAAACGGTTTTCTTTTCTCAGATAGCAATGCCCCGTCCGTTGTAATTCCTGATCCATGGTTGCAATGATCTGCATGGAAAGTTTCAGCTCGCCTGTGATGTCGGATGCCTCCATCAGAACATCCGGCCGCTTTTTTAACATTTCCGCAAAATACGTTTTTGCACCAAAAACATCCATAGAAATGAAGTAACTCGCAAGCTGTTCTTTCATCTCGCGTGTCTCTGCCTTTTCTCCTAACATGCCCACTTTGCACTCATAAACCTTCAGATGATTTACGCGCACCCACACAAGCAGCAGGAACTCGGAAATAAATCCAAACACCCGTTTGTGATAATCGTCCTCTCCATTTTCCAGACAGATCCGCTTCTGCACCTCAAAAAAAATGTGAAACAGCCATTCACAGTATGTATCAAACCATTTTTTCGATGTGACGATCATATTGCCAAAATACGTTTCCGTTCCGTTCACGAGCTGTACAAATGTATCGTAATATTCCGGGTAGAGTTCTTTTATCACCTCTCCTGTCATATCGAGAGCATGAATATTATGATTTGTCGCGAAACCATAATGATAGGAGTTGTTCAGCACAACCCTTTTGGTCGTGATCAGATCATAGTCCTTTAAAAGCTCCAGATACTCCGCCTCTGTAAAAATTTTCTCCTGCTCATTCAAAAGATACCTTCTGTAGTGACAGGTTCCTACATATTTATATGTGTGTACATTTTTCCATATCCAATACAATCCGGTCAGTTCACTGTAATAACAGTTTTCCGCAGAAATGTTGTCTCCCGTGTTGTCACAGAGGTAACCAAGATCCTCTTTTTCCTCCCTGCCCACCTGAAGCGGCTGGTACATTTTATCTTGTGGTACTTCAAATTTTTTATGTGTCAGTGCAAAAATTTTTATCTTCATGTGAAACACCTATCTTTAAAGCATGTTATCGAAAACTTCCGACACTCATTTTACACCATGTTCGGTTTTTATCATAGTGTTTAATTCTTTTAAAAGCGTGGCTGATTTTTTTAACTGCTCCTGTTCCTCCTCATCGAGTTCGATCGGCACAACTGCCTCCACACCATCTTTTCCGACGATTGCAGGCATACTGATGACCACATCTTCCATACCATAAATTCCGTGCATCATGGAAGACACTGGGAGAATGGACTGCTCGTTTCTTATGATACACTCGCAGATTCTTTTTACCGCCATCGCAATTCCGTAGTAAGTTGCCTGTTTTCTCTGAATGATCTCATAGGCACTGTTTTTCACTTCCTCATAAATTTTATCCTCGGATTCCTCGTGAAAATAATGTCCGCGCATCTCACAGAACGCATCGAGCCGCACACCGGAAACGTTTGCATTTGACCAAGCTGCCAGCTCGCTGTCCCCGTGTTCACCGATGATAAACGCATGCACACTGCGGTTGTCGACCTTCAAATGTTCCCCGATCAGATATTTTAATCTTGCCGTGTCAAGCACCGTTCCAGAACCAAGCACTCTGTTCTCCGGGAAACCGGACAGTTTTAACGCTGTGTAAGTGAGAATATCCACCGGATTTGAAACGATAAGAAGCATGCCCTCGCAGTTTCGCTTTGCGATTTCCGGGATGATTGTTTTATAAATTTCCACATTTTTGTGGATGAGATCAAGCCTCGTCTCGTCCGGCTTCTGATTTGCCCCCGCCGTAATGATGATAATCGCCGCATCGACAATGTCATCGTAAGTTCCGGCATACAGCCGGATCGGCCTTGCAAACGGAAGTCCATGTGCGATATCCATCGCCTCACCTTCCGCTTTTTCCCTGTTTACATCGATCATTACCATCTCGGAAAAAATGCCGCTCTGCATTAATGCAAACGCAGAGGACGAACCTACAAATCCACAGCCGATCATGGCGGCTTTTCGAATATTTACCATAATAAAATCACCTTATCGTTGTTTATAATGTTTACGATAATTTTTGAGAGGTAAATCTACGCACTGAAATATGAGGGAATGCAATCAAACTTTCGGAGACACGCTCCCGCTACGTGTCGCTCGCAGCGGTACTAAGAACTCACATCCTGCATTTTATTTCTGATAAATCAGAATAAAACGCAGAATCTGACTTCTAAGAACCGGCGGCTCCACAGTGTCTCCTTCTCTTTTGATTGCATTCCCTCATATCATATACATATTGAAACCTCTCAAAAATCATCTTATTCGCTACTATCATGCCCGATTCGGTGAATTTTATGTGTCACAACACACAGGATTGGTATGGGTTATGACATACGAACATATATTCGTTTTTAGTTTACAGATTTCCTCAAGTTTGCTATAATTGATGTAATGTAAAACTCGAAACTCGTACATAATGTAGAACGCGTTTCGCACAAACCATTATGATACCAGGAGGAATCTGTATGCGCTCTCTCATTTTTCATGTCGATGTGAACTCTGCCTTTTTGAGCTGGGAATCGGCGAAACGCCTGCGTGATAACCCGGATGCACTGGATTTAAGAACCATCAACGCCGTAATCGGCGGCGATGAAAAGATGCGCCACGGAGTGGTCCTTGCAAAATCTCCTTCTGCGAAGAAATACGGCATTATGACCGGCGAACCATTATCCCATGCCAGACAAAAATGCCCGGAACTTGTCGTTGTTCCGCCGGATCATGAACTGTACGCTGCTTCCTCCCGAAAGTTTATCGGCATTCTGGAAGAGGTTGCCCCGGTGATCGAACAGTGCAGTATTGATGAGGCTTTCTGCGATATGACCGGAACGGAAAAACTCTACGGCGATCCCATTGCTTTCGCAACAAAATTAAAAGACCGGATTTATAAGGAGCTTGGCTTTACCGTCAATATCGGTATCTCTACAAATAAGCTTTTAGCAAAGATGGCATCTGATTTTGAGAAGCCAAACCGTGTGCATACTCTTTTCCCGGAAGAGATGGCAGAAAAGTTCTGGCCACTCCCGGTGGAATCGTTATACGGCTGTGGAAAAACCACTGCAAAAAGACTGCGCTCTCTTGGAATCACAACCATCGGCGCACTTGCAAAAGCTGACCGCCAGATGTTACTCTCCAATTTTAAATCCCAGGGCGATTATCTGTGGGAATCCGCCAATGGTATCTCCTCCTCTGCCGTGACTGCAGAATCTCCTGCCAACAAAGGGTACGGCAACTCTGTCACACTGCCTTACGATGTCACAGATACAGAAAACGCGCACCACATTCTGTTATCTCTCTGTGAGACTGTGGGTGCGCGCATCCGTTATGATAAAGCCTACATTAGTGTGGTGCAGGTTCAGATTGTGGACAATGAATTTCATCACCGCTGCAGGCAGTTATCCCTGCCCTCTGCCACCAACGTGACCGAAAAGATTTATGAGGCAGCCTGCAATGCATTTGACCAGGGCTGGGATCACGCTCCCATCCGGCTGCTTGGCGTCTCTACGAGCAAAGCAACCGACGAGAACTATGAGCAATATAATCTTTTCGATCAGGATAAGTTTGAGCGGTTGTCCAAATTAAATTCTGCCATCGATAAAATCCGTGATAAGTATGGAGATGATGCAATCGTGCGTGCCTGTTTTGCGGAAACGCATAAAAATTAAGCTACAACATCCTCAAACTGGGAATTATAAAGGTTCGCATAGAAACCTCCTGCTGTGAGAAGTTCCTCATGTCTTCCCTGCTCAATGATATCTCCATCCTTCATGACAAGAATCAAATCTGCGTCACGAATCGTGGAAAGTCTGTGTGCAATGACAAAGCTGGTTCTTCCCTTCATCAGGTTATCCATTGCCTTCTGGATCTCAATCTCGGTTCTTGTATCTACCGAAGAAGTTGCCTCATCTAAAATCAGGATCTTATTGTCTGCAAGGATTGCTCGCGCAATGGTCAGAAGCTGTTTCTGTCCCTGCGATACATTGCTTGCATCCTCGTTTAATTCCATCTGGTAACCACCCGGCAGCGTCTTGATGAAATGATCTGCTCTCGCTGCCTTCGCTGCCGTGATCACTTCCTCATCCGTTGCGTCAAGCCGGCCGTACCGGATATTTTCCATGATTGTTCCCTTGAACAGCCAGGTATCCTGCAATACCATTCCGAATGCATCACGCAGTTCCCTGCGGTTGAAATCCTTGATATTCTGTCCGTCGAGGCAGATTGCACCACTGTTTACGTCGTAGAAACGCATAAGCAGTTTTACCATTGTCGTCTTTCCGGCTCCGGTTGGTCCTACGATCGCAATTTTCTGTCCCGGTTTTACGCTGGCACTGAAATCATTGATGATGATCTGCTCTGGATTGTATCCAAAATGGACATGATCAAATGTCACTGCACCTGTAATTTTCGAAACATCCGCCGGATGTTCTACAATCTGCTCTTCTTCCTCTTCCTCCAAAAACTCAAATACACGCTCGGATGCTGCAGACATAGACTGTACCTGATTGATTACCTGCGCGATCTGCTGGATCGGCTGTGTGAAGTTTTTCACATACTGGATGAACGCCTGGATATCACCGATTGTGATCGTGCCACGGATTGCAAGCAGTCCACCTGTCAGGGCAACACAGGCATAACCTAAGTTTCCGACAAACATCATGATTGGCTGCATCATACCGGACAAAAACTGTGATTTCCATGCGGAATCATAGAGAATATCATTCGTTTTCTCAAACTCTTCAATCGTATCTTTCTCGCGGTTAAATGCCTTGATGACAAGGTGACCACCGTATACCTCTTCCACCTGTCCATTGATGTGTCCTAAATACTCCTGCTGCGCACGGAAATATTTCTGCGATTTTTTTGTCACAAATCCAATCAGTCCCATGGAGATTGGTAAGATCACAAGTGCAATAAGTGTCATAAGCGGTGAAATACTGAGCATCATCACAAGCACGCCGATCAGTGTTGCAACGGATGTAATGATCGTGGTAATACTCTGGTTCAGTCCCTGTCCCAACGTATCTACATCGTTGGTGATACGGGACAATACCTCGCCGTAAGTACGGCTCTCGAAGTATTTCATCGGCATGCGGTTGATTTTTTCTGAGATTTCTTTTCTGAGCTGGTAGCACACTTTCTGTGTGATCCCGGTCATGATCCATCCCTGGATAAAGTTGAAAACCGCACTGCACAGATACAGACCAAGCACAAACAAAAGAATGCTTCCAATCTTTCCAAAATCAATGCTTCCGGTTCCCTGAATTTTCGCCATCAGACCTTCCGATAATGCAGTGGTCGCTTTTCCTAAAATTTTCGGTCCTGCAACATTAAATATGGTAGAACATGCTGCAAAAAACATGACAACAAAAATTGCGACTTTATATTTTCCGATATAACTCATCAGCTTTTTAATGGATTTTTTGAAGTCCTTCGGTTTCTCACCCGGCTGCATGCCATGTCCCATCGGACCTCTTCTCCGTGGCTGATGTGTTTTAACTTCCTGTTCTCTACTCATTCAAAGCCACCTCACTTTCCTCAAGTCCAAGTTCTTTCGCGGATAACTGTGATTTTGCAATCTGCCGGTAAACCTCGCATGATTTTAACAGTTCTTCATGTGTACCCTTGCCGACAATTTTTCCATCATCGAGTACCAGAATCTGCTCTGCATGTAAAATGGTGCTGATACGCTGCGCCACGATGATCACCGTTCTGTCTTTTACATTTTCAGCAAGCGCTTTCCGCAGCGCCGCATCAGTCTTTAGATCGAGCGCAGAGAAACTGTCATCGAAAATAAAGATTTTCGGATCTTTTGCAATCGCCCTTGCAATCGCAAGACGCTGTTTTTGTCCACCGGAAACATTGCTTCCGCCCTGTGCGATCGCACTCTCATACTTGTCATCCTTCGCCTCAATAAACTCTGTTGCCTGTGCAATCTCTGCTGCTTTCTTAATCTCCTCGTCTGTCGCATCATCTTTTCCAAAACGAAGATTCGAAGCGATCGTTCCGGAAAATAATACACCTTTCTGTGGAACGAAACCGATCTCGTCACGAAGATCAGACATCGTAATGTTTCGGATATCTTTTCCGTCGAGTGTGATACTTCCGTCTGTCACATCATATAAACGCGGGATCAGATTGACCAGTGTGGATTTGCCACATCCGGTGCTTCCAATGATCGCAGTGGTCTGTCCCGGTTCTGCTGTAAAATCAATGTCATGAAGCACATCTTCCTCCGCACCCGGATATTTGAAATTCACATGGGAGAATTTCACAACTCCATTGTGTGTTGTCACTTTTTCCGGCTCTTTTGCGTCATGGATCGAGGATTCTGTCTGAATAACCTCATCGATACGGTCTGCTGCAACGGCTGCACGAGGAAGCATGATCGACATCATCGTGAGCATTAAGAATGACATGACGATCATCATCGCATAAGTGATAAACGCTGTCATTGCGCCGACCTGCATCGTTCCTGCATCAATTTTGTGGGCACCCACCCAAACGATACCAACGGAAAGAACATTCATGATCATCATCATTCCCGGCATCATAAAAGTCATGACACGGTTGGTAAACAGCATTGTTTTTGTCAGGTCTTTGTTTGCCACATCAAAACGTTCTTCCTCTTTTTTCTCCCTGCCGAAAGCACGGATGACCGAAAGACCGGTCAGAATCTCTCTGGATACCAGATTGATATTATCCACCAGCTTCTGCATCAACTGGAACTTTGGCATGGCAACTGCCATCAGCACCATCACATAACCAAGGATCACAAGGATCGCAAGGACAATGATCCATCCCATTCCGGCTCCGGTCTGCACGACTTTTAACACACCGCCAATGCCTAAGATCGGTGCATACGCTACCATACGAAGCAGCATAACCGAAACCATCTGGATCTGCTGGATATCATTCGTGCTTCTTGTAATCAGGGAAGCTGTGGAAAATTTATCCATCTCCGCATTAGAAAATCCAACAACCTGTTTAAATACTTTCTCTCTTAATGTTCTTCCGATGCCTGCACCGACACGGGAGGCAAAGAAGCCCACTAAAACCGTCACGATTCCGATCATCAGCGCCATGCCGACCATTTTCAGTCCGGCTGTGACAAGATAACTTTTCTGAATCTTTTCCACGTCAATTCCTGCCGCTTTATCGCAGGATACCGCATAGGCTGCGCCCATGGATTTCACAAGGGAACTTCCCATTGTATCAATGGTCTCTTCCATGCTGTCTCTCATGGAAAGTAAGGTGTCTTTTTCCAGAGTACCGGCATCTGCCCCGGTCGGTTTTGCAACATGCTCTTTTACTGCAGAGTCTTCCATCGCACTCATCTGATAATTCATAATGAGCGGAACTGCCAGTGTGTCATCGATCTCGTTTAATTCTGATCTGGATGTCACCTGCAGCCGGTAAATATCACCGTCTTTCTCATAGATACTCTCCCAGAGATCTGCCTCCTCATCCGTCATGAATAACTCTGCCGTTTCAAACTCATCCGCAGTCAATGCCTCCGGCACTACATGTTCCACACCATAGTTCTGGATACCAACATCAATGATATCCGATGTGTAAGACGGTAGTGACAGATCACACCATGCCTGCACAAAGAGTAACGCAATGATAATCACAATTGATTTCCAATATGGAATCATATTTTTAAAAATCTTACTCATGTTCCCTTTCCTTTCTTCTGCCTTGCCCTTTTCTAGCTTCAATCTCTTTTTCCGCAATATGATAAATGTTATCCAAATAAGAAATCAGGTGTTTCATATCTGCCTCATCCACCTGTGACATCACAGATTTGCCGAAGTCCGCCATGATCTGCCTTGCTTCCTCTGTTAGACGTTCTCCCTCTGCAGTCAGTTCCACATACGTATTCCGTCTGTCATTTTTATTGATATTCCGCTCCACATATCCGCGCTCTTCTAACCCTTTTAAAGTTCTGGAAATCGCGGATGGAAGCATTTTCGCTCTGGATGCAAGTTCCGAAATGGTAATCTTTCCATTCTCCCCTTTATCCATAATCGTACACATTACGAAAAAATCTGTCCTGTTGATCATCGGAAACATCTCCGCAAATTTCAGCTTGCGGAACTGATTCATCGCGCGGAACAGTTCTTCATATAATTTATCCATAATTCACTCACCACCTGCTATTATTTAACATTGTTATATATTGCATGTGTCAAATAATAACACCGGCAAATATCTATGTCAAGAAATTTGCCGGTGTTTCCATTTATTTTCTCTTTTGTTTATACTTATTTAATAATTTTATGCATTTTCTCCAAAATATCAGCCACCTCATGCATCTCCATCTGACCTGGTGCACTCGCTTTTTTGTGTGCCGCAAAAGTGACCGCTGCGCCAAAACTCTCGCCGCACAGCCTGCTGATCATTCCCATCTTTCCCATGGACATTGTGATGACCGGCGTGTCCGGATTCTCTTCCTTAAACTCATTCGTCACAGATAACAGTTTTAAAACATCCTCCATATTCTGTGGCATAACTGCAAGTTTTACAATATCTGCACCTCCTGCACACATCTGTTCTAACAGCATCTTCATAACTTCTCTGTCCGGCGTCTCATAAAAATCATGGTGGGAGGCAATGACCTTCAAGCCCTGCTTATGAAGCTTTCTGATTTTTCTTGCCGGATGCTCCTCCTCAAAAAATTCCAGATCAAGCAGATCCACGCATCCTGACTCTGCCGCAAGATCATGCAGATCACTTAATTCATCCGGTGTTAGTTCTCCCATGCCGCCCTGCTTTTTGGTTCGGAATGTATATAAGAAAATCTTCTCTTTCATGCACTCTGCCGCAGCCGCAAACACTTCGCGCACTGCATTATAATTTTTGTAATCCGCGAAAACATCAATACGCCATTCCACGACATCTGCTTCACTTTTTGCAAGTGTCCGTAATTCGTCTATGATCTCTTCTTTATTGCTTTCCATAACCGGAACGCATAAAAGTGGTTTTCCTGTTCCAATTGTTTTTCCCTTAATCTCCATATGCCTGTCCTGCTCCTTTTCTATCCATCCTAAACCGGATTTGCGAAACTCTGCCTGATTTATGTTCCACGATCATTTCTATTTTAAAACACCAGACTCTAATATTCAATGCATGCAATATAAATAGTATTCATGGAGGCTATAAAAAATTGGAACATCTGTGAATTTGACAATTTATTCACAATCTATTAGAATGACTGTTAGTATAATCTACTAAAGGAGAGTATTACATGAGTTTCACATTTTTAAACGAATTACCTTCTCCTGCCCAGATCCAAGAAAGATATCCTCTGTCAGAGAAATTGCAGGAGTTAAAAAAACAGCGTGACGCAGAGATCAGCAATGTGATCAAAGGTCTTGACAACCGTTTTCTTGTCATCATCGGACCTTGTTCTGCAGACAACGAAGATTCTGTATGCGATTATGTCAGCCGTCTCACTTCCATTCAGGAAGATGTCAAAGACAAGCTGATCATCATCCCACGTGTGTATACAAATAAACCACGTACCACCGGTGAAGGCTACAAAGGAATCGCTTCCCAGCCTGACCCTGAAAAAGCACCAGATATGGTGGAAGGTCTGATCGCCATGCGCAAAATGCACATCCGTGCCATTGAAGAAAGCGGTCTCACCTGTGCAGACGAAATGCTTTACCCGGAAAACTGGGGATATGTAGAAGACCTGCTCTCCTACGTTGCGATCGGTGCACGTTCTGTTGAAGATCAGCAGCACCGTCTTACCGTCAGCGGTTTTGATGTTGCATCCGGTATGAAAAATCCAACCAGCGGTGACTTTTCCGTTATGTTAAACTCTGTTTATGCCGCCCAGCATCCACACCATTTTGTTTACCGTGGCTATGAAGTGGAGACAACTGGAAATCCATTAACCCACGTTGTACTCCGCGGCGCCGTAAGCAAACACGGAAACAGCACGCAGAACTATCATTATGAAGATCTGATCCGTCTCTGTGATATGTATGCCAAAATGGATCTTGTAAACCCGGCTGCCATTATTGATGCAAACCACTCCAATTCCGGCAAGCAGTTCAAAGAACAGATCCGTATTGTTAAGGAAGTTATGCATAACCGTCAGTTATCGCAAGACATCCATAACATGGTAAAAGGTGTGATGATTGAGAGTTATATTGAAGAAGGATCTCAGAAGATCCACGATCATATTTATGGAAAATCTATCACAGATCCTTGCCTTGGATGGGAAGATTCCAAAAAACTGATTTATGATATTGCGGAGATGTGTAAATAAAACATCGCTTTTTATTTTGTTCTATAGTAAAAAAGTCTGCCGACAGGTACTACCTGCCAGCAGACTTTTTTCATACACCTTACAGTGCTCATTTTTCATTACAGATCTGATGAAGATTATTCCGCACGGGACATAGCTTCTTCGTAATCTTTTGTGCCTTTCCAGATCTCATCTTTGTAAGGATTCTTCTTTAACTTCATAGAACGTTTGATGATCGCAGCGAATACAACAACGTTGACTACAATTGAAAGAACAGAGATCACACCCTGTGCTGTAGGATCTACTGCTGTTGGATGTGTAGCTGCATCCATGAATCCATCTGCGTAAAGTCTTGGGATAACTGCGAATTTACCCTGATCCTGGAATAATGGGAATACCTGGGCAAACATACACCATAATGCTAATGTGTTAGCACGGTTCTGAATCCAGCCACCTTTGTTCCAGAATGCTGCAGCAAATGTAGGTGCAAGTAATAATGCAACACCACAATACCAGGAATGAGTCGGAAGGTTTAAGTAAGTATACTGGAAGTTCCATACATCATAAGCTAAGATGAACATCCATGTCATATCCGGCCATAACATATCATCTTTTTTCTTAGATGTGTAGATTCCCCACCAGCCTGTCATACATAAGATATTGATAATACCTGCAAGACCGTTGAGGACGTTCCACCATCCACCATATAACCATACGCCTTCAGATGATAACCACCAGCTTGTTCCTGTCTCTGCAAGTGCTTGTGCACCTCTGATGGCAGATTCGAAATCGCTGCATACTGCGATCAAAATGTTGATTGCTACGATGACAAATGGGAAAGCCTTAAACCACTGTGTTTTTCCAATACCCCATTTGTATTTGAGCATCATAAAACCAATACATCCAGCTGTAGCTGCATATAACTTCGCATAGTGGAACCAGCTTGTCATATGTACATATGTATTGTTATTGAGCGCCCATTCAGCCCCCGCTGCTGCTGAAACGTAAATTGCAATAAAGTAAACTGTCAGAATGATCGGAAGAACAACGAAACATAACATTCCGCCGGCTTTTGTACGTCTGGCAAATTCATTTGCAAGTACGAGACAGGTAAAAACTAAAATCCAGCCAAGAAACTGCCATGCAGCTCCCTCGCCGTAAACCTGAAACAACAGTCCATGATTTAACATATTGTTTCCTCCCTTATAAAATTATTATTTCTGGTCATACCAGTGATTGTTATGATTTTAACACTTTTTTTATAAAGTTTCAACATTATTTACATTTTCATATACTTTTCGACAAAATTGTATATTATTTCCAATTGATTATTTCCCTTTTTTTGGGATTTCCGGAAAAACTCTTCAAAAATGTTCTCAAGGATATTCTTATTTTACCTGATTTTGCATCAAAAAAGATGTTCTGTGGTACAACCAGTTCCACGAACACCTTTTTCCTTATATTATCCATATGTACAAGCTTATAGATATCAATCTCTCAAGGGTTATTTTTCATCCTCGATCACAAGTTTTCCTGCTGACACTTCCATAAATACACTCTCCGGATCTGCCTTTTTCATCGCAAGCAGTAATTCCCACAGATTGTGGATCTGATTTGCCAGCACACCGGACGCCTGAACCGCATACGGCAGCAGCATTGGCAGCTGGAACACACGGATTCCAAGCGGTGGAAGGAAGATCATGTTGGTCGTATGCACCTTATCTCCGGCAGTTTTGATCATCTCATAGGTGATCATCAGAAAATCCTGTCCCTTGTATTTACAGTAATAAGAAACATAACATTCATCGATCGTCCAGGATACACCGTCCTCCACTTCGACCGGTTTCTCAGATACTTCATTATTTTCTGTTGTCTGCACACTGATGTTCCAGTGAATTTTTCCATCCTTCGTATCATTGTACATCTCTGTCAGCATATGACTCAATTCTTCTGGTCTTTTCATTGTTTTTCTCCTTATGTTGTTCTTTTTCTATTTCTCCAACGCATGTTCCCCGATGCGCACTGCATGCACTACAAAACGTTTTCCCGTGGTAGAACAGGTCGACAGTGTCATAATATGATCGTCTTTCGTCACGTTCACTCCTGTATCATCATAGGACTTTTGTTTCATCTTATCAATAAATTTTTGAAAAGTATCATCCGGCGCAAAGCCAACCGTGTAAACTTCGTCGGTTTCCGGCACATCATAGTAGGCAAAAATCTGATAACGGTACGCACACTCTGATGTATAGATCGTAAAAAACTGATGATCTTTATAAAAATCCTCTGTTTTATATTTTTTCAGGCTGCCAAACATGCTTAAGTTTTTCATGTTGTGCCCATATAGGATTGTATGGTAATCCTGAAAATCCGGTGTGTTCATCCCCTCCATAAAAATACATCCGGCAATCGTCTGATTTCCGTAAATATCCGTGCGAAGATACTTCTCATCATCCCCGGAATATAAAACCGGATAACTGAGCTGCTCCAGATTATCAAACCGTATCCAGCCGATAATATCCGCATTGACCTGCTGAAGTTCTTCCAGCTTCACATCCACATCTGTATACCACCACGAATCATCCCCCTCTGTCTCCTCCGCCACTTCCGTATTCTCCGCTTTCTCTGAAATATAGTTTTCCTTTAATGCCTCATAGGTGTCGTTGGACTGTTTGTAATTCAAAAGATCCGGCACCAGCATAATGAGTGCTGCCACGATCAGCGCTGCGCCAAGAAGAAAAAGAAGAACCGTTGACCGGCTGCTTTTATTTTGTTTCATGCCCGTTTCTCTCCCACTTTACTCTGCTGTGCACGTAAAAAACTATCTGCACTGTTTTAGATTGTACCACAAAATGAGCAGACCTCATAGCCCCTATGAAAGTCTGCTCAGATGTTTTACCTTTTATTTAGTTGAAAGAAACCTGTGCAAGTGCGTCTGTGTAATTTGCAAAGCCGGCTGCCTGAACTGCACATGCAGAAACTTTAATATCGGTAAATGTGGTATTCTCTGTCACATTGTTTCCAACCGTTACTTCTTCAAAGATGGTAGAATGAGCGGATTTGGAAATCACATCTTTTTTTGCATATACTTTGTAGTCAATATTATTTAAGTTCTGTGCTGTTTTATAAGCGTCTGTCACATCTACCCAGTCAGAAGCATATGTGATCGTAAGTTCCGGGTTTTCATTCACGATTTTCGCAAATACCCATGCGTCCTGTGAATCATCTGCCATGTGTACGGTCGGATCTTTGTATACCACTTCTCCTGCAACCAGATCCTCGTACTTATTTTCTTTTACCGTCCACTCTCCGGTGCCATCAGCATCCACATACAGATTGCTGTTTTCATCTCTTGCCACTTTGGACTCGGATAAACCGCCTGTCAGCGGATCATCATCAAAGTTTACATTGCCGACGGTAAAGGTGTTGGTGACAGTTCCGGTTGTGCTCGTCAGGTAAGCAAATGTGCTGCCTGCGCCGATTGCACCGATCAGGCTGATCGCTCCAAGCAGTGTGACTAATTTTGTTTTCTTCATAATTTCTGATCTCCTTTTTCATTTCATGATAATCTTTTCATTCTTATGTACTTTCCATTCTGTAACTTGCGGTTCCTGCCTTATCAGAAACCGTTTGTTACGATACTGTTTTATCACTCAATGGTCACACGGCGGTCATATATCAGAAATTTCAGCAACTGTTCTTCATTCCGTATTTAAATTTTTCTTCTTATCCTCCTCTAAAATATCCGGGATGAAGTTTAAGAGGATCAGCACGATCAAAACACCGCACACCACCGCAATACCGAGCGGTGTCTTTGCATAAATGGAAATATATCCAAGATACGGGATATGAAATGCATACACCCCGACGATCTGCTGCCATGCAACGAGAGCTGTATCTGCAATATTATTGGCGTCTCCCTGTGTGACAACGGTCTGTTCCTCCTTATCCACCGAAATGATCCTGTGCGTCACCAGCGTTCCCGCCGGAAGCTGATAAGTGACGACTACTCCATCCCTCGCCTCACTCCCGGTAAAATTTTTATCGTAGACGATCGCCCCGACCGGGATCCCGGGTTCCATGCTGCCGCTTAAGACCGCATACTCATCATATCCAAGCATTTTCGGGACAAACAGAAAGCCTGCGATCACAAGCAGTCCAAGAAATACCACCATTGATAATACACTGCAAATTTTCTTTATCATTTTCTTTTGCGCCTTTCTGACTTATTTGGTTACTTCTGCAAAAAATCCCTTCAAAACCGGAAGTTCCACTTGATCTTTGGCCTCATAACTTCCGGCAAACACTGCCTCCTGATAAACCGTGATATCGAAATTTTTTGTCACATTTCCAATTTTTACTGCATCAAATAAATTATCCGTGTTCTGCCCCGGTGCAACCGGACTGTTGTAGTAAAACCAGCCGTCCGTGCCCTGATACCAGCCGGTTCCGTCACCGTCAGGATCATAAAGCGTACTCTCGGTCGCAATGCTGTCCGCTGCCTTACCTTTCTCCGAAAAAGCAGTTCCGTTCCAGGTGCCGTTTAACAGCGTCACTTCTGTCTGTTCCGGTGAGACCGTGATCCTGGCCCGGACAAACACATCCGAAATTCCGGTATTTTTTACACTCGGATTCTTTTTCACGGTGCTTCCTGCTTTGATTTTGCCCTCAAACTCTTCCTCGATCTCAGTCGCCACTTTTGCCGCCTGAAACGTATTGGTCACCGTTCCTGCTGTTGCTGTGATAATTGCAAATGTTGCTGCTGTTCCAATAATTCCAACCATCAGTGCAATTGTAATCACAAATATTTTTTTCTTTTTCCATATTTCTTTCATACACACTGCCTCCGATTATTTGCGCACATCTGTTGTGGAATGATTATCAACATCTGTCGTCCTGGTTGCTTTTTCATGGATCACAAATTGATTTTTCACGGCATCCGTATCCGTGAGCTTTCCATCACTTCTGGTCTTATTGTTTTTGGCTGTGACGTTCACACGGTCTGCCTGCAAGTGTAAATCTGCCGCTGTTGTGACAAAGTCCTCTGCGTCAAAGCTACAGGCCTCGTCTCTGCTGCGGATACCAACTGCAAATTGTGCGCTGTTTCCGGCAATCTGTGATGCACAGTTTGTGTCTGCGGTAAACTCTTTTAACGTAAAGCCCATCGTGTCAAGTTCTTCTACTTTATAGATTCCCTGCGCAAGTCCTTCCAGTGTCGTCTGTGCTTTCACATTGAACATTCCGGTTGTCGTGTTCTGCTTCTCTGCGCTGTTCTCTCCAAACCTTAACGTCTTATAATAAACATCGCCTGTCGTCTGATTGGTGATCTTAAATGTAAAGATCGGATCACCCTCACACGCTCTGATATCTTTTTTACTGATTTTCTTTGTGATCGTAAGCGTTCCCGTTTTCACTTTCACGTCATATTTTCCTGCATAGGCTTCCCCATCCGCATGCGCTGCCTCCACCTGTGTCTCATTTTTATAGATCACACCGTTTAACGTGGAGTTTGCGTTGGAAGCATCTGTCGCTTCCTCCACCGGCAGAAATGCTTTTGCGTAATACGTGGTATCCTGTTTAGGTCTCTCTTTTTTCAGGTTTTCCTGCGTGATCTCCTCACGGCAGCCTTTGTCCGTGTAGAACGTCAGATACACCTTTGTCATTTTGGCGCTGTCCGCATCTTTCATGCGCACTGCCGCATCATCTGCATAGTTTTCCAGATTTTCCCCGAGAAAAATCGTATCTGCTGTGTCTGTGATCTGATACGCAATTCTCACATTCACGGTCGGCTGCGGCAATTCCAGCTGTGTGCCGCCAAAGCTTAAAAAGGAATACGGATTTACATTTGTAGTCATATTATTTCCACCCAGACAGGATTCTTTTGCCACGATATGGATTGTTTTCTGCCAGCCGGAGGCGCCGTTTTCCTTCGGCTTTACTTCCTGATCAAGCCAGCTGACCGTCGTTGTGCCATCCTCATTGACCGTTACCTGTGCGCCATCCGCTCTCAGACGTTGGATCTCGGCATCTGTCAGCTCAAATTCCGCATCAATAATGTCCGTCACCTGCACTCCGGTCAGGGATCTTGACTGTGTGATCGTGCTCTGGATGTTCTGAAAGATTTTGTTTAACTCCTCCGCAGTATCCGCCGTAAATGCACAGCCGGCTGACGCCACTTTCTCTCCCAGCCATGTGGCAGTCTCGTTATTTAAACCAAGCCCGACTGTGATGACCGTATAGCCTGCCTCTTTCAGCTTCACCGCTGATGCTTCTGTCTCCGTTTTGTCATTGCTGTCCGAAGGCTCTCCGTCGGAGAACAGGATCACATATTTTTTGTTGCCATCTTCTGCCTTCTGCAATTCGCTGTATGCATGCTCCAGTCCTTTCTGTGGAGAGGTACCGCCGTCCGCAAAAAGCGCATTGACGGACTTTAACATCTCATTTTTATTTACCTTCGAAAGACCGTGGTTTAATTTGCCCTCGGTACTGCTGTTCCACCCATTGCCAATGCCATAAAAGGTGGCGATTCCGACCAGACTGTCCGGTGATGTATCGGAAATACCTGTCACAAATCCGCTGGCGGCGTCTTTTAACGCAGAAATCTTAGACGTCCATACTGCCATCACATCACTGTCTGAAATGCTCTGATAACTGCCGTCCACATACTTTTTCCATTGTCCGTCGATATATTTTACCGGATACTTCGCATACACATTACCGGATACAGCCGCTGTTCCCATCCCGACACTCTTATCATATGTCCATGGCCACCAGCCACTCTTTTCATATTTATTCCAGTAGTACACTTTATTGATATCCATCTGATTCTTCACTCTGCTGAATTCTCCGATATCCTTTAATTGATTTTGACCGGACATAATTTCATTCATCGAGCCGGACAGATCAAATACCATCATGGCATCCACTGTCTGTATTTTTTCAACTGTGCTCTGCGAGGTAGCAAGCGAACTTGCGTCAAGATCAATCTGATACTCTCTGTTCTCCCAGTCAGTCAGTTTCGCTGTCTTATGATATTCCACATCCTTCTCCGTAAAATCAACCGGTTTCTCCGGCGGGATATCCGGCACGTCGTCGTCCACCACTTTGATCACGTCCGCATTCGGAAGCGTAAACTTCATGTTACAGTTTGCCTTTCCTGCACCGCGCTCCATATATAAAATGGTCAGATGATGTTCTTTGTTTTTGTCTGTCCTGTCAATATATTTCCAGAGATCGACCGTATCTGTCAGAGCGTCATGGATACCGCCAAGATCGATGACCACCTGTTTCCCATCCAGAATCACCCAGAGATCATCATCCCCGGTAAAAGAATAGTTCAGTTCCCCGATATAATCTCCAAGTGTAAAGGTAACGTCATAGCGGAGTCCAAAATAAAAATTATTATTTCCAAATGGCAGGAAATCCGCCCCCGCAGTTGCTGCCACGTTGTCCTCTTTGTCTAAAACTTCTTTCAGTTCATAAGTGTCACCACTTTGTGAAAATTTTAACCTGTATCCTTCTTTTACTGTCAGTCCTTTTGTCCCTGCCGCAGCTGCTCCGTCTTTCGGAAAAACGCCCGGTTCATTCACACTGAAAAGAACTTCTTTGTAATCATCACTTAACCCGGTAACGATTCCTGTTTTTTTTGCATTTTCTCCAGTTCCTCCGGTATACACGTTGATATGCTGGTCGTCTGTGGTTCCGTTTTGACCTGTTTTTTTCGTGACGGTGTCATATTGATTTTCACTTAAATTCTGGGATACCGTTCCGACCGTGAAACGGTTATCTTTTTGCTCAGACGGATAGTTGGAATCTGCATTGATACTCAGATCCGCCCTCTGCTGTCCGGCTGTGTCATAAGGAATCACCTCGTAGTCATAAAACGATGCCTCACCGATATAGTCCGTATTTTTTGCCTGATAAAAAACTTTTACAACACTGTCCTCATGGATCTCAATGTTTTCAAGTTCACTTTGGGAAAATGCTTCTCCGTTTACCTGCACATGATCCACATCCCAGTTTAACGCCTTATTGTAGTCGCTGATTTTTGCTCCCGGTGCCATCGTGCAGACATCATCGCTGTAAATTTTTGCACTCTGCTCATCCTGCGCCTGATATTTGCTGTTGTCATAATGTTCGATGGTCACGGTCACGTTGTTATCTCCATGATTGACGATGACATATTTTGAAAAATGATCCGTGCCAAATGTCACCTCGCCGTCGGCAGAAGTGTTCGCATTCATATCCAACATCTCATTTTTTGTCTCATCAAAATGATACACGCTCGCCGAATCGCCCTCTTTCACCTGCGCAAGCGATAACTGCACCTGCACGGTTGCCCCTGGCTCCACTTCTTTTCCATCTTTTACAAAGGAGATGTCATACGCCACAACCTCTTCTTTTTCTTTCGACTCGCCCTCCATCGCTTTATCGATGGATGCTTCCATTTCTGCTGTGACGGCTACCGGTGCCACGACAAGCTCTGCGCCTGCCGGAAGATCGGTCTCATTCGAAAGTGTCACGACCACGCGGACTGCGTCATTGGAATAGTCGAAGACGGTTTTTAATTCCGGTTGTTCTGTCTCCTCTGTTTTCTCCGTCTCCTCGATTGCTTCAGCCGCCTCAGTGCTCTCTGTGTTCTTGACTTTTTCTGTATCTCCCGTTCCGTCTGAATCTGATGATTGCTTATACTGCCCGCTTACATTACTCTCTGTGTCTGACAGATCCGCTGCATTCGAATCACTGTCTGCCTCTGACACATTCTCTTCCTGTCCTGCATTTTTTGTCTCCTTCAACATCTCTGTGGAAACTTCCGCAAAAACATCCGTGGTGTCTACACTTGTCGCATTGGTGACGGTCACATTGGATGTCAGCAACGTCAAACATAGCAGGAATGCTAAAACTTTTTTTACAATGGATGCAAATCTCATATAATCCTCCTTGCTTTTGCCCTTTGATCTACTGTTTTCTCTTCCAAAGATTTCATCCGGTGTATTTGCGTAAAATATTTTCTGTTGTTTTCACTTTTTCTATATTGATCTTGATTTTCAGATTTCGGTAAATTTTATTGTCCTGATAAAATTTTGAAATAATCCGGTTTGCGACCAACATTCCACCCTCATAGGTACATGCGGAAAGCAAAATCACATACTGCGAATCGCTGAACTGTGCCACCGCGTCCCCAGGACGGAGCGATTTTTTCAATGTCTCCACAAGATGAGGCATCGCATTGCGGATGCGGAACAGATTTACATCACTGACCTTGCTTCCGGTATACTCCCCCGCCTTTAAGGTCAGAAGCAGAATATATTCATTTTCATCAAAACGCGCTGTCTTTCTCACCTGAAGCCTGCAAATTTCCCGAAAGACCGGATACCCGCACAAAAACGCTCCCGCTGAATTCTGTTCTGCAATATCCTGATGTACCTGTGCAATTCCCTGCACATTTCCGCTTTTATTCTGTCTCAGTAATTTGTCATAAACGCCCTTTAATTTTGACAGTTCACAGATTCCGAGCTGCTGCTGCAACGTCCGGCATGCATTCTCGTACACTTCCAGGGCAGAACCAATTTTATTTTTTCCTGCCAAAGCCTTGATCAGATAACAATATAACTCTTCATCGAGACTTTCCTGCTGAAGTGCCTGACTGCAAAGCTGCTCCAGATTCTCATATTTTTCCGCGCGGACATAACATTCGCACAGATACCGGACGCAGTTTAAATACAAAGAGTGATAATAAGTATTCAGCATCATCACCCAGTGCATATCTGCAACTTTTGTCATGAAATCACCCTGATAAAGTGCAAGCGCCGCTTTTAGTTTCTTGATTGTCTCACCCTCTGAAATAGGTTTCTGCTTTGCCAATTCAAACATTTGTTCGAATCGTTCTGCATCCACTGCCACTTCCAGTCTGGGATTCCAGCGATAGGAACCATGATCGGTCAGGATAAAGTCCTCTTCTCCAAAGTTTTTCTTCAGAAGAACTCTCAGACGATACATCAGATTCTTCAATGCCCCTGCCGGATTTCCCGTTTCTTCCTCCTGCCACAACGCATCCGCCATGTCATAAAACGTCAGTGTCTGATTTCTGTGAAGAATCAGATACGCCAGTAAATTTATCATTTTCGGAGATCGTATTTCTTCCTCATTCACAATATGTTCTTCATTCCTTATCTGAAATTTCCCCAGAGTACGAATCGTCAGCATGCAGTTCTCCTCCTCTTTTCCGGCTCTGACTGCCAGATTTTTCCTGTAAGTCTAACATGCATGTATTGCTATAAAGGTCGAATACTGTACCTAAAAATCCTGGTTACTTCGACTTTTTTCTATTTTTATATATAAGGAAAACAATCAGTCCCACAACAAAAACTGCCGTGATACCGCCGATCACCGGCACTGCCACAGGTACGGATGCTGCATCGATCTCCTGCGCTGCAAGGTCTGCATCTTTCCCGTCCACATCGCCGGAAGCGGTACTCTCATCCTCTGCTGTGTTCGCCAACGGTGTCTCGCTCTCTTCGATGGCGACAACTCCATCATTCCCATCTCCATCCACCAACGGTGTCTGCTCCTCCGGAATTTCAACATTGCTATCGTCTACGGTCTGGTCTTCATTATCATCTGCCGGAGCATTTACCGCATTGTCCGCTGCATTATTTGCTGTATTGCCTACCGGCGCATTCACTGCATTTGACGCATTATTTACTACATTTGCAGTAACACCGGACGGCTGGGCAGCTCCGGGAATGATGACCGTCTCCTCGACCTCACTTACGACTGTCTCTGTCCGTGTTGTGCCCGGAACCACGTTTGTCACCGTGCTGGTGATCGTCTCCACAGCCCCGGTGTAGTGGTATTCAAACGTTGCCGTGTTCCCTTTCCCTTTTTCCAGTTTTATAGTTTTACTGCTCTCCGTCGGTGTATAATCCGAAACGGTCACCGGAGTGACCATAATGATTTCTTCGGCATTTCCATAGGTGATCTGCGGAGCCGCAATCTGTTCCTTTGTCTGACTGTCTATGAAACTCACCGTATAGGAAACCGGATTGATCAGACGTTTATAATCCAAAACATACTCTGTATTCCGCTCCACCACAGTTCCCACAACACCGTTAAAAGCTTTCAACCCATATGCTGCCTCTTTTTCATAGTGCAGGCAGTTAGAAAACCATGATGTCAGCCTTGCATCACTTTCCCAGCCAGGCACTGTGAAAGCAAGTGTATCTCCCTTTGCAACTTTTACCTTAATATAATTTTTTGTCACTTCCATCCCTTCGGAAACAGTGATCTTATCTATATCAAAACAAGCAATATTTCCTGCACGGAATGTCACTGTATACATTCTTTTTTCCACCACTTCTTTCTCTTCCGAAGCTTTCACCGTTGTCATTGGAAGCACCAGCGCCATGAAGATAAAAACCGTAAGAAAGCCCGTAATTATTTTTTTTACTTTTTTCATGACTTGCGCTCCACCTTTCTTTTTTTCACTGCTATACTAACAATCACTATACCTGCCACCAGAACTCCTGCAGATACTGTCACTGTCAGAGTATCTCCTGTCCTGACACCGTTTGCCAGTGGAACCAGCTGTTCTGTAACTGTCTTTGGGATCACTTTCTTTACAATCTTTGTCACCACATTGTCTTCTCCGTGCTCCGTCACATAATTTGTGACCACCACCGGCTTTCTGTCGTCTGCATAGTACGCCCGGAATTCAAATTCCATCGCACCGGCTGTGTGCGAATAATCAATTCCATCTGCGCTGTCCATACCCTCTCCATCTAAGGTCAATGTCACATAGACATCCGCCGACTCCCCCGGATCCAGTGCTGTCATATAACGATACTCATTCAATTCCGTAATTTCTGCTAAACCTTCGGCACTTGCCACATTTTCCGCATATCCACCGGCATCTGCATCCAGCAAAGATATCCTTCCGGTATCATTGCCGATCTCCACCTGAAACTCATATGCTCCGCCAGACGCTTTTCCTGCTTCTTCCAAAGCATCCGTTGTCTTCTGCGAAATAAAAAAAGATGCCTTATGACTGTTTTGATTCTCAATTTTAATGACAACGGTCCTGCTGTCTCCGGGTGCCATGCCATCAAAAGCACCGGCAAGCTCTGCCTTATCTTTTGTATACACAAGCTGGTTTTCCTCTGTCAGCTGCACAGTATGAATTTCCGCCGCACTGACTACCGATGAAGATCCACAAGTCCAAATAAGCAACAGAACGGCTGCTATGTTTTTTATTTTCATATGCTCCAATCTCCTTCAACCGTTATCTTGTTTCTGAAACAGACAAAATCGTTCCATTTTCATCAAACTCCGGGAACACGCCAAGCTCTGCTGCGATCGCATCTTTTGCGTTATTCGCCTGAACTGCCGTAACTTCGTATTCTAACGTATAGACTGCATCTGCAAATCCATTTCCCATAGATTCCTTAAAATAAATTCCGTCCATAAAGTTTGTTGTCGTCTGTTCTGGAGCCAGCGGCTTTGTGTAGTACATCACCATCTGCTCATCATCCTCATACCCGATGATCCAGTCCTGATTATGTACATAGATATCATCCGCCTCCCCTGCACTCACAAGTCCGCCGCTTTTTGTATCCCATGCATGATAAATGACTACTTTTACATACACATCATAACCATCCGGGATATCGTTTTGTACTGCCTTCGGCATGATGATCGTTTCCCCCGGCACGATCGTAACCGGTTCTTTTTCCCCGCCGTCTGCCAGTGCCACAGGTTGATCCCCGATCACCGTGACTCCCACACTCTTAATGGAAATATTTGCCACTGCCTTTTCACTTTTTGTATTCAGAGCTGCAAGCGTTCCGCCAACCATCGTTGCCAGGATCAATACTGCAGCGATTCCCATAAGCATGTATTTTTTCTTCACTCTCCATCTCCTCCGCTCATCCATTGAATTTTTTATAAATCCTTGTGTTATTATAGTTATCCCCGGTCACACAATGGTCACACGAATATTTTATGCAGCAGACCGCACGAAAAATGCACTTTGTTTCTTCAAGTACGCAAAAATACCTCCCGGCAGGTTCGGGGTTGTTACCCGTATCTGCTCAGGAGGTATCCTGTCATTTCAAAAATATTGATTTTTCTTCACATTTTAAGCAATCATTTTATATCCACTATCTCACATAGATATTGGAAAGATTGTCTAAAATCTCTCCTGCAACATCCGGTTTATTCATCGTGTAAATATGCACATGATTGACACCGTTGGCGATCAGATCAATGATCTGCTCTGTTGCATATGCAATTCCCGCCTGACGCATTGCTGCCGGGTTGTCTCCAAACCTGTCTACGATCGCAAGAAATCTCGGTGGAACCATATTGCCGGACAAAGATGTGATGCGTTTGATCTGGCTTGCGTTGGTGACAGGCATAATACCTGCTACAATTGGAACATCTATTCCTTTTTTTAATGCCTTGTACATAAAATTGTATAAAATGTTATTGTCAAAAAACATCTGTGTGGTGAGGAACTCGCATCCTGCATCCACTTTCTCTTTCAAATGGTCGAGATCTTCAAAAATCGTTGCTGCTTCCGGGTGTCCTTCCGGGTAGCATGCACCACCGATACAGAAATCACCCTGTGCTTTGATATCTGCGATCAGTTCACTTGCGTGCTTGTACTGATCCGGCAGCGGAAAATCTGCATTTGCAGGAATATCGCCACGGAGTGCAAGGATATTCTCGATATTTGCTGCCTTTAACTCCTCAATGACAGATGCCACCTTTTCTCTGGTGGAAGAGGCACAGGTCAGATGTGCCAACGCCGGAATGTTATTGTTACGTACTTCCTCTGCAAGCTTTACCGTATAATCAGATGTTCCACCTGTTGCGCCGTAAGTGACACTCATATATGCCGGCTTTAATGCCGCCATATCTTTTACGATATTTTTATAATTTTCCAGCTGCGCACCCTGTTTTGGTGGAAAAAGCTCGCAGGAAATCGTCACTTCATCTTTGTTTAATAATTCTGTTAATCTCATCTTTTTGTTCCTCAATCTTCTTTCTTATATATTAAAAACTTCTCAGTTTATCCGTTCCATCATCCACCGTATTCTCGATTTTTCGTATCTCCACAAAATAGGAATAGTTATCGTTTACTTTTACTTCACAGCGGTCACCTATTTTGTGTCCCAACAATGCTTTTCCGAGCGGCGATTCGTTACTGATCAGATTTTTCAGGGAATTGCCGCGGATGGTTGTGACAATTTTATAGGTTTCTTCCTCGTCATCATCCTCAAAATAGACCGTAACGGTATTGTTCATTCCGACTTCATCATCCGCAGAATCCGTGGAAATAATCTTTGCTGTCCTGATCATTTTCTCCAGATAACGGATACGGCTCTCATTCTGATTTTTGTCTTTTTTTGCTGCATGGTATTCAAAATTTTCACTGAGGTCGCCATGTGCACGTGCCTCTTTGACTGCTTCCAGCGCATTTTTTCTCACAACCAGCTTCCGATACTCAATCTCTTCTTCCATTTTTTTTATGTCCTGTTCGGTCAACTCGTCATACATGAATCCCAACCTCCATTTTCCATCTCTATCGGTACTGATCCTGTACCATTCTCATTATGATCTGCAGATCTGTCTCTTATAAAAACACCTGTTCTAATGCGATTTTCTCCGGCAGACAGCGTTCGATCACACTCCCTTTCCGGCAGACAGACAGCCAAACATCCCGTTTGACATTCCATGTTTTCAGATAATATTCTCCCACCTGTTCTTCCATCGTGGAAAAAGAATCCAAAGACATTGCGATCCCTGTTCCAACCGCCTTGATATAGGCTTCCTTCCTCGTCCATATTCCGGTAAAAGCCTCATCTGTCCAACATTTTTCCAGATATTTCCTCTCATCTTCTGCAAAAAAACGCTGTGCGATCTTCTGTTTTCCGGTGCGCATCAGCTCCACATCCACACCTATATCCTCTGTGCCAAAAGCTGCTGCCACATACATGCCCGAATGGCTGAGGTTAAACATAAGCGGAAGCCGTTCTCCCTGTCCTGTCCCAAGATATGGCTTCCCATTTTCACCATAAACGAATCTTACCTGCTGCAAAGACCGTGTTTGTCCGGTCTGCTCCAACTCTGCTGCAGCAGACGATCCCACAGGTATTGTCTGCGTGTAACCATACTGCCGCAGACCGTATTCCAATAACAAACCTGCCCCAAAGGCACGAAGCCTGTCATCTTCATTTTTACATTGTTTTATTTTCTGTTGTCTGGCGCAGCACAAAAACTCCCACAGCTGTGGTTGATCTGATCTGTCACGCAAGGCACTGATATCTGAATAAAACACGCGCAGTTGTTTTTGATTATCCACTACTTCTGATGCTCCTGCAGAACTTCTTTTTTTCGCCTTGTGGAATCCCAGACATTCTGCACACGTCTGGTCACGATCTCCGGAATAAATGGTTTTACAATATAATCGCTTGCACCTAATTCCATCGTCAACACCTGTTGTTCTGTTGTATCATCCGCCGTGATGATCACCACCGGAATATTTAAGATCCTTGGATCATTCTTCCTTTCCTGCATAAACGTCTGTCCATTCATGCCAGGCATCATCAGGTCTAACAGGATCATATCCACTTTATAATTCTGTTCCTCTAAAATACGAAGTGCCTCTTCCCCATCTCCTGCCTGCAGGATACGGTAATCTGTTTCAAAAATACTCTCCAGCGATGCCCGGTTAATCTCCATATCATCCACGACAAGCATGGTTTTCTCGTTTACCTCTTCTTCCATCAGTGCAAGACGGTACTTTGCAAGTTCATTGTCCATCTCCCGCTGGACCGTGATATCATCAATGCAGCCAAAAATAATATGACGTTCCCCTACCCTGTTAATATACTTCAGGCGGAGCTTGATCCAGATTTCCCTGCCAGACTCGAGAAAACGTTTCACTTCACATTCCGCAGTGCTTTGATTCTCCACAACCTGTCCAAAAGTATCCATAAACCTTTCTCTGTCAACATGATCAATGGATCCCTCAATCTCTTTGTGCACACGGTCTGTGTCATGATAACCAAACATGTCAAAATAAGCGTCATTTACACGCACCACTTCAATATTTCCGTCGCTGTACTCATAAATTGCGGCTGCCTGCATCATGTTGGAGAAAATCATTTCCATCTGCATATTCGCCGTCCAGATGGCATTTGTATCGTTCGATGTTCTCCTTGTCTCATCATCTTCAAAGTATGGCTGTTCATACAACAGCTTTTCATATTCTTTTACCGGCATTGGTCTTGCAAAATAATATCCCTGCACATATTCGCATCCGATACTGTGCAGAAACGATACCTGCTCTTTGCGCTCCGCACCCTCAGCAACGACCGGCATGTTCAGCCACTTCGCCATGCGGACTACCGATGCCAGAATGTTTTCACTCCTTCCATCATCTCCGGAACCATCCAGAAACTTCATATCAATTTTCAAGACATCAACCGCAATATCTTTTAGTACATTCAGCGAGGAATAACCGCTTCCAAAATCGTCCATCAAAATAGAAAAACCTTTTTTCTGCAGCTGCTCCATCATCTCTTTGATCGCTTTTGGGTTTCCTGTATATGCACTCTCTGTCAGCTCTAACTGCAGCCATTCCGGTGGAATATTGTATTTTTCTGTCAGTCCACAGATCACATCCACAATTTTGGGATTATAAAGACTTACACGCGAAATATTGACGGAAACCGGAAATATTTTTCTTCCCTCATCTCTCCATCCCGCAAGCAGCTGGCATGTCTTTTCCCAGACATACTGATCCAGCTTCAGGATAAAACCGTTCCTCTCAAATACCGGGATAAATTCTCCCGGCGATATCATCCTGCCATCTGCTGTGATCCATCGCACCAAAACTTCTGCTCCTGCAATGGAATTTCGCTGAAGTTCATATTTGGGCTGCAAATACAGCACAAACTCTTCGTTCTTCAGCGCATTCTTCATATTGTTGATGATGCGCTGCTCCTTGATGATCTCCTCACTCATCTTTTTTGTGTAAAAGAAATAGTTCTGGATATAATTTCCCTTACAGTTTTTGGATGCAAGATTGGCTTTGTCATACATCTCGTTGATGGAAAGATCACGGTTTTTCACAAGATATACCCCGAAGAAAGGTGTGATGTCAAAATCCAGAGGATATTTTTCCATCTGATTCGTGAATTTCTTCACAAAGTCTGTGATCTCTTTCTCATTTTCATAAGAAAAGCATACCGCAAAAATATCTGCCTCAATTCTTCCATAAGTAATATAACGATATTCTTTTTCCACATTCTGCAGATAATCTGCCATATACTTTAATAAATTATCACCCTCATCCATTCCAAAAAAGGAATTGATCAGCTGGAATTTTTCAATATCGATCCTGATGAACACAAAATCTTCCGTACCGAAAATATTCAGCATATTTCTCGTATTATAAAAGAACTTTGATTTGTTCAAAATGCCGGTAAGCACATCATACTCCGCACGGTACTTTAATTCATCATCCACTCTCATCTGACTGCGCTCGATCACATTCTTTACACGAAAACGCACGATCATCGGATCATAAGGTTTCCGCATAAAATCCCATGCTCCGTATTCCAGACACTTGCACTCGATCTCATCATTGATGCCTCTCAACATCGCGATCACAGGTATATTCTGATATCTTACATCTTTGTGAAAAATTTCTAAGAGTTCCAGTCCGCTCATGTCCGGCATGATCAGGTCAAGAATGATCACAGTTACCGCCTGATACTTCTCCTCTAAAACTGCTAATGCATTCTGTCCATTTTCTGCTTCAAGCACGATATAATTGTCATTTAAAATTTCCCGCAATGCAGTCCTGTTATGTCTTGCATCATCCACAATTAATATTGTATGTTTCCTTGTCATATGCCCTTGTGCCAGTCCTTCTCCATTTGTTAGTGGTTTCAGCCACCAGTCAAAATCTTTTTTCTTCCGTACATACCATATACTTATATGATAACAGACTTAATTTTTCTTTTCAATACAAGAATTTTTATCTGTCATTCACTTAAAAATCCATGTAAGAGAGATACAGCTCCTCAAAATCATTTTCTTCTGCCAGATTGATGACGTCTGCCATGGTCTGGATTTTTTCAAGTTCTTCTTTTGAAATTCTGCTAAGTAAAACCTCTTTTGTCCCTGCAAGAACTGTATTTCCGGCCGGAATCGTTTTCATCTCCAGTTCTTTCGGGATCAGGCCAATCCCTGCCGCCTTTTTGATATCTATCTTTGTTCCAAATCCACCTGCAAGATAACAGTTGTCCACTTCGTCAAACGCAATACCCGCCTTTTTTACTAAAATATCCACTCCTGCGCGGATCGCCGCTTTTGCCATCTGAAGTTCCCGGATGTCATTCTGTGTGAATTTTACTTTTTCTGCCAGTTCATATCCGGTGTCAAAATAAAGATCCGAATATGTTCCATGTTCATCGATCATCTGATGCTCCCGGAGTTCATACACCAGATCGATCATACCTGTTCCGCAGATTCCGATCGCCTGCTGTTTCTTATTTTCTCCATCTGTTTCACCGATCACCTGAAATCCGGCTTTCCCTGTCTCTTCCATGAAAACATGTGAGATCACTCCCGGAATGCTCGCCATGCCACAGGAAATATTTCCACCTTCAAACGCTGGTCCCGCAGACGTGGACGTCACATACATATGACGGCAATTTCCAAGCACCATCTCCCCATTCGTTCCAATATCCAGCAGCAAATGATATCCTTCGGATCTGTGCATATTCATTTTTGCAATGCCAGCCATGATATCAGCCCCTACAAACGCTGAGATCCCAGGCAAAATCACAACTTTTGTATCCAATTCTTTCATTCCAAGAAAATCCGCAGCACTGCCTTCCATCCATGAAAGGTCAACTGGCAGAAAAGGCGCCACACCCAGCGTCTCACATGAAAATCCGCGAAGCAGATGACACATCGTTGTGTTTCCTGCAATCACGATCCTTTGTATCTGCTGTTCCGTTATCTTTTCTTTTTGAAGAAGCTCCCGGATCAGTTTCTGAAGATCCTGCCGGATACAGCGCTGCATCTCCCATTTTTTCCCACCATTAGATGCAGAAATTCTCGAAAGCACATCCGAGCCATAAGCTCTCTGGTGATTAACGGATACGGCAGTCTGGCAGTCTGCTTCTGTTTCCAGATTCACAAGCAGTGCCGCCAGAGTCGTTGTTCCGATGTCGATGCAGATTCCATAAAGTGCATTTTCTGTTTTCTCTGCCGTTCCTTCTGCTGTATTTTTCAGAATTTCTTCTGTTCTCTGATTCTCCCACTGCGAAAGGACTTCTATCGTTTCTTCCAGTTCCGGAATTTCAACTTTGTATTCTTCCGTTGGATATGACTGGCATGCCAGACGATAGCCTTGCTCCAACTGCTTTTCCGATAAAAACTCTCTATCCTGCTTCGTCGGTTCTGTTGCTCCGCTTTTGTACCGCACAATACATTTTCCGCAGATTCCATTGCCATTGCATGGAGCACTGATGTATTCATTTTTTTCCTGTAACATTTCCAGAAGATTTTTCTGTTGTTTTGATCTGTCTATAATCATTTTTTCCTTTACCCTGAAAAATCAACAAATCAGCACAGCTTCCTCGATGGAAACAGTGCTGATTTTTGTATTTTATAGTTTTTCAACTACGACTTTGCAACGTTTTTTACAGAATGCAATTCCGTATGCAAGAAGATCGTTTCGTCCATCCTCACGGAGTTCTGCGTCATATCTGTGATTCTTAATCTGCTCCATAGCTCGTTCACACGCCTTGTCAAGTTCATTCATGGAATGTGCGTATTTCAGTTCTATCACGATTCCAACATCTGGATTCTTAGGCTTAAGCAAAATATCTGCATATCCATCACCAGATTCTCTATTCGATTTAACCGCCCAGCCCGAATAATTTTTTAAAATACCGATCAGAATACCATGATAAAAAATCTCTTTTTCTTCGTTTCTTGCTTTCGTATCTAAAACGCTGATTGTTTCGCCAAGAAACATTGTAAGTTCCCGCTGGATGTCATCTGTCTTTCCTTCAAGAAAACCCCTGTTGATTTTTTCCGTAGATGCGTGGTCATTCGCAACTACCTGGTCAAACCAGTCACGGATTTGTAAAAGAAAGACTTCCCTGACTTCCTTGTTTGGAATGATCAATCTATACATCCCATTTTCTACATCACCATTTTTTGTGAGATATCCGGTTGTAAAAAGAACACTCCACAAATTATCAATGCTGTTATCAATCTCGTCGTAGGTCAGATCCAAACGGATTCTCTTTTCGACTGCCTCTCCCACAATCAATTGTTCGATTTCATCCTTTGTAGTTTTATCTGCCATGTCGATAAATCGTTTTACAAGATCATTTCCACTACTGTTAATCCAATATGCCTTTGGCTGCGATTTAGCCTCACTTACCAAATCGTCAACATAATTGATTACATCCCATGGGCAATAAATATCTGCATTACCAAAACGATAGCCATCATACCATTCCTTCACTTCTGTGAAATGCTTCTGCAGATTGTAGTCTTCCAGCAATTTTTTTACTTCTTCATTCGTAAAGCCGAATTCTTCATCATATCGAACATCGTCTGCCGAATAAACCTTAAAATTATTCAAGCCAGTAAAGATGCTCTCTTTGGAAACCCGAAGGCATCCTGTTAATACAGCAAACTGTAGAAAATCATTTGTTTTAAGTGCTTCACCGAACAATCCACGAATAAGTGCCACCATTTCCCTATAATAGCCATGCTGAAAGGACTTATCAAGTGGAACATCATACTCGTCGATCAAAACAATCGTTTTCTGACCATAGTGTTGATATAAAAGTTCTGAAATTTTCTTAAGTGAGAATTTCAGCTTCGTTGCAAGAGTAGTTTCCTGTTCCCCTTGAAGTGAAATCAAATCACGATATATATTCTTTTCGTCATTGTCCAGTCTGCTACTGTTCAGCAAGAACTTAAATCGTCTCACCTCGCCAGCAATCAACTCACACAGGGCAGACCGTGCTTCTTCAAATGTTAGTCCATCTACACCTTTGAGAGACAGAAATATAACAGGATACTTTCCCATATATTCCTTACAAAGTTCTTCATTCTGCGAAATATAAAGGCCATCAAATAATGCTGTGTCTGTTCCAATCTCGAAAAAGCTCTTAAGCATACTCATATTTAAGGTTTTTCCAAATCGGCGTGGTCTGGTAAATAAATTCACTTTACTCCAATTTTCAAGAAGCTGCTCTACCAATTTTGTTTTATCCACATAATAAAAGTCTAACTTCCGAATTTCCTGAAAGTTCTCAAAACCGACTGGAAGCTTTTTTAATTCCTGCATATTTTACACACTCCTCCGAAGCTTTAGTCTTAGGATTGGGTTACATACAGCAAGGTAGACCTGTCCTAGTGTGGTTTAATTTTACCATTTAGTTTGACAAGTATCAAGCCGATAAGTCGTTGCTAAACAAAAATAACACCGATTTTCATATGTTAGTTTCTTTATGAACAAAAGCAAACGAGACATTTAAATGAATATTCAAAGAATCCGAGATTTGAGAGAAGATTCCGATTATACACAGGAATATATTGCAAAGCTTCTGAATGTAAACCAGCGCACTTATTCCAGATATGAAAATGGAGAACATGCAATTCCACTTACAATACTTTCTTTTCTTGCAGACATCCAAAAAACCCATATCAGCGAATCAACGCTGATATGGGTTTTTTTATACACAACCTTCTCCAAAGAATGAGTACTCTTATTTATTGCTGATAGCTGCCTGAGCTGCTGCTAAACGAGCGATTGGTACACGGAATGGTGAGCAGGAAACATAGTCTAAACCAATCTTGTGGCAGAATTCTACGGAAGAAGGATCTCCACCGTGCTCTCCACAGATACCAACATGAAGTTTTGGATTTACTGGTTTACCAAGTTTGATTGCCATATCCATTAACTTACCAACACCGTTCTGGTCAAGTTTTGCAAATGGATCGTTCTCGAAGATCTTTGTATCATAGTAAGCATTTAAGAACTTACCAGCATCGTCACGGGAGAATCCAAATGTCATCTGGGTTAAATCGTTAGTACCGAAGCAGAAGAAATCAGCTTCTGTAGCGATCTCATCAGCAGTAAGAGCTGCTCTTGGGATCTCGATCATAGTACCAACTTCGTACTCTAATTTAACGCCTGCTGCTGCGATTTCAGCATCTGCTGTCTCAACAACAACTTTCTTAACATATTTTAACTCTTTTACTTCACATACAAGTGGAATCATGATTTCTGGTTTTACTGTCCAGTCTGAATGTTTCTTCTGTACGTTGATAGCTGCACGGATAACAGCTTTTGTCTGCATCTTAGCAATTTCTGGATAAGTAACTGCAAGACGGCATCCTCTGTGTCCCATCATTGGGTTGAACTCATGTAAAGAAGCGATGATGTTCTTGATTGTCTCAACGGATTTACCCTGAGCTTTTGCAAGTTTCTCGATATCTGCTTCTTCAGTTGGAACGAACTCATGAAGAGGTGGATCAAGGAAACGAATTGTAACTGGGTTACCTTCCAATGCTTCGTAAAGTGCTTCGAAGTCTCCCTGCTGATATGGAAGAATCTTCTCAAGAGCAGCTTCTCTTTCTTCTACTGTATCAGAGCAGATCATCTCACGGAATGCAGCAATTCTGTCTTCCTCAAAGAACATATGCTCTGTACG
>ULVX01007541.1_pt1 | contig 42460 bp, 31 predicted proteins | sample 1959811 | NCBI WGS metagenome assembly ULVX01 (sample SAMEA4835797, study PRJEB28245) | human gut metagenome | biome: gut microbiome; material: fecal sample | place: Denmark | collected 2008
AAATTTTTAACTCGTCCATTTTTATTGGACACTAATGATATCCCCAAATTCGTGCGATGTATATCTAATTTATATTTCCCTACAATACATCTCTCCCTACCCTTTTTATAATAATAATCAGATATGCACCAATACAGTGCATATCCAACTATTAAAGATATAAATATAATTACAAACCTCTTCATTTGGGATTCTTTATTATCTGTCATATTTATATTCATTTTCAAAATCACAAATTGTGACCTTAAACGTATTGTTGTTATATTGCGTACAAAGGTAGTGCTTTTAGCCTATAAGCCACTATTGCACAAACCCTTTCTTTGAAAAGAACGTAAAAACAATAGTTTTATTGCTGTGATTGTACTTTTAGTAATCGCTTCACCCGTTGCACCGTACTCACGCCCTTTCCACTTAACTTCACCACATCCCGAATGGAATACCCTTTGCGGAGCAAACTAATAACGTCCCTATATTCGGTTCTTATTTGTTCTTCCGTTTTTACTGAGCCTACCTTGCGCCCGAGTTTTCCACCTTTCTCTATAAACCGCTTCCTTCCTGACTGCAATCGGAATGAGATATTATCACGTTCCAATTGCGCACAGGTCGAAAGCGTGGCTATCATTATAGGAGCAAAGAGGGACGGACTTCCTTCATCGTCCAATAATGTAAGCTGTTCCTTTTGAATATAGAGGTTAATGCCACAGTCAATGAGTTGCTGGCAACTGGCAATGTGAACATGGTTTACCGTAATCTGAAAGCAGACAAGATACGCAAGCGCATATCGCATTACTTTGTCTTGCAACCAATCGTCTTAGAATCTTGGATAACGTCTTTGACACTGTTGCGAAATGCCTGTTGCCACCATTCAAGAGTGTGGGACAAAGTAAGCTCCATCATGCCTGTCTCTTCAAGAAGAATTGCTCATTCTACTAATCGCCCAACATCATACACTTTGGGGTAATATCGGTGTAAGCGAAAGTTAAATACGTTAAATTATTACCTTTCCGTATCTAAACAGAATCCACACAATCACTTTTCTACCGTTCAGAGCGTATAATACTGATAATCAACTAATAATAGATACAGTGGCTGAAGTGATAGAAGCGGTTGCGAAATGCGCAACAAAATCATTGAAAATAGAAATGTACAGATAAATATTAAGATTCTGGCGAAAAGACGAAAAAAATCTTTTCTAATAGTGATGCTATGACAAAGCCTATTAAAAGCTCGATTTTTCATAATGAAAAATCGAGCTTCTTGGCAAAGAAACTATAAACTCAGCCTAAGAATATATAAACTTAAGTTGAGTATATATATTCTTAGGTTAAGTTTTTATATACTTAGGCTAAGTATATAGATTTTCATAAGAAGGGACATAGTTGTTTTAATGCTATTACCACTTTTTCATCGGCTGGAAGCCATTTTACTGAGTTAAGTTCATCTCGTTTCAGCCAACGCGAGGCTTCGTGCTCAAGCAGTGTGAGGTTTCCGCTTTCTACCTTGCACATATAACAATGCATCGTAAGATGAAACTTCGGATAGTCGTACTCCACTGTTGTGAGCAAATTACCTACAGCGATTTCCGCTGCTAACTCCTCACGTATCTCTCTATTAAGGGCCTCTTCTGGAGTCTCTCCAACTTCCATCTTTCCACCGGGGAATTCCCACCAATCTTTCCAATCACCATAGCCTCTTTGCGTGGCAAATACTTTGTCGCCATCATAGATTACAGCGGCCACAACCTCTATTTTTTTCTTCTCTTCCATATTCTTTATCATCCAATAGCTTTATACTGACTAGCAAAGGCATACGTCGCCTCCGACATTGGGGTGTTTAAATGCCATACTATCTGCATTGGCTTAGAACCTTCAATGCTCTTCAGAGTTACCTGCCCCAGATACGTAAAGCCCATTCTGCAGCCATAGTCGGGATGCTCTACCTGCTGCCTTACAAACAATAGCATGTTATTCTCGCCATTTCGATACGCTTCTGCCTCTCTACTGCCCTCGCGCACTCGGTTCTGCGTCTCCCAATGAAAGTACTCACGATTCTGTGCATAGTCTTTATATGCGGTCATAGATCCTTCCTCGCGTTTCTTGATAATGTCTACATACATGGCTTCTAGTTTTATATCTTTCAAGCGTTCAACGCCTTCGCGCGAAGATGATTTTCTTTCTATAGTAGATAGTCCAAGAGCCGCCTGTATCTGTGCTTTTGAGTAAACTCCATGCAAACGCAAGGGATTCCACTGCTTATAAACCGAATTATCTTCCTTTTCGGGAGCAGAACATCTGTCTCTCAAATAAAATACTATCTCCTTAAACTCTTCTACAAACAATTCATCGGAAGCAATGTCACGAAACATTTCATCTATACTTACGTAATTCCCGGCTTGGTCAAACAAATCGTAGTAAAGCATCACGGCGCAACGCTTCTCTTGTTCGGAAAAGATTGCAGTATCACATTTAAATCCGCATTCGGCAAAACGTAATAGTTGCGTAAAATATGAAAACGAGTCCGTAGCCAGCCACTTCTTTGTCACTGCGTATTTTATCTGTGGAGCGTGTACCGAGACTTCCGTACGCACACCTGCCAAATGACACAGTTCGCCCCATGTAAGACTGCCGTAGACTTTATGAAAAGGCACGTGACTGTAAGCCAAGAAGCCTTGCAATGAAAATGTTCCGCTGCAAACATTGTGATAAGCGGCTATTTCCTTAACTATCCGATTTCTGTTCAAACCGCGAAGATAACCGTCGATATTGGCAATGATTTCTTCTTTAGCTTTTTCTTCTAAAATAATCTTGCAACCGAAAGGGGCATTTGTAAAACCGCCTTCTATCTCTTCTTTTATACTGCGCGAATGACGACCTATCAATGATTCGAATCGTTCCTTATAGCTGAACTCCGCACGCGAATGTCCTACAAAGTCGAGTACGGTGAGATGGTCTTTATCTTTATGCAAACGAAGTCCTCTACCAAACTGCTGAATAAACACCGTAGCACTTTCTGTAGGACGAAGAAAGAGGATGGTATCAACTTCTGGAATATCTACACCCTCATTAAAAAGGTCAACTACAAACAGATAGTTAATTATTCCTGCTTGCAATTGCTTCTTCACAAGATTACGATGATTAGTGCTATCATCGCTAGTCAGTACGTCGGTCTTTAATCCTGCTAACGTAAACTTGGCATTCATAAACTTGGCGTGCTCCTTGTCTACACAGAAGCAAAGCGCACGCACTTTATGCAGACGAGTGCTTCCGATATACTCTTGCATCTTCTTTAAAATAAGTCCCGTACGGAAGTCGTTCTGTGTATAAACGCGCGATAGTTCTGAAATATCATAACCGTGCCCGCTCCATTTCACCTCTGATAAGTCTACATTATCCGGTATGCCATAATAATGGAAAGGCGCAAGTAATCCTGCGTTCAAAGCTGCCGGCAAACGAATCTCAGCCGAAATGTGACCATCGAAAAATACGGTGATATCCTCTTGTTCGTTGGTACGTTCTGGTGTTGCCGTCAGTCCAAGCAATATCTTTGGCTTAAAGTACGTAATAAGCTTGACGTATGTAGGAGCCACGATGTGATGTACCTCGTCTACTACCATATAATCGTAATAATCTTCGGTTAGATTCAGACCGTCCAGTCGATTACGCAGCGTATCCTTGCTGGCGAAAACATGCTGATAGTTGGAAGGTTCGTTATTGCCATCCCACACACTGCCGAAATTAGGGTCGTCTAGCACAATACGGAACGTCTGCATGGCCTGACGCAAAATCTCCTGACGATGTGCAATAAAGAGGAAATGGCAGTCGGGATGCGCCTCACGATAATGCTTAAAGTCGAAAGCTGCGACAACCGTCTTTCCTGTTCCCGTAGCAGCTACCACCAGATTACGAAAATGTCCGTGTACATTTCGCTCTACATCTAATTTTTCTAGAATCTCTTGCTGATAATCTTTGGCACGCATCAAATCGAGAGCCGAAAAATCGAGCAAAGGAATTTCCCAATCTGTTCCAAGTGCCTTCTTCAGTCGCTCGTCGCTTACACCGGGTATGAAATCCTCGAACGTAGTGTCGCACCAATATGTCTCGAATGAATTTCGAACTTCCTCTATTACCTGAGGCAGTTCGAACTGAGTAGCCTTGAAATTCCACTCTTTTCCGTCTTTCAAAGCATAATGAGAAAGATTGCTGGAGCCAATATATGCTGTATGAAAGCCTGAATTGCGAAGAAATATGTATGACTTGGCATGTAGGCGGTCTTGTGTCCAGTCATATGAAATCTTGATTTCGGTGTTAGGCAGCGTAGCAAGTCGAGCTATGGCATCATAATCTGTAGCTCCAGTATAGGTAGTCGTAATAATACGTAATTTCTTACCTTCGCTTGTGAATTTGCGCAAACTATTCCAAAGCAGATTTAATCCGCTTGTTTTGATAAAAGATACTACCCAACATATCTCGTCGGCACATAGAATTTCGCGGTTCAACTCGCTCTCCATATCGGCAGGACCTCTGCCTCCAAAAAACAGTGCGCTTCGACTCAGTGATGTAACGGGCGTAATGGCCCTCAAATGTTTCTCTATATCCGGATATTCACAATTCGTACGGTCTACTACGGCAGTAAGGATACTTTTCTGAGCATCTATCAAATCGAGTTCCGCATCATCTACGCTAAACTCCCTTCCTAACGTCTTAATGACCGAGTTTACAAAATCAGTGTATTTATTTACGTTCAGGTCTTCTGGACTGCCCACAAACGCTATTTCGATGAGACGCTGCAGATATTTGCTCAGAATATGCACTGCGTCATCTTTCGATATAATTTTCTTTCCTATATAAAAACGTTCAGTGTCTACCTTATCCAACTTCAATTGAAAGAGGCGATTTATTATCTGCTCGTAAACACCGGTCGATATACTAGTGTCCTTCATAATCTATGATTATTTAGCAAACTTTATTCTTATCCACATCCATCTTGGAATGAAGCTCCAAACCGCTACGAGCAGACGATAACGCCAGTCTATAGTCACTATCTCTTTGCCGTGCTCTATAGCCTTAACAATGGTACGCGCTACACTCTCTGCCGACAGTTGCAAGGGGAAATGACTTCCGGCTATCAAATCAGTTGCCACAAAGCCCGGACGGATATCGGTGATGCGTATTTTCAACCCCCTCATTCGGGCTTGCTGCGAAAGACATTCCAAATAATGCGACTGGAATCGCTTGGTAGCCGAATAAGCCGGTGCTGCACCAAGACCGCGTGTACGGGCTATGGATGTAATGCAGGCTATACGTCCATCCTCCTTATTATTATCTGCCAACCAACGATATGCAGCCGACACCATACGGGTAAAGCCTACTGCATTAGTCTCTACTGTCTTCATTTCACGGTCTATGTCAAGTTCGCAGTTCTCCCACCCTATGCCCGAGCTATGAAAATAGAGATCCATGCCGCCAAGTTCGGCTATAAGTTCACGGAGTTTTATAGGCGCATTCTCATCGTTCACATCTATCTGTCGGTATGTAACAATGCCTTCTGTCGATTTTACAGCCTCAGCAAGACGCTCTACACGTCGGCCCGCCACACCAACTTTATATCCTCGTTTTGCAAGAAGACGAGCCACTTCAAGTCCTATTCCCGAAGTAGCGCCTACAACTATTGCTTTTTTCATTTTTTGTGTCATGTATTTCAGTTTACGCAGCCATACAAAAACGATTGTCGACGCATTCTAAGAGGCTAAAGTTACATAGATTTATCATACGGCAAATGATTTTAGCTTCAAATCTATAAGCAATACACAATAATAGCGGCTGTAACTATAAACCATATAGTTGTAGCCGCTATTATTCTATATATCCTTATCGATTATCGAAATTAAAAATCACTTAATTCTGACGGACTGAACTTTATAATACATACATTACCCGATATATCTCCCACATATCTGTATAAAATACCAGTATCAGCATTCTTGCATACACTTACCATCTGCTTTATTGTTGGGTCTGAACCCGATAAAACCTGTTTCAGATTAGCTTTTATAGACTCCCTGTTTTCCTCTATACTCGCCATAGAAATAGAACTTTCGTCTATGCTGTAATTATAAACAAAATTATCTCCTTCAAGAGAAGCCGATGATAAGGTTGTCAATTCATCAACCTGCATCGGACACTGAGCATTTGTAGATGTTACATAGATTTCCAACAAGTCACGAGGCGAAATAGGGTCAATCTTTCCGTCAGCCAAATCACGTACCTCATCCTTCGAAACTTTAATATTAACATTTTGATTCGTGCCCTCGGTTTGCAAAACAATCGTAATCTTTGAGTCGGCTTTAGCTATTACTTTCATCATCTTAATACCATCCTCCGACTCAGCCCATGATCCTAACATCGCTCTTTTAAGAGTATTCTTCAGTTTGTTTAAGGCTGAAATTTTAATAGGCATATCCTTACTGATAGTCATGGTAAAAACGACTTCATCTTCATCCTCATTAAATTCCATGCTTGATATCTCGCCAAACATACCCAAGTCAATAGGACACTCTGAGTTAACAGATTCAACATTGGCACGCAATTCTTTCTTCGATGAATCACAAGAACAGAAAGTCATAGACGCCAAAAGCATAAATGCCACAAAAAGAATATTTTTCATACACTAAACCCTAATTCGTGTCGGGCACAACTTCTAAAAGACACGTATATTATTACATTATTCTATATCAACTCTCGCTACTTCATCCACATTATTAATCTCGCCAATACTGTCTATGGCTTGCTGCAACTCTTCGGCGGAATGTACCTCAAAGTCTACTGTGGTTTCCACAATGCGGTCTTTGGTCTCTGTGACGAGTTTTGAGATAGACAGATTCTGCTTCTCCGTTACGCAAGCCACCACATCACTAAGCAGATGATGACGGTCTACGCCGCGTATGCAGATACGCACAGGAAATAGGAATCTATCGTCCTCCTCAAAATTAACAGCTACAATAGAGTCGCCCTGCTCCGAAGCTAATCGTATAGCGGAAGGACAATTGCGCTTATGCAAGGTAATTTTTCCGTCAGCACCCTTGAATCCTATTACTTCATCCCCAGGTAGAGGATGACAACACGTACATCGTTTATACTCCATCACAGGACGGTTGGCAAAAAAACTGCCAAGACTGCGCTTAGCCTTATAGGTCAACACATGACCGAGCCAATCAGCTTCGGGCATGGCATCATCGGCAGTTCCTATCTCTACACAGTCGCCACGATGAAGTACCGTCTTTACCGAAGACAGCTTACCGTTTACGCGTGCATAAACAGCATGAAGCCCCACCTGTGTATGAATTTCAAAAGCGAAATCGAGCGCCGTGGCATCCTTTGGAAGTACTATGCATCTTCCTTTTGGCGTGAAAGCGATTATGTTATCATAATAGAACGATGCCGTAACACCATCCATGTAATCCATTTCATTTGTGTGGTAAGCGATGTCTTTAAGCACCTCCTTGAACTTCTCAAGCCAAGCCTTTACGTTCTCTTCTGTACGCTCGGCCGTACAACCAAAACGGTTATTGCGTATCATACGCTCTGACGAGATATGTATCTCTTCCCACGTGCCTTGCGTATTTAGCACCTTGACGTGGAAACTCTGATAACCGTTCTCCTTGGGCGCATTGATATAGTTTACTACAGAACATGGACGCTCCTTGAAATTGTCTGAAAGCACGGAATAGATATGCAGACTCATTTTTTTCTCCTCATGCAATCCGTCGGCATTATAAATAATGCGTAAGTAGTGTTTGCCGTCAACATGATGGAAGTCGCACCCATGAGCTTGCATCTTGCGCCAGATACTGTAAGGCGAACGCATACGCAATTCTATTCGAGCCTCAATGTCATTGGCTGCCAATATTTCCTGAGCCTTGGCTACGAAAGCATCTACATCATCCTTTTCTGCCAACTGCAGCTCGGCCAACTGTTTCTCTAGCTTGTCATACTCACGAGGACAGCGGTAACGGAACGACAAGTTCTCAAGCTCTGTCTTCACATTATACAAACCGAGACGATTAGCCAAAGGCGCATAGAAATAGTCGGTCTCAGAAGCTATCTTCATCTGCTTGTCGGGACGCATACTGCTCAATGTCCTCATATTATGAAGACGGTCGGCCAACTTCATCAATATGGCACGCACATCAAACTGCACCGACGATAATATCTGACGGAAATTATCTACCTGCTTAGACTTATCGTACTTAGCCTTCTTCTGCTTAGTAACCACCCCAACAAGAAAAGCCACGTCATCGCCAAAACGTTCGCGGATATCATCAATAGTATATGGGCAATCTTCTATCACGTCATGGAGGAATGCCGCCATCACCGGGTTCGCTCCCAAGCCCATCTCCTCGGCTACGATACGCGCCACGGCTATGGGATGTATAATATACGGCTCTCCCGTTTTACGCTTCTGGTCCTTGTGAGCCACCGCCGCAAAGTTATACGCCGCACGTACCATCTTCATTTGCTCTTCGTCCAGTCGCTTAGCCAGCATCGTGAAAATACTCTCCACGCTGGCCTGAATCTTCTCTTCATACATTCTTTCCATATCCGTATTGTTTTAGCAATTAATTATGTATTTATCACCCGCCATTTTCATGCAAATATATCTTTTTTATCTGATTTACATCAATATTGGCGTGTAATATAAATGACTTATTTTTAAAGAATATAACCACTCTACTAACATAAATTAAGCATAATATTAAACAAAGTCGTCTTACTTCGAACGGTGCTAACGTTCGTATCGGTCGGTGTGAGCGTTCGTATCGACCGATGTGAACGTGCGTATCGGTCGAAGTAAGACGACTTCATCATTATGGCAGAGCAATAAAAAATTGGCTCACCCGATTTTATGAAAACATAAAAACCGGATGAGCCAATACAGACTATGATAAAACTTAAATTATTTCTTCATGATAACAAAGCCATAGCTCCATTCATGCGGAGTGATGGTGTATTCAGGATGTACCTGCGCACCCCAAGTATTATCGCCACCTACACCCATCTGCTTGTGGTCGATATTTACCCATACCATATCTTTCTTATCGATGCAGCCGCCATGACGACGCTCTATCATCGACGGAACGTAGTACAAGTCTTCTTGCGGGAAGTTCCATGCGCTTACACTGAGGGGTTCATTTCCTTCTACTTTAATGCCTTGACCGTCTTTCGAAGCAAGGGTAAACCAGCGGACATCGCACTTATTGGCGGTTTCCTGAGCTCTTACGTACGGATGATATTGTTCCCATACGCTGGCAGAGTACTTACCGATAAGGTAACCGCTCTTACGGTCGGCATAGTTTTCCTGAGGTCCGCGGCCCAACCAAGTCATTTGGTCGTAGTCTTTCTTCAGTATCATGCGCATACCAAGACGAGGCATTTCAGGCAATGGCTTGTTGCCCGGAATAAAGTGCATATTCACACCAATATTTCCGTTGGGAAATACTTCGTAAGTCACCTCTAACTGCGATTCTTGCTCGGGCATATCAAACGACGCTACTATCTTAGCCTTGTTTTCTACGCTTGCGGCCTCATCCTTGATGCTCTTAAGTACCATCTTACTGCCGGCGTACTGCCAAGTAGCGCAACGCTCTTGTGTGCCGTTGGCTACGTCGTTATCTGTAATGCCACGCCAGAAGTTGGGTTGCAAGCCTGCTATCAGCATCTCCTTACCGTTGTATTTCAAAGATGTCATCTCGCCGCTCTTCTTAGAGAAGGTTACGCTATATCCTGTGCCATTGATAGAGATTTCGTCGGCAGTCTCTGTCTTTTTAAGCTGTCCGACTGCTACTTCTGCTTTCTTAACCAGCTGCACGGGCAACTGCATTTGCTCTATGGCAACCTCGTGTCCAGCAGGAATGGCTCCGCTAAGTTTTTTGCTATAAGCACGCAGAGTCAAGAAGTACTCTTTATCGGCAGAGGCAGGCAATGCGCCCATCGGAATCTCCACTTCTCCGCTTGTATGAGGCAAGAGATGAGGGAAATCCATCTTACCGCTCTTTAAAGTTTCGCCATTCGCTTCTACCGCCCAAGCCAACTGATAGTTATCTAATGTGATATAATCGAATCTGTTGGTTACCTTGATGCGATTCTGCATAAACGGAACAGCCTCGAAAGCTATGTTCTGATATACATGTTTCACCTCCCAGATGTGAGGATGCAGAGAGCGGTCGGCCGCTACCAATCCGTTGGCGCAGAAGTTTGAGTCGTTCACTACGCCTACATATCCCATATCACCGCCGTAGCCCCAGAACTTATGTCCTTTATCGTCGGTCTTAGCAAAGGTCTGGTCTACCCAGTCCCAGATAAATCCGCCTTGCAACTGATCGTACTTATAAATAAGGTCCCAATAGTCTTTCAAGTTACCTTCGCTGTTACCCATAGCGTGAGCGTATTCACAGAGAATGAGCGGACGGGCGTCGCGCTGATTTACGTGACGACGCAAAGCCCAAATGCGGGCGTACATCGGACAGTAGATATCCGACTTGGCGTTATATCCTCCGCCTTCGTACTGCACAGGGCGAGTATTATCCATCGCTTTAGCCATATCGTAAATTTTCTCGAAGTTAGGTCCGTAACCGCTTTCGTTACCCATAGACCAGATAACGATAGAAGTATGATTGCGGTCGCGCTTAATCATGCGGTACATACGGTCGTGGAAAGCCGGATACCAGTCTTCCTTATCGGCAAGTTCCTTATATTCCGTATCAAGGATACCGTGACATTCTATGTTAGCCTCGCCCACTACGTAAAGTCCGTATTTATCGCACAGCTGATACCATTCAGAATAGTTAGGATAATGAGAAGTACGCACGGCATTGATGTTGAACTGCTTCATCATCTTCACATCTCTCGCCATATCTTCTACGGTAAGTGTTCTGCCATGCACGGCATCGTGTTCCTGACGGTTAACACCCCTAAAGGTAAGCGCTACGCCATTAACCAGAATTTGTCCGTTCTTCATTTCTACTATACGAAATCCGAAAGGCTGAGCCACACTTTCTTGTACTTTTCCGTTCTTATCTGTAGTGTTGATGACGAGCGTATATAAATAAGGAGACTCCGCACTCCACGGCTGCACGTCTTTAAGCACTTTGGCAAAGTGAATCAGTGTATCTGCAGCAGAAGCGATGTTCTTACTTTCGGTAAAGATTGATTTTCCGTTGGCCGAAAGTATCTTCACTTCTACCTTCTGACCTTTCTGCGGATTTAACATATTTACATCGAGCTTAAAGTCACCGTCTTTATAACGATTGACAAGCGAATTTCCCAATACAAAGTCATTCATTCTACTCTTAGGACGAGCCTGAATAAATACATTGCGTTCTATGCCGCTATATTTCCAATAGTCTTGGTCTTCCAGATAACTGCCGTCGCTGAAACGAAATACTTTAACCGCCAAACGGTTTGTTCCTTTCTTCAGATATTTGGTAATGTCGAAATGAGCTGGCAATCGACTATCTTCGCTATAGCCTACCATCTTTCCGTTTATCCAAAGATAAAAAGCCGATTCAACACCCTCGAAGTCCATAATGACATCCATTCCGTTCCAATCCTGAGGCACTGTGAACTCGTGCACGTAATGTCCTACGGGATTATAGTCTTGCGGTGCGAAAGGAGGATTCGCTTTAAACGGATAAGTAACGTCAGTATAAATAGGTGCATCGAAGCCTTGCAACTCCCAGCTGCCGGGAACATTGATGTCTTGCCATCCGCTTACATCGTAAGATGACTTGAAAAAATCGGTCAAAGCAAGTCCCGGATTCTTAACGAGCTTGAATTTCCACACGCCATTCAATGAGCGTCTGCGCTCGGTCTGTGTGTTCAACTTGAACCGACGCGCGTCGTCCATGCTCAATTGGGTCAATGCCCCGTTCTCGCTTGTAAAAGGCAAGTAGTGAGCGGTCATCGGCATTCGGTTGATATTAGTAACGGTGGCATCCTGCCAAGGCTCTGAAGTTGTTACCTGCGAACCGTCTTGAGCGGCAAAAGCCACCGAGGTATGAGCACAGCACAAACCCAGACACATAATGAAAGAGCTGAATAATAGTTTCATAATATGAATTACATAAAGGTTATTATCATAAAGAACATAGCTACAGAAGTATTAATAGACCGTGTTAAATCATAGTATTTAAAAATACAATCATCGCTATGTTTTCAGCTGATAAAGATATAGAGTTTTATCGTACAGCTGATAATTTTTACATATTTTTCTTGTCGCAGTGCGAGGAAATAGAATGACTCCGAAATCTTGATAGTTCCTATAAATAATTAATAGTCTATATATTGCACTGTAATTACATTATTTATACTTTTGACACAAGAAATAACCAAACTACCAAATAACAATAACATAATACCCGATACAATATGAGATTCTGTCCTAACTGTGGTAGCAAGAATGCCGACGACGCCAAATTCTGTATTTCTTGCGGAAATCCACTCACCGCAAGAAGAACTACGGCTCGTCCGCATCCTAAAAAAGGAAATGCCATTTCAAACTTCTTCTCTGATTATATAGGCACTAATAACGATGATTTGAACTGGAAGATTCTATTCACCGACATATTCAAATCGCACACTCGCGAAGAAGCGGAAGAAATTTTCATCTGCGGTACGAAAAAGACAACACCACCGCCATCGTCTATTCTAAGCGAGATGCCTAAGCCTTGGTTCTACAGCCGTGTATTCGCAGTTTTCAGCATTGCAGCCGTACTTTTATGGATTTGCTGCACATCTTTCCAAAACTCAAATACGCTACCCGGACTTATTATGCTGGGGTCATTGGCTGTTCCATTATCAGTAATGATAATGTTTCTGGAGCTTAACGTCTGGAAAGATTATAGTCTATATAACGTAATAATAGTATTTTTGATAGGCGGATGCGCATCGCTTGTGGCCACCTTATTTATTATAACCCTATTCCCTACCGGAGAGTTGGATTATGTGGGAGCTTTCCTTACGGGATTGTTCGAAGAAGCAGGTAAGGCTATCATTGTTTATCTGTTTTTAAAGAGAATGCATCGTCCTACTATTCTGCGTGCCTTGCTTATAGGGGCATGTGTAGGAGCGGGATTCGCAGCGTTCGAGTCGGCTGGCTATTCATTCAACTGCTTTCTTGCCGGAGGATTCTCTTTTATGATGAACAATATATTTTTAAGAGGCTTCTTGGCTCCGGGCGGACATGTGGTATGGGCTGCCATATCTGGAGCGGCTATGGTAATAGCGTCTAAAGCGGCGGCAAAGCCTATCGATTCATATATATTTTCCGACTCACGATTCCTAAGGCTATTTGCCATACCGGTAGTATTACACGCTCTTTGGGACTGCCCACTGTGCAGTGCCATACTTCCGGAGATTTATGCCGGACCTATATTCCTTCTGGTATGTGCATGGATAGTAATACTCTTACTTATTAATATGGGATTGGCAGAAGTTGCCCAAATAGGCAGAAAAAGTTTAAATCAATAGTTGCGCCCGACACGATTTAGGGTATACAGATATGTTTTGTCCAAACTGCGGAAAGAAAAATAACGATAACAGTAAGTTTTGCATGAATTGCGGCAGTCCGCTAAAAATGAACGACTCGCCACAAGAAGTCCACACACGCCCCACCGCTAGACGCGCAACTCAAAGCAGGATCTCTTCTTCGGGTACAATACTTATTAATATCAGCAAAGCGCTTGTTGCTCTTTCTATAATTGCCACAGCACTTTTCGCTTTCTCTATTTCGTCTTACGATTTTAATGTAAGAAACAAAACAGACGACAGTTATTGGGGACCGGGAGAACATTGGATTTGCGTAACGGCTGCTCCAACTATGCTCCCTTCGGATATCTTTGGTCTATCCGCCTCGGATGTTGTATACAGAAATGAAGTTCCAGCTACCATAGAACGATTAAAGCTGAAAGCTGAAAAAAGATATTTAAAGCAAACTAAGGAGCTTACCACCGGCAGCTGTGCAGCCGTTGTCATTACATTCTTATTTCTTACGCTTGTTAAAAAACTCAGTCGCTAATAATAATCGGGACATAAAACGTACAAAAGAGCCCAAAAAGAATAATTCTAACATCTTTTTAGACGATATACGTACCTTATAATATTTATTTATTACGTACCTTTGTACAGTCATTAACAAAAAGCATACTTATGAAACCAACTTTATTTGTTCTAGCTGCTGGCATGGGAAGCCGCTACGGAGGCTTGAAGCAGCTCGATGGACTGGGTCCAAATGGAGAAACTATCATGGATTACTCAATTTTCGACGCTATCCGCGGCGGATTTGGTAAACTAGTTTTTGTTATCCGTAGAGATTTCGAAGAAGATTTCCGCAAAATAATTGTCAGCAAATACGAAAACCATATTCCGGTAGAAGTAGTATTTCAGGATATCGACAACTTGCCAGCAGGATTTACTTGCCCGGCAGACCGTAAGAAACCTTGGGGTACTAACCACGCTGTGTTGATGGGTAAGGACGTTATCAAAGAACCTTTCGCAGTTATCAACGCTGACGACTTCTACGGACGCGACAGCTTCGCAGTTCTTGGAAAATACTTGTCAGAACTTCCAGAAGGCTCTAAGAACGACTACTGCATGGTAGGTTTCCGTGTAGGTAACACATTGAGCGAAAGCGGTACAGTAGCACGTGGTGTTTGCTCTACTGACGACAAGGATTGCTTAGCTACAGTAGTAGAACGTACAGAAATCATGCGCGTAAACGATGCTGTTTCTTACAAAGACGAAAACGGTGAATGGGTAGCTATACCTGATAATACTCCTGTTTCAATGAACATGTGGGGATTCACTCCTGATTATTTCAAATATTCTGAAGATTTCTTCGTGGAATTTCTGAAAGAAAACATCGACAAACCTAAAGCAGAATATTTCATTCCGTTGATGGTTAACAAATTGATTAACGAAGGCACATCAACAGTGAAGGTTCTCGATACTACTTCTCACTGGTTTGGCGTTACTTACGCTGCCGACCGCCAGGGTGTAGTAGATAAGATTCAGGCTTTGGTAGACGCTGGAGAATATCCTTCTAAATTGTTCTAATTCTAGAAATAAGATTTTCTGAATAATATAGGGCTGTGTAGAAATCATTTCTGTACAGCCCTTACTTTTTAACTCCTAATATTATTACGATATGATACGCGAAGTCAGAGAAGCAGACTGCAGAGAAATAACCGAGATATATAATTATTATGTGGCCAACAGCATAGCTACGTTCGACACTATACCGGTAACGGAACAGCAAATGCTGGATAATATAAGGAATATCGCGACTGACTATCCTTATTATATATATGAAATAGACGGAACGATAGCCGGATATTGCTATGCGCATTCATGGAAAACAAGAAAGGCTTGCCAACTTACGGCGGAAACGACCGTATATATAGCGCCTCAACATACGGGTAAAGGCATAGGACAGCTCTTAATGAAACGCCTAATCAAAGAATGTAGAAACAGAAAATTACATGCCTTGATAGCGTGCATCACAGCCGAGAATACCGGCAGCTGCATAATGCATGAAAAATTAGGATTTAAAAAGGTATCGGCTTTCTATGAAGTGGCATTCAAGGCAGGACAATACTTGGGAGTAGCCGACTATGAATTGATTCTATAAAAAAGTAAAGGGCCACCGCTTACGATGACCCTTGTTACAAAAGCTCACATTCTCTCTCTTTTACTCGTTGAATGCTTATTTCCTTTAGGCTTTAGAAATACATATATTTATATCCCACATTTGTATTTCTTGAATCATTATTCCTATGCAAATATAGTTTTTGAACGTTATACAGCAGAAATATTTCGGCTTCTATTTTTTGAGCCGACTATATTTCTTGACCCAAATCAATGCCGGCACAGACTGATTACTTTGTGGGGAACAATCCTTCTACCAAACTATTCAGATAAACTTCCAAATTAGTGTAGCTGGAGCTGAGATTGTATTTCGCTCCATCCGACTTATCGTTTGGATTCAAGCCGTGTTCTTTTTCCCATGCATCTGGAATACCGTCGCCATCTGTATCTACAGCCGCGGTGCCATTTGCATAATTAGGCCAACCTTCTACATCAGACGGTTTATCTATCATTCCCAAAGTACCGCCATTGGTGCCTTCGTAAGTATAGGTACCTTTACGGGTTTCTTCCACAATACGGGTGTCTACAGCATCGCGCTTATATGAAGCTCCCGCAAGACTCAATACAGATTCGAATGCATCTTTAGCCGACTGCAATGAAGCGTGTTCTGCTATCTCAAACGCTTTCGTTGCCAACAAATTGCTCTTGTCTGTAAATTCGCTCTTCATAGCCAAACCTACAGTATTATCGGAATTCACATTATCCAATGACTTACGCTGCTTGTCACTAAGCTTATCGCAAGTGTTATCCATATAGTTGCCGTCAAAATAGAAATGACCATACACTCCTTTTTGATTCTTATTCTTACCATCGTCTTCGTACGCAGTGAAAAGACGGTTGTAAGTAGACTTGGTAGCGGTATAAGGACCCGGTTTATAATAGTTGTTCAAGAAGTTATAGCTACCTCCCTCTCCGGCATAGGCACCTTCTGAACCATAATTATATATCACATTATTAAACAGTTCTACTTTTTCTTTTTCGGGCGTACCTGTATAACGGCTTCCGCACAAGCGAGGAGTACGGTTGGTGTGATGCGCTAACAAGTTATGATGAAATGAAGCTCCTTCTCCACCCCAAATACCACCGTAACCGTGCGCTCCCTTTTCGTGAATTGAATTGGCAAGGCTTTCGCTAATAATACACCACTGCAGTGTAAAGTTGGTGTTTTTATAAAAAGTAGCACACTCGTCGGTACTCCAGCTCATAGAGCAGTGGTCAACAATGATTCTGTCGTTTCCTTTGTAAGCGTTCATAGCGTCATCGCCATCTTGCTTTATATCGGCTCCCATACGAGAACGGATAAAACGAATTATTACATTGTCGGCCTGAATACCGAATGTATAGTTCTTCAAGCAAATGCCATCACCCGGAGCAGTTTGTCCAGCTATGGTTACATCTCCGTTATTAACTTTCAACGCCGATTTCAGTTCTATAATACCTCCTACAGCGAACACGATAGTACGCGGTCCAGTTTGGTTTATAGCCCAACGAAGAGTTCCCTTAGAACCATCGTCTGCCAAAGAGGTTACTGTAAGCACTGTTCCTCCGGCACCTCCGGTAGTGAATTTACCAGCGCCGTCGGCTCCTGGGAATGCGGCGATTTTTGAGCGGTCGGGAGTAGCGTACTCTGTCAATTTATTATTTTCAGAGCCTGTTGTTCCTGTCTGTCCACCATTAGTTCCTGTCTGCCCGCCTGTTGTAATGTCGCCTCCAGGATTATCACTACCACAAGCCATCAAGCCAAAGAACAATGCTAAGCCCGACATGCTGAATTTTATCAGTTGTTTCATATCAATTCTATTACTGTTTTGTATTAAAGAAATTATCTCGTGTTATAAGTTGCGCCTCTTTTTCAGTCAGTACATGCGCCCACGGCACACGCTGTTTTACAAAAGCTCCTTCTCCTTTGTTTCCGTATTCGGCATAGCGCACAGTCGCTTCATTCTTCGGATTTCTCCAGTTATCCCATCCTTCGGGACGTATATGCTTACCCATCTCGCAGTTCATGAACACGGTGTAGGCATACGGTCGCCACGGACGGCCTAAAAACACCTTGTCAACTCCAGCTTCGGCAGTCAACCGACATTGATTGAACACATACCCATAGACTACATCCTTAGGAGTGGAAGCGGCTGTAATGTATGAATTAATTTTGCTACGTATCTCACAATCTTCAAACCATGCGGAAGCCGATCCGAAGATAAAATCGGTGGTACCTTCTATATAGCATCCCGAAAAGAGAATGCGAGTTCCTGCCCTACCGGTGTATACGGTGTCTTGATTTCCCAAGAAACGGCAACCGATAAAACGTAAACAGTCGCCTTCCGTGTGAAGAGCCACAGCCTGCCCCAATCTGGGAGCGTTATTTTCTATCGTCATATTACGGAAGGTGATATCATTACCATCAACCCTCACTGTAAATGTACGAAAAGTCCCCATATTGTTGATGTTGGCATGGTCGGCATTGGTAATAACAGTACTGTCCGCCTGCTCTCCAATTAACTCTACATGCTGAATCCACGATGGAACAATAAGCTTTTCATGATACACGCCTTTACGGATATATATCTTCACGTTAAAATCCATAAAAGCGCGTACGGCATTCACCGCTTCGGTTATCGTAGCGTAATCGCCTGTTCTGTCTTGCGCTACAATAAGCTGGCGAGGTTCTACAAACCTACTTTTTTTTTAGGCAAAGCTTCCCATTCTAATGAAGCCATGATAAACGGACCAACAGCCTTAGGGTCGTTATCACGAATCTGCTCTGTGATATAATAGTTATAATCACCCATACGGTAGTTCTTACCGCCCAATCCGGCTACGGCACAAGCTTTGGTTATTGAAATCAATCCTTTATCGTCTACGGTGATAAAATTGTTCAAGATACCTTCATAACCTTTACGTGCTACTGCGAAATAAGACTCGTCTATATATCCCTTACGGAGTGCTTTCAGCAGAGAATAAACGAACATGGCAGAGCAAGAAGATTCCAGATAATTGCCTTTATCTCCGCTGCGGTCCATTACCTGATACCACAAACCTTCGGGACTCTGATATTTCTTCAATGTCTGAGCGATGTGATTGAATATAGCGAGAACAGTGTCTCTTCCTTCTTCGTGCACAGGCATATAATCGAGTACATCAACGATAGCCATAGCGTACCATCCCAAAGCACGGCCCCAGCAGTGCTGCGACTGACCTGTTTTCTTATCAGCCCAACGCTCTGTACGGCTCACATCGCAAGCATGGCGAAAGAGTCCGTTGGCAGGGTCGTATGTATGCTTTGCCACCAACTTAATCTGACGCACTACTTCCTGATAATCCTGCGGTTCGCTGTTGCGGAAAGCATATTCAGCCAAGAAGGGCATACCCATGTACAATCCGTCAAGCCACATCTGGTGCGGATAGATTTTCTTGTGCCAAAAACCGCCATCCTCATTGCGAGGCTGACCGTCGAACTGGCTTCTCAACATATCGAGTGCTTTCTTATATTTCTCCTGATGAGTCTGCTCATAGATTCTGAAAAATATCTTTCCGGAATTAATACGGTCTAAGCTATACTCCTCCTTTTTATATTTAACGATTGATCCGTCGGCATGTACCATAGTGTCGGCATAAGCCAAGGCATAATCGAAAATCTTCTTATCTCCATATCTATCGTATACATCGAGCATGGCTCCAAGTTCAAGGCCATGACAATAGTCCCACTTTAACGCAGGTTGAAAATCGAGTCTCCACGCTTCTGGGTAACGCGCCATTTCAGACTCTACCATTCTTACCGACCAAGGTTTCTGTCCGGCAGGGAATTCAGTCTTTGCCTGTATCGTTCCTAAGAAAGAAAGAACGACGCTCATCACCAAAGCCACTAAAATTTTTCTTTGTTTCATGATATAAATTTAAACGGTTAATAATTCTTTCTAAAAGTGTTTTTATCACGATACAAAAGTAAGAGTTAGAGATTTGGCGTGTGTGTATTTTCTGTGTTTTTAATTAGATTATTTGGGATACCGCTTATACATTCCGAACTAAAAGCAACAATTTCAACCATAATTTTAATTGACGCGCCAACACATTCCATTGGGTTACACCTTTAATATTGTGCAAAAACAATTCTATAGACAGCATATTATCGTGCACGATAACGAACAAAATCATACAAAATAGCATTCAATCGTCAATAAATCAAAAAATTAATTGGCGTTTCGGTCAAAATACTATATTTTTGGACCTAAATATTAATAGTATTAACCCTAAATTACATTTCAAAGGAAGACAATCTTTTAAATTATGGAACAAGTTTTTAGTTATATCATCAGCCTCGGCGCGAGTGTGATGATGCCTATTATCTTTACAGTAATAGGTCTGTGCATAGGTATGAAATTCGGTAAGGCACTTAAATCGGGTCTGTTTGTTGGTGTAGGTTTCGTAGGATTGGGTGTAGTAACCGCATTGCTTACCACCAACTTCGATGCTCCCCTGAAATCTATTTCAGACATTTACGACCTTCAGCTGAAGGTATTCGATATGGGATGGCCCGCTGCCGCAGCTGTTGCATATAACACTGCAGTAGGTGCTTTGATTATTCCTATCTGCTTAGGTATCAATTTCCTTATGCTGATAACAAAAACTACCAGAACAGTCAATATCGACCTTTGGAACTATTGGCATTTCGCATTTATCGGTGCCGTAGCATATTTCGTAATGGGCGAAAGCCTGATGTGGGGCTACTTTGCAGCTATCGTATGTTATATCATTACTTTGGTATGCGCTGACTTGACTGCCGACAAGTTCCAGAAGTACTACGACCTTGAAGGTATCTCTATCCCGCAGCCTTTCTGCCAGAGCTTCACTCCGTTTGCTATCATCATCAACAAGGCGCTCGATTTGATTCCGGGCTTCTCTAAACTCGACATCGACGTTGACGGTTTGAAGAAGAAATTCGGTGTATTGGGCGAACCACTCGTACTTGGTGTTATCGTAGGTGCGTTGATTGGTTGGGCTGCTCAAGTAGACATAAAGAAAATTCTTTTCTTAGGTGTTACCATGGGTGCAGTTATGGAACTTATCCCGCGTATCACTTCATTGTTTATTGAAGGTTTGAAACCTATCTCTGAAAAGACTCAGGAATTGGTTAAGACTAAATTCAACGGCAAGAAAGTACATATCGGTATGAGCCCCGCTTTGGTTATCGGTCATCCTACTACATTGGTAGCATCTGTTATCTTGATTCCGGTAATCTTGGCTATAGCAGTATTCTTGCCGGGCAATCAGTTCTTGCCTTTGGCATCATTGGCCGGAATGTTCTACTTGTTCCCAATGATTCTTCCTTTCACTAAAGGTAATATCGTAAAGACTTTGATCATCGGTCTTGTAGCTCTTATCATCGGTCTTTACTTCGTTACTGATATGGCTCCTGCATTTACATCTGCAGCCAACGCAGTATTTGCCGCTACTGGCGATAAAGCAGCACACATTCCTGATGGTTTCGAAGCCGGAGCACTCGACTTTGCTTCTTCACTCTTCGGATGGTTAATCTATCACGGCGTGAAATTGGAATACGTAGGTATGGGTGTATTGAGCATCATCACCATCGGTATGATGTTGTTCAACCGCAGCCGCATCGTAAAGGAAGGCAAGAACAATAAATAACAGAATAATAAGTATAAAACAAACATAAAAGAGAAATGAAAAAATTAGCTATCGCAATGATGATGGGTGTAGCTGCCCTGACAGCAAATGCCCAGGTTAATGTACGTATGCAAACAGCATGCAATCCGCAAGATGTTAAGACTTACGATACACAAAGACTGCGCAGCAGCTTTATGATGGAAAAGGTTATGGCTGCTGATGAAATCAACCTGACTTATTCTATGTACGACCGTTTCATCTTTGGTGGTGCAGTGCCTGTAAACAAAGAGTTGACTCTCGATACATTCGATGCTCTGAAAGCTCCTTACTTCTTGTTCAACCGTGAACTTGGTGTTATCAACATCGGTGGTGAAGGTATCGTAACTGTAGACGGTAAAGAATATACCTTGAACTTTAAAGAAGCTATCTACGTAGGCCGTGGCAAGCAGAAAGTTACTTTCAAGAGCAAAGACGCTTCTAAACCCGCTAAGTTCTACATCAACTCGGCTATTGCTCACAAGGAATACAAGACTCAGCTGATTACACTTGACGGACGTAAGGGTTCACTGAAAGCTAACTCTATGGTTGCAGGTAAGATGGAAGACAGCAACGACCGTGTAATCAATCAGCTTATCGTAAACAACGTACTTCAGGAAGGTCCTTGCCAGTTGCAGATGGGTCTTACAGAATTGAAACCGGGTAGCGTATGGAACACAATGCCAGCTCACACTCACGCACGCCGTATCGAGGCTTACTTCTACTTCAACCTTACTCCGGGTAACATGATTTGCCACTTAATGGGCGAACCTCAGGAAGAACGTTTGGTATGGTTGGCTAACGAACAGGCTATCATGTCTCCAGAATGGTCTATCCACGCTGCAGCAGGTACTAGCAACTATATGTTCATTTGGGGTATGGCAGGCGAAAACCTTGACTATGGCGATATGGACAAAATCAAATATACAGAAATGAAATAAGGCTATAAGCCTTTAGCATACTAAGCGCAAAGACTTGGTGAAAATAATTTCAATAATTATTCTTTTCACTATAGTCTTTGCGCTTTTTTTGTGTCTAAACCAAATAATACCTTAAAATAGTCATTTTTTCCATCTCTCTCCATAAATAGTAAGCGTATATTTGCAAACCTAACAATCAATATTTAATCTAATCATCATGAGTACATTTCAGACACAGGGCAATAAGATGACAAATTATCGTTGGATAATTTGCTCTATGTTGTTCTTTGCAACTACGGTTAACTACCTAGACCGTCAAGTTCTATCCTTAACATGGAAAGATTTTATCGCACCGGAATTCCATTGGACCGATGCACACTATGGTTACATTACTGCTGTTTTCTCTATCGTATACGCCATCGCGAACCTCTTTGCCGGACGCTTCGTAGATTGGCTTGGAAGTAAGAAGGGATATCTATGGGCCATCGGAATCTGGTCATTAGGCGCCTGCTTACACGCATTATGCGGATGGGCTACAGAACACACCGTGGGACTTGGCGATGTAGCCAACATGATTCAAGCAAGTGGCGACGTAGCAGCTACTATCGCTATCACCAGCGTATATTACTTCATCGCTGCACGTATCGTATTGGGCGCCGGCGAAGCTGGTAACTTCCCTGCCGCTATCAAAGTAACAGCAGAATACTTCCCTAAGAAAGACCGCGCTTTCGCTACATCTATCTTTAATGCGGGTTCTACAGTGGGCGCACTTATCGCTCCTCTCTGCATTCCTACTTTAGCAAAATTCTTCAAGACCGTAGGTGTAGGCAACGGATGGGAAATGGCATTCATCATCATCGGTGCCTTAGGTTTCATCTGGATGGGATTGTGGTTGTTCGTTTATAAGAAACCCGAAGAAAACAAGAGCGTAAACGCTGCTGAATTGGCATATATCCATCAAGACGATAACGAAGAAGTAGAGACTGAAGCAAACAATGATAAAGAAGAAAAGAAGCTTTCTATCCTACAGTGTCTTTCTTACCGCCAGGCATGGGCGGTTATCATGGGTAAATTCTTAACCGACGGTGTATGGTGGTTCTTCTTGTTCTGGACTCCGGCATACATCTCTGACGTTTACGGATTCTCATCGGACACAGCTACAGCACAGTTGCTTATCTTCGTGCTTTACGCTATTACAATGTTCTCTATCTACGGAGGTAAACTTCCTACTATCATTATCAACAAGACTGGTAAAGACCCGTATGCAGCTCGTATGAAAGCTATGTTCATATTCGCTCTCTTCCCACTGTTGGCATTGTTCGCTCAGCCATTGGGAGAAATTTCTTACTGGTTCCCTATCGTCATTATCGGTATCGCCGGTGCAGCTCATCAATCATGGTCGGCTAATATCTATACTGTAGGTAGCGATATGTTCCCGAAAAGCGCAGTAGCTACTATCATCGGTATCGGTGGTATGGCTGGTGGTATCGGTTCATTCCTCATCAACATGGGTTCTGGTTTGCTGTTCGACTATGCCGGACGTACTAACATGGCGTTCTTCGGATTCGAAGGAAAAGAAGCCGGATACTTCATCGTGTTCTGTATCTGTGCAATAGCTTATATGTTAGCATGGTGTATCATGAAGGCTCTTGTTCCAAAATACAAGGTTATCAAGTAATCAAGACAACTGATAAGCTCTAAACCATAAATCAATTAAGCCAACTATTTCAATAGCTGATTTAGTTGGCTTTTCTTTTACCCGTATGTAAGCGTGTATAATTATCTTACTTGCGACAACAAGTCTGCCAGAGTTTACCATCACCGTTATGGCGGTAAATAATTCTATAAAATCGGTCTTAGAACCCATCCTGAAGAGGGTCAGAAAAAGAATACGATGAACCAAGTGGAAGAATGCGATGATTCAAGTAAAAGAATGCGATTCGCAACAGAAAGAATGCGAATGGTTTAGTGATCTTTAGCATTCTTTTCCATCGTCTTTCAAATTAGTTTTATTGTATAAGAATAATACTAACAGAAAAAACGCCTTGCAAAGGTAAAAGCCAAATAACGCTTCTCCCTTTACAAGGCGTTCTATATTGATATATTTATATCAGTCCTTTTTAGCTTTTGCTCTTGAGCGATCGTCAGGACCAACAGGATGCTTGAATCCTTCCAAGCGCAAATCAAAGATTAGAGTAGAATATCCGCGAATGCTTCCGCTGCCTGTTTCTCCATACGCCATTCCATACGGAATATAAAGCTGTACATGGTCGCCTACCTTCATAGTCTGCAGTGCAGTTGTCCATCCCACAATAACCTGGTTTACAGCAAAAGAAGTAGACAGAGCAACATCCTCGTTCCACTCGCCAGAGAAACTCTGGTCGAATACCGTACCGTTGATAAGCGAGCCACGATAATGTACCGAAACTGTATCTTCATACAAAGGAGACAACGAAGATTCGTCGCCCGACTCCAAGCATTTCATATACACATAATCAGAATTAGAATATGTATTAATAGAAGTCAAGTCGTTTTTCGCCAACTTATAGTTAAGTACCTTCTCCCATTTCTCTGAAGCCGGCGGATTAGCGCAGACATTAGCTATCGAATCGAGATAGTTAGCGTTACGCACTTCCCAATCCGCATACGGGTCGGCTTCTACCGTATCTTTACTGCATGAAGCCAACGCACCTGCCAGCAACGCTACTCCAACCAACCATTTTACACTTGCTATATTCATGTAATCTTATAATCGTTTTATTACTGCAAAGTCTTAAGCAAACTTGTGATGCTCACCTTATCAGCGATGATACCGTTCAAGTCGGCGATAGCCACACGTTCCTGCTGCATGGTGTCGCGGTTACGCAGTGTCACGCAGTTGTCTTCGAGTGTCTGATGATCGACAGTGATACAATAAGGAGTACCGATGGCGTCCTGACGACGGTAACGCTTACCGATAGAATCCTTTTCATCGTACTGGCAATGGAAGTGGAACTTCAAGTCGTCCATAATCTCGCGTGCCTTTTCGGGCAGACCGTCTTTCTTAACCAAAGGCAAGATAGCCAATTTAACCGGAGCCAAAGCTGCAGGCAATTTCAATACTACACGAGTTTCACCGTTTTCGAGTTTTTCTTCACAGTAAGATGCGCACATTACGCTAAGGAACATACGGTCTACACCGATAGAAGTTTCGATAACGTACGGAGTGTATGATTCGTTGATTTCAGGATCGAAATACTTAATGCTCTTGCCAGAGAATTTTTCGTGCTGGCTCAAGTCGAAGTTAGTACGAGAGTGAACGCCTTCTACTTCCTTGAATCCGAAAGGCATCAAGAATTCGATGTCGGTAGCAGCATTAGCGTAGTGAGCCAATTTCTCGTGATCGTGGTAACGGTAATGATCATCGCCGAAACCAAGAGCCTTGTGCCATTTCAAACGAATTTCTTTCCATTTCTTGAACCATTCGAGTTCAGTACCCGGTTTTACGAAGAACTGCATTTCCATCTGTTCGAACTCACGCATACGGAAGATGAACTGACGAGCTACGATTTCGTTACGGAATGCCTTACCAATCTGAGCGATGCCGAAAGGAATTTTCATACGGCCTGTCTTCTGAACGTTAAGGTAGTTTACGAAAATACCCTGAGCTGTTTCCGGACGAAGGTATACTTTCATTGCGCCATCGGCTGTAGAACCCATTTCGGTAGAGAACATAAGGTTGAACTGACGAACTTCAGTCCAGTTCTTAGTGCCCGAGATAGGACAAACAATTTCCTCGTCAAGGATAATCTGACGAAGTTCAGCCAAATCGTTAGCGTTCATTGCTTTTGAGTAGCGTTCATGCAAAGCGTCGCGCTTAGCCTGATTTTCCAATACACGTGCATTGGTGCTGCGAAATTCTTCTTCGTTGAAAGAGTCACCGTATTTCTTTGCAGCCTTAGCTACTTCCTTATTAATCTTTTCTTCGTATTTAGCAATCTGATCTTCAATCAAGACATCGGCACGATAACGTTTCTTCGAATCGCGGTTGTCAATCAATGGGTCATTGAACGCATCAACGTGTCCTGATGCTTTCCATATAGTGGGGTGCATAAAGATAGCAGAATCAATTCCGACGATATTGTCATGCAACAAAACCATGCTCTGCCACCAATACTGTTTGATGTTGTTTTTCAACTCCACACCATTCTGTCCGTAGTCGTATACAGCGCCAAGTCCGTCATAGATATCGCTTGACGGGAAAACAAAGCCATACTCCTTACAGTGTGAAACAAGTTTCTTGAAAACGTCTTCTTGTGCCATTTTTCTTATATATTTTGAAATTCTTATTGTTTTTGTCTGCTCAATTGGGCACAAAGATAAGGATTTAATGCATAAAAAGTGTGATAGCTGTATTAATTTATCTTATGAATGCGCTCTTTATAGACCATGTGGAAACTATTTTTTTTACTTTTGCACAAATTTCATCAATCTAATGACAGCCCAAGACAAACATATACTCATGACTACGGCCCCTGTGCCGCGCCTCATCGCATCATTGGCCATCCCTACTATAATAAGTATGCTGGTTACTTCTATTTACGTAATGGTAGACACGTATTACGTTGGTAAAATCAGCACTCAGGCTACGGCTGCAGTAGGAATTTCGTTCTCTGTAATGGCTATAGTTCAAGCGTTTGGTTTTTTCTTCGGACACGGTTCGGGCAACTTTATATCTCGACGACTGGGGGCGAAAGATTACGATAACGCCGAAAAGATGGCATCAACCGGATTCTTCTACGCCTTCACTGTAGGCATACTGATTACGATAATAGGGCACTGTTTCCTTATCCCCATCTGTTCCGGGTTAGGGTCTACGCCTACCATTCTGCCTTATACCACCACTTACTTAGGAATAATATTATTCGGAGCACCATTTATGGCCTCATCGCTTGTACTCAACAACCAGATGCGTTTTCAAGGTAATGCCGTATATGCCATGATAGGCATCATTACCGGAGCGGTATTGAATATCGGCTTGGCTCCTCTTTTTATTTTCGTGTTCGATATGGGGATAGCCGGGGCAGCATGGAGCACATTGATTAGTCAGATATGCAGCTTCGGTGTACTTATAGCAATGGACAGACGAGGCTCTAACATCCGCATCAATATCCGCAAGTTCTCTTTCTCGCCAACCATGCTGAAGGAGATTATCTACGGAGGAAGCCCATCGCTGTGCCGCCAAGGACTGGTTAGCACCTCTACCATCATGCTAAACGTAGCGGCAGGTAATTATGGCGATGCTGCCATTGCCGGAATGTCTATCGTTACCCGCATCTGCATGTTTATCAACTCGTTCATCATCGGATTCGGACAAGGATTCCAGCCAGTATGCGGATTTAACTACGGTGCTCGTCTCTATCATCGTGTGCGCGAAGGATTTTGGTTCTGCGTAAGAACAGGAGTGATTTTCCTTTTGATATTCGCCATAATAGGATACATATACGCCCCCGACATTGTTTCCTGCTTCCGCCGCGAAGACCCGCTGGTTATAGAAATAGGAGCGCGTGCTTTGCGATGGCAACTCATCACGCTTCCGCTTGGTGCATGGGTAATACTCTGCAACATGCTACTGCAAACAATACGTAAGCCGGTGCAGGCCATCACGTTATCGTCGGCTCGACAAGGGTTGTTCTTCATACCGTTCATCATGATACTTCCGTATTTTCTCGGACTAACGGGAGTAGAGGCTTGTCAGGCTGTAGCCGACTTATGTTCTTTCATATTGGCTATCCCGCTAACCGTTCCTATTCTGAAGTCTTTCCGACCGGCAAAATAAAGAAGAGGCTACTTTTAACGAAAAAAGATGTACTTTTGCGACATATAAATCATAAAACAACAAAATAATGGAAGAAACCAAACATATCCATATAAGCGACTATAACTACCCTTTGCCCGACGAACGCATCGCCAAGTTTCCGTTGCCAGTGCGCGACCAATCAAAACTTTTGGTATACCGTCACGGTGAAGTAAGCGAAACTGTATTTACCTCACTTCCAGAATACCTGGAACCAGGACAACTGATGATATTCAACAACACGAAAGTCATCCAGGCACGTCTGCACTTCCGTAAAGAAACAGGAGCACTCATCGAAATATTCTGCTTGGAACCGATACAGCCTAACGACTATGCTCTCAATTTTCAGCAGACATCGCACTCGGCATGGCTCTGCATGATAGGCAACCTGAAGAAATGGAAAGAAGGTGCGCTGCATAAAGAAATGACGGTGAAAGGAAAAGATATAGTACTTACCGCCACACGAGGCGAATGCAGGGGAACGAGTCACTGGATTGATTTCAGTTGGAACAATACGGAGGTAACATTTGCCGACATACTCGAAGTATTCGGCGAATTACCTATCCCACCATACTTGAACAGAGAAACTCAAGAAAGCGATAAAGAAACTTATCAGACAGTCTACTCTAAGATAAAAGGTTCTGTAGCCGCCCCTACTGCCGGACTGCATTTTACAGAGCGCGTGCTGCAAAGCTTGCGCGATAAAGGTGTAGACCTGGAAGAAGTAACGCTACACGTAGGTGCAGGTACATTCAAGCCGGTAAAGAGCGAAGAGATAGAAGGACACGAAATGCATACCGAGTATATTTCTGTAAACCGCTCTACCATAGATAAACTGATAGCTCACAATGGTGAAGCCGTAGCAGTAGGTACTACTTCAGTACGTACATTAGAGAGTCTTTACTACATAGGATGTACCATCGCACAAAATCCGGAAGCTAATCAAGAAGAGCTTCACGTAAAGCAATGGCAACCATACGAAACATCGCCTACACTGACCGCTACAGAGGCTTTGCAAAACATAGCCGACTATATGAAACGTAATAATCTGGACGCGCTGCACACCAGCACTCAGATTATAATCGCCCCAGGATATGAATATCACATTGTGAAGCGCATAGTCACTAATTTCCACCAACCACAAAGCACCTTGCTTCTGCTGGTTTCGGCTTTTGTAAAAGGCGACTGGAAAAGAATTTACGCCTATGCCCTATCGCACGACTTCCGTTTCTTGAGTTATGGCGATTCTTCTTTGCTAATTCCATAAAGGAAAAACAAAGGGGCGGGCATCACTGCCGTGCTTTTACTTTGGCAAACCGAAAAAGAAAAGTATTTTTGTAACGCTAACATCCAATCAGAATTAAACTAAAACGAATAATATGAAAAAACTCTTTCTTCTTTTCTGCCTTGTCGCACTGACATTAGGCATTAAAGCCCAGAATCAGGTAACACTGAGAGATGTATCAAGAGGTACATACAGGGCAAGTAACATCTACGGAATCAAACCGATGCTCGACGGACAGTATTATACTCAAATCAGTCCCGACCGCAAGCGCATCGTGAAATACTCATTCAAGACCGGAAAACAAGTAGAAGCTATATTCGACGTAGAAAAGGCGAGAGACTGTACGCTGAAATATTTCGACGACTATATCATGTCGCCCGATGAAAAGCTTATCCTTATTCAAACCAAGACCAGATCAATATATCGCCGCTCGTTTACTGCCGAGTATTATATCTATAACGTAAAGAACAACACTATAGAACCGTTGTCTAAAAACGGCCCGCAACAAGTACCTCTGTTCTCGCCCGACGGTTTCCAGGTAGCGTTTGTACGTAATAACAATATCTTCCTCGTTAAGCTTCTGTTTGGCAACAGCGAATCGCAGATTACCAAAGACGGAGAATATAATAAGGTGCTGAACGGTATCCCCGACTGGGTTTACGAAGAAGAATTCGGTTTCAACCGCGCATTCGACTTCAGCGCAGACAGCAAGATGATTGCTTACATCCGTTTCGACGAGAGCCAAGTACCTATGTATAAGTTCCCTTTGTATAAAGGAATGAATCCTGAATACACTGAATTCGCTACTTATCCGGGAGAATATACTTATAAGTATCCTAAATCGGGCGAAGTGAATTCTACAGTATCTGTTCATACATACGATATCAAGAGCCATGTAACACGCAAGATGGACCTTCCGCTCGACAAAGACGGATATATACCACGCATCAAGTTTACTTCAGACCCTGAAAAACTTGCTATCATGACTCTGAATCGCCATCAGAACCGTTTCGACCTTTACATGGCTAACCCGAAGAGCGCTTTGTGTAAAGTAGCTATCCGCGACGAGTCAGAACAATACATTAAAGAAGACGAATACTCTAACATCAAATTCTATCCTGAAAACATAGTATTGATGAGCGAACGCGACGGATATAATCACTTGTATCTGTACACTATAGGCGGAAATCTGGTTAAACAGATTACTAAAGGTAAGTTTGAAGTTAAAAGCTTCTTGGGATGGGACAAGCAGAGCAATGTGTTCTACTATACCAGCAACGAAGGTAGTCCGCTGAGAACTGCCGTTTACAAAATAGACGGTAAGGGAAAGAAGACTAAACTGTCTACACGCACAGGTACAAACGATGCGATATTCAGCAGCAACTATAGCTACTATATCAATACTTTCTCTAACATAAGCACTCCTACCCTTATCACTATCAACGATAATAAAGGTAAGGAACTTGCCACTATGCTCGATAACAAGAAGCTGAAAGAAAAGATTGCTACCCTCACATTGCCGCAGAAAGAGTTCTTCACTTTCCGTACTGCCGAAGGCGTGGAACTGAACGGATGGATGATGAAGCCAGCTAACTTTGACGCTACAAAGAAATATCCTGTCATTATGCACCAATACAGTGGTCCAGGCTCACAGCAAGTACTCGACCGCTGGGGAATAGGTAGCTTTAGCGATGCAGGTATGTTTGAAGCATACATGGCCGACCGTGGCTATATCAGCGTATGTGTAGACGGACGCGGAACAGGCGGACGCGGTGCCGAATTCGAGAAATGTACTTACTTGTTCTTGGGCGTTAAAGAATCGCACGACCAAGTTGAAGCTGCTAAATACTTAGGCACACTTCCTTATGTAGACGGTAGCCGCATAGGTATCTGGGGATGGAGCTTCGGTGGTTACAACACACTGATGTCAATGAGCGAAGGTTCTAACGTATTCAAAGCCGGAGTAGCTATTGCCGCTCCTACCGACTGGCGTTACTACGACTCGGTTTACACCGAACGTTTCATGCGTACACCGAAAGAAAACGGCGATGGATACGATGCAGGTTCAGCTATTAAGCGTGCACCTAAGATGCACGGTAGCTTATTGCTCATCCACGGAACAGCCGACGATAACGTTCATCTGCAGAACATGGCAGAGTACAGCGAAGCGTTGGTACAAGCCGGAGTTCAGTTTGATGAACATATCTATATCAACAGAAATCATGGTATCTCTGGAGGAAACACTCGCAACCACCTGATGAATAGAGTTGCTAACTTCTTCTTGAGAAATCTATAATACAGATTAAAACCAGAAAGTTATTCCCATATCATGCAAGCCGCCTAAAAGGCTTGCGCGATATGGGATTTAATAATACTGCCCACGGCAGATAACACTCTCAAAAACCGAAAATCTATGGAACACGCAAAGAAGCCCGAATGGCTCAAAATATCAATAGGGACAAATGCCCGATATACCGAAACAAAACAGATAGTAGATACGCATAAGCTGCACACGATATGCAGCAGCGGACGATGCCCTAACTTAGGAGAATGCTGGGGAAGAGGTACGGCTACCTTCATGATTGCAGGAGCGATATGTACGCGAGCTTGCAAATTCTGTAATACTTTAAGCGGAAAGCCTCTATCGCTCGACGCTGACGAACCACTGCACATAGCCGAATCTGTACGATTGATGAAATTAGACCATGCGGTAATAACATCGGTTGACAGAGATGACTTACCCGACTTGGGCGCAGCACATTGGGCGGAAACAATTCGTGAGATAAAAAGACTGAACCCATCGACTACAATCGAAGCACTAATCCCCGATTTCCAAGGAAATGTTTCGCTGATTAATATGGTGACAAACACACATCCCGAAATAGTATCGCATAACATAGAAACAGTGCGAAGAATAACACCGCTGGTACGTAGTGTGGCAACTTATGAATGCAGTCTGAAAGTATTAAAGACTATAGCCGAAAGCGGAATCACCGCAAAATCAGGATTAATGGTCGGCTTAGGCGAAACTCCAGAAGAAGTAGAACAAACCATGGACGACTTATTAGAAGCCGGATGCCATATCCTCACCATCGGACAATACCTGCAGCCAAGCCGCAAACATTACCCCGTGGCAGAATATATCCACCCGGACCAATTCAAGCTATATAAAGAAATAGGCGAAAAGAAAGGCTTCGCTACAGTAGAGAGCGGACCGCTGGTGCGCTCATCATATCATGCGGAGAAGCATCGTCATTTATAAATCAAGAAAATACACGGCACTTTAGTAAGGTCTGGAAGTTTACCCTTCCACTCCTTCACGGTGCGTGTTTTAATATATTCTCCCTCGCAAGTTATATTGGCGGCAATACACAGTTTTGTCTGCGGACGACAAGCCTTCAATATATCCTCCATCATCTTATTGTTGCGATAAGGCGTTTCAATGAAAAGTTGTGTCTGATGTTCGCTGTAAATACGTTGCTCCAACTCCTTCAATCGCTTCTGACGCTCGCCCGGTTCTATAGGAAGATAGCCATGAAAAGCGAAGCTCTGTCCGTTGAATCCGGAGCCCATTACAGACAAGATAATAGACGACGGACCTACCAAAGGAACAACCTTCAGATTCTTACGCTGAGCGATAGCGACTACATCGGCACCCGGATCGGCCACTGCCGGACATCCAGCCTCAGAAATCACACCCATACTATTACCATCTATCAACGGCTTTAAATAACCAGAAATGTCTTCGGGAGAAGTATGCTTGTTGAGCGGATAGAATGAAAGCTCATCGATATTGATATCACGGTCTACTTTCTTAAGGAACCGACGCGCCGAACGTACGTCTTCTACAATAAAATGTTTAATACCTAAAATGATTTCTTTATTATACGAAGGCAACACCTTTTCTATTGCGGTATCGCCCAAAGTAACCGGAAGCAAATACAATGCAGTTTCCATCGAAGCAAAATAATACGTGAATATTCTCTATTATCAATCTAAATCAAGCGTGCCGAAATCGGTAGTGTCCAACAATTCACCCAACGATAGCTTGGAATGACGTTTCATATACTTATCTATAAGTTTCATCCCCAACCATTCTCCTATAGCTGCAGGCATCGACTTATCGTATTCGCCAATGAATAGCGGCATCGGGTCGTTATGGGTAAACGCACGAATCACCATCGGGTCGGTAGTGCTCAGAATATCCTGCTCTTTCATACGTTTCCACAGAGCCTTACCGTTCTTTTTACACCATTCCATCTCTTCCTTGGTATAACCCAATGAAGCCTCATCCGATTTTTCATCGAGCAACTGTTTTACCACCCAATTAATCTTTCCACGATGCAGCAACACATTATATAGAGTACGCGGACCGGCACTCCATCTAAACGGATAAAGGCTGTATAAATAGAAAGTAAAACAATCAGGAACAATACGCTCAGGAGTCATAGTACGCCTTTGATGCGCATAATAGAATCTTTTATAAAGGGGATAATCAGCTCCCATATATTTATCGATGCTTATTCCCAGCAGACTATCGCCTACCACTATCGACTGGTTAAGAGCTGAAATTAATGAATAGACTTTCGGTACAGGAAAGCTGGGAACCTCTTCTTTCAGTTCACAGAATCCATTGGTGAGCTGACGCTCTATGCCCGACATGTCATTAAACTTCTCTAAAGCATCTACCATTAAACGCTGTAAGGTAGTATCTCCCGAAAAGAAAGCACACATGCGGTCGTTTATATCGTCATCGTCAACACGCCCTACCCCCGTAATATCTTCTATCATTAACTTAGTCATACGCGGGTATTCCATATTCATTTTCTGCAATGCCGAAAAGCTATTCATTACAGTAGCTTCGTACTGAAGCCTGTCATAACGAATCACTTTTATACCCACGTCTTGGCATGAATCGTCTTTCTGCCCACCAGGAGTGCAGGCAGAAAGCGATATTATCATGCTCAATATGATGAATATAAAATTCTTCATTTTAAAAAGACTGATGATTTATCCGTAAATGATATTTCCGTTTTCGTCTTTATACTCATCGAGTCCCTTTTCGTAAGTAGCCATGGCACGCAAACTCATACCTACGTTAGAGAAACCACCATCGTGATAGAGGTTCTGCATTGTTACCTTACGAGTCAGGTCAGAGAACATCACGATACAGTAGTCGGCACATTCAGCTGCTGAAGCGTTACCAAGCGGAGACATACGGTTAGCGAAGTCGAACAACTTATCCATACCCTTAACACCCGATCCGGCAGTAGTCATAGTAGGCGACTGAGAGATAGTGTTGATACGAACATTGTGCTCACGTCCGTAAATGTATCCGAAGCTACGTGCTATAGATTCAAGCAAAGCCTTAGCGTCGGCCATATCGTTATATCCGTAGAATGTACGCTGAGCTGCTACATAACTCAAAGCCAAGATAGAACCGTATTCATTAATAGCATCGAGTTTCTTAGCAGACTGAATCATCTTATGGAAAGAAACCGCAGAGATATCAAGAGTCTTATTCAGCATATCATAATCCAAGTTGTCATAAGTACGTTTTTTACGTACATTGGGCGACATACCGATTGAGTGCAATACGAAGTCAATTTTTCCACCCAATACTTCCATAGAACGTTTGAACACATTCTCCAAGTCTTCTACGCTAGTAGCATCGGCGGGAATAACTTCGCAGTTCAATTTTTCTGCCAAAGCAGAAACTTCACCCATACGCACTGCTACCGGAGTGTTAGACAAGGTGATTGTAGCACCTTCTTCTACTGCTCTCTCAGCTACTTTCCATGCGATTGACTGCTCGTTCAACGCTCCGAAAATAATACCTCTTTTTCCCTTAAGTAAATTAAAACTCATACCTTAAATTATTAATATTTGGGGCAAAGATACAAACATTTACGGTATTCTTGTCATAATTGCTACGAAAACAAGACATTTAGCGTTCGTATTGGTAATTTGCACAAATCTGATATACCTATTATTATAGGCTGCAATATTATGAGAAAAATCAGTCTCGCTTTGAGTAATTTATCTAACAAGAAAGTGAAAAAGCCATTTTTTTCACCTATTGTACCAATATGTTCACATCGAAGAAAATCAAATGGGCTACTTTTGTGACATAACAACTAAAGTTTTTTTCATATATTTTATTTTAAGGTTAGAATTAGGTTAACAGATCATTATCCGCTACTGAGCCCGCCTGCGACAGTCCGGCTCAGAGCTGGCGGATATTGCAACTAAAACCTTAAAACAGAAAACACATGTTGTTTATATAACCCAAAGTATAATGAACGATAATAACTAATATTATAAAACATAAATCCATGAACAAGACAAAGAAAATAAGCCATTGGACAAAAGCCGTAGCTCTCGCATTAGTCATAATGTGTAATGCATCTCAAGGTGTAAATGCCATGACTCAACAAATATCTGACGAGATATATGAGGGACTACCTTTCCAAATGAACAAAATCGCTCAACCAGTATTTCCTGATTACAGTTGCAACATCTGTAGCTTTGGTGCTGTAGGCGATGGTATCACTCTTAATACCGACGCTATAAACCGTGCTATTGAAGAGACTTCCGCTAAAGGCGGAGGTAAGGTAATTGTGCCCGAAGGATTATGGCTCACAGGTCCTATCGTGATGAAGAGCAACGTGAATCTTCATTTGGAAACTAACGCCTTGATTGTATTTACAGCAGATCATAAAGCTTATCCTATTGTAGAGACATCTTTCGAGGGACTTGAAACTCGTCGTTGCCAATCTCCTCTTTCTGCCGTTGGCGCGGAAAACATCGCTATCACCGGAAAGGGTGTTATAGACGGTAACGGAGATACTTGGCGTCCGGTTAAGAAGAACAAACTTACAGGTACACAATGGAAGAAATTGGTAGCATCTGGCGGTGTTCTCGATGCGAAAGGTGAAGTTTGGTATCCAAGCGAAGGCTCTATGAAGGGTGCTATGGCCTGCAAGAACTTCAACGTGCCCGAAGGTATTAATACTGACGAAGAGTGGAGCAGCATACACGACTGGTTGCGCCCTGTTTTGCTCAGTTTCCGTAAATGTAAGAACATCTTATTAGAAGACGTAACATTCAAGAACTCACCGAGCTGGTGCTTGCACCCATTGTCATGCGAGAACCTTACCATCAACAGAGTTACTGTATCTAATCCTTGGTATTCACAAAACGGTGATGCCATCGACGTAGAATCTTGTAACGGAGTGATCATAGCCAACAGCAGCTTCGATGCCGGAGACGATGGTATCTGTATCAAATCGGGTAAAGACGAAAACGGACGTAAGCGTGGCGAACCTTGCCAAAACATCATCATCAAGAACAATCAGGTATTGCACGGCCACGGCGGTTTTGTTGTAGGTAGCGAAATGTCGGGTGGTGTGAAAAATATCTTCGTAGACAATTGTACTTTCTTGGGTACCGACGTAGGTTTGCGTTTCAAGAGTACACGCGGACGCGGTGGTGTGGTAGAAAACATCCATATCAGCAACATCAACATGATTAATATCCCTAATGAAGGATTGATATTCGACTTGTTCTACGGTGGAGCTGCTCCGGGTGAAGATGATGCAACTGCAGAAACTAAATCTGAAAAGATCCCTGCCGTAACAGAAGAAACTCCGGCTTTCCAGGATATCTATATCAACAAAGTAATAGCTAAGGGAGTAGGACGTGCAATCTATTTCAACGGTTTGCCCGAAATGCCAATCAAGAACATCTTCATTCAAGATGTTACAATGAGCGACGCTAAAGACGGAGTAATACTGCGCAACGCTGACGGTGCTACACTGAAAAACGTGAAGATTGAAACTATTAAAGGTGGAGATAACCTGAAACTGCAGAATGTATCTAAGGTTTGCGTTGACAAGAAACAATATAAAAAGGTAGGTAATAAAGCAGAATCTTACAGATTCTAATGATATCATGAAAGGACACTCATTTATTTTCGCAGCTCTTTTGGCAGCGACTTGTTTTACCGCTCAGGCGGAAGACAAAATATGGAATATAGAGATAGAGAACCCAAGCAATAAAGCGAAAGTCGATGAACCTGTGGTGCTCGATTTGCGACAGCTTCTCGGTGATAACTCTATGTTCTGTGTAAAGTCGGCCATCGTTATGGACGAAGGAACAGAAATTCCATCACAGCTTGACGACATGAATGGCGATTTGCGTTTTGATGAAATGGCATTCGTCATCAACCTGCCTGCCAAGAGCAAGAAAACAGTAAGTGTCACGCTTTCATCAGAAAAAAGCGCGAAGCAATATAAGCCACGCACATATGCCGAGATATTGCTTCGCACTTCTAAGAAAGACAAATATGTTAAGGGTTTCTCTGTCTTTGCTGACGGCAAGGCGGACACCTATAATATATTACATCACCACGGAGTAGCGTTCGAAAGTGAGTTGGTGGCATGGCGTATCTATTTCAACGAGAAGCAGACTACCGATTTATACGGCAAGTTCAATAAGCAGCTCGAAATAGAAGAAAGTATGTTCTATCCTACCGACGAACAACTGAAGCGTGGATTCGGCGACGATGTAATCTTGGTAAGAAATAGTTGCGGAGCCGGAACATTGAAAGGATGGAACAGCACGCAGGCTACTCACATCAGTCCGGTAATGATACGCGGACAGCGTGTCATAGCATCGGGACCGGTAAGAGCTATCGTAGAAGCGGAAGTTAAAGGATGGGAGTATCAAGGAAAGATATTCAACATGAAAAACCGCTATACCATTTATGCCGGACATCGTGACGCGCAAGTCGACGTGATATTCGACCGCCCTGTGGGAGAAGAAACATTCTGTACAGGTGTGCAGAATATTGCCGGAAACGCCGAACATTTCTCAGATCATAAAGGCCTTGTAGCAAGTTGGGGAACCGACTGGCCCGTAAAAGATACTGTGAAGTATAAGAAAGAGACGGTAGGACTGGCTACCTTTATCCCGAAAAAGCATGTGATAAAAGAAGCCACAGATGCCGAAAACTTTCTTTATGTAATACATGCGCCTAAAGCTACTACGTTCCGCTATTACACCATGTTCACATCGCGCAAGGAAACATTTGGTTATCCTACCGCAAGTGCCTGGTTTGAATACGCCAAACAATGGAAAGAATCTTTAGAGAAACCCATAAAGATTACCATCACTCCGAAACGCAAGCTATAATACAAAATACTAATACAATGAAAGCCTTTTTATTTTCCTTAGTGATAGGTAGCTCTATAACGGCATTCGCCCAATCTACAGATTATGTATCGCAGGTATGGGTGGCCGATCAAGGCGACGGTACTTATCGTAACCCGGTGCTTTATGCCGATTATTCCGACCCTGACGCTATCCGTGTGGGAGATGACTTCTATCTAACTTCATCCAGCTTCGGCTGTCTGCCGGGACTTCAGATACTGCATTCCAAGGATTTGGTGAATTGGCAAATCGTCAGTGCGGCAGTTCCTTATTCGTTGGCACCGCATACCGATACTACTCCGCAGCACGGCAACCGTGTGTGGGCTCCGTGTATACGTCATCACAACGGGGAGTTCTACATCTTTTGGGGAGACCCTGATCAGGGGGCTTTCATGACAAAAGCGAAAGATGTAAAAGGTCCGTGGAGCGAGCCGGTTTTAGTTAAAGCCGGAAAGGGAATCATCGACACTACCCCACTGTGGGATGAAGACGGACGTGTGTACATGGCTCATGCCTATGCTGGAAGTCGCGCAGGACTGAAAAGTGTAATCGCTGTATGCGAGTTGAACGCTGATGCCACACGCGCCATCACTCAGTCGAGAATAATTTTCGACGGACACGAGGCACACGAAACATGCGAAGGTCCTAAGTTCTATAAGCGAAACGGATATTACTATATCTTCCATCCGGCAGGTGGAGTTCCTACAGGATGGCAAGTAGTGCAACGCTCTAAAAACATCTACGGTCCGTACGAATGGCGAACCGTAATGGCTCAAGGCAAATCGCTTGTCAACGGGCCTCATCAAGGAGCTTGGGTAGACACCGCCAATAGCGAAGACTGGTTCCTTCATTTCCAAGACGTAGGTGCGGCGGGTCGTTTAGTACATCTTCAGCCTATGAAGTGGGTAAATGATTGGCCTGTAATAGGAGTTGACGAAGACGGTGACGGATGCGGAGAACCGGTGCTTACTTACAAGAAGCCCGCCGTAGCGAAACAGCCCATCTGCACTCCGCAAGAATCGGACGAATTCAACTCTAACGAATTGGGACTGCAATGGCAGTGGAATGCCAACATAGACGAGAAGTGGTATTTCTGCAATAAAGAGCAAGGAGTACTAAGACTGTATTCGGCTCCCGTAACCGATGAGTACAAGAACTTATGGGACGTACCTAACATGTTACTCCAAAAATTTCCGGCTCCTACGTTTACGGCTACCATGAAACTGAAGTTCCAACCCACAGGCAAATACCACGGAGAAAGAACGGGACTTGTGATAATGGGTATGGACTATGCCGGACTGATGATAGAAAATACAGAGAAAGGCCTAGTGCTTAGTCAGGCTGAATGCAAGAAAGCCGATAAAGGAAGTGCCGAAACAGTAAACAAGACCGTCAAGCTAAACAGTAATGAGGTTTACCTGCGTGCACGCATCGTTACTACCGGAAAGAAAATAAAGGAAAGCGAAGGCGGACACGACTTAGTGGTAGAGTGCAAGCTAAGCTACAGCAAAGACGGGAAAAAGTTTAAAGAGATAGGCGAAACATTCCAAGTAAAAGAAGGAAAATGGATTGGAGCTAAAGTAGGAACATTCTGCACACGTCCTAACATAAAAAGCAATGACGGAGGATGGGTAGATGTAGATTGGTTCCGCATCACAAAATAAGAATGTCTCACACCGACCGATACGAGCGTTCACATCGACCGATACGAGCGTTCACACCGACCGATACGAGACAACTTTTATAAGATAAGAAATTAGTTATTCGATAAGAATAGCATTTAGTGGGTTAAAAAGAAGATGTTACTTAGTTCTTGATAAGAAGGCTTTAAATTGGATAAATCTCTGTCGTCTGTTTTCGTGGTGTTGTTGGCAGGAGTAATACGCCATTCTTGCAGATTTTTCAATGTAGATAGAAAGCGATATAATTCGGTCAGAATTTGTCGTTTACAGTTATTATCATCTACGTTCGTTTTTGAAAATGACTGTTCTTGAGCATAATGATTGCTTGTGATGGCAATATTTAAAGCCTGTTTTGGGTATTCCGGTTGTGTTCCGTACAACCCATAATGTTTGCAGACAATACCTGATTGTTCCCTCTATTCCTTCAGATAGGTAATACAAGATGCTTCATTAGGAAATCTTTGCATGAAATTCAGTACGTTTATAATAATATTTCGCTTATATACTATATTATAAATGTACTGAATTTCTGCAAAGATAAAAAATACTATTATGTAATAGTTTACCAAATATTTATCTGACGTTAAATATATTAACGAGTATCATATGGATAGTGGTTTTATTTAATATTGTTTCCATTAAGGGAAACTGTGCTGAGCAAAGACTCTTTGAGAATAATGGCTATGTAAACAGGGGCAAACTTGCTTTTGCCTATCACTTCAGTCTTTCCAAAATTTATCGACATCAGGTGTGCCTCGGCTATAGCCAACAGCCATTGGGTCGAAATTCAACAAGCCAAATAAATACCATGCGCTCGACGATATGCAAATATTTGTGTCTGCTCCCTTCCAAAGTTGCGAGCTGCCATAGGTAGTGCCAAGATTTGATGCATAGGGCAATCCTACGGAATTAGGATAGAGCGTGCTTGATATCAGTAACTTCTTCATTTCCGCCAAATAGGCTGTCGACTTGTAGGAGTCGGCAGCCTTTTGGTAAGCCACCACCATCTGTCCTGTGCCCTCAAGCCATACAATGTCTTTGTCGATGTCGGGGGCAAACCCTGTTATCAAGGCACCATTGGCTGTGGCTCTTTGGGTGTTTGCATACATTGTTGTTTTTTCGAGCACTGTTTTAGGGAAATCCTCAAATGTGCAATATCCCCAACTGTGATTGTCGAGTGCATATTCATAATAATTTCCTGGCCATGACACCAACAAGCCATCAGTACTGTTGTATCTGCTTTCTTTAAGGTGTGCGAGGAGTTTTTTGTGAAAGTCGTCATATCCCTGCACTGCACAGTAGGCATCAATCATACCTTCGGTATTTTTCGAGATAGTGCTATTGCTTGCAGTGATGCCTCCCCAAAGTCCACCATCTTTGTCTTGTAGTGAACGAATCCAAATTTCCAGCGTCGACTTTAGTTTGTCATATTTTGTAGTCTCCACCTTTGCCGTGTAGTTGTTCAGTGCTATTAGCAGCCAGGCATTGTCACCAAGCCATCGGTCACCCGAAGGTGTGCCGTCGGTACTGCGGAACTGATAAAAACCACCATTGGTTGTGAACTCGCTACCTATGCGCTGGTTAAAGAAATTGAAAATAGATTCAGCCTTGGAATACTTGCCCGTGGCAGTGAACACAAGTGCTGCTAGGGCGTTGTCGTAGAGCGACATCGTGCTGCTGTTCTCGGTGCTTGGCAGTAGTCCGTTAGAGTACTGCACATTTTCAAACCATGCCACGATATTTTCGGCCTCTGCCGACAGGTCGATGGTTGTTTTCTTTGCAACGAAAGTAACAGTCTGTGTCGATGACGCTGTTGCCGACGCTGGCGTAAAGGTGTAGCCATCGGCCATAGGAGTTATTTTTACACTGCCCTTCAAGTTGGATACGCTCCACTCGCCTGATGCTGAACTGCAGACCGTCTGGTTTCCAATTGTTAGGCTTATGTTCGCAAGTCCACAGCCATCCGAATCAACAATTTTACCTGAAACAGAAAACGTTTCGTCTACTTCAGAACTATTGTTGTCGCTTGAACATCCTATAAGTAGGAAAATGTTCAGTATAAAAAATGATATAATGTTTTCTTTCATATTATCTAATGCAATGTTTTTTAATTGTAAACAAACAAGCCGAGGCTTTGTCATGTCAGAAAGTTTTTGTAACTT
>ULVX01015543.1_pt1 | contig 41471 bp, 47 predicted proteins | sample 1959811 | NCBI WGS metagenome assembly ULVX01 (sample SAMEA4835797, study PRJEB28245) | human gut metagenome | biome: gut microbiome; material: fecal sample | place: Denmark | collected 2008
ATTCCCTGCTCTGTAAATACATACGGTAATGTACGTCTGCCACCATAACCATTTTCTGTTCCACTGCCATTTGAGGTGCCAAATTGGCATTTCAAGTTTTCATATTCATCTTTTGTAAGCTGAAATCGAAAATCTTCTGGAAATCTGGCAATATTTCTTTTAACGGCTCTGTTTAACGCTCCCGTTTCTACCTGATAAAGCATTGCCAGATTACTATCCACCATGACTTGTTTGTTTCTTACTACATAAATCAGATTTTCAATGTCCGGTGGCATGATTTCAACTATTTGTGTTTCCACTGATTCCATTTCTCTTACTTTCTGATCCGCCATTCCATCTCCTCTATAACTTGAAATGCCAAGCTGGCATTTCAAGTTACTTTATCGCACAATCATTTCTTATGAGTTCCCAAAATCCATTTTCCCATTTTACCCTATTTTACCCTATTTTTCTCATTCTGCCTACTGCTATTTTTCATACAATAATGAGGTCGCAATCCACGACCTCATCACCTTCATTTAAACATAAATCAATTCCTTGAGAATAATCTCTTCTGCAATCGCTCTGTGCTGATTGGCAGTTCTTACCCATGCCATCTAATCTTTCTCCTTATCCAGCAGTGGGTCTTTTTCTTCCAACTGTTTCAGAATCACTTCTTCCCGTTCCCCGGCTGCCTTGCCCACAACTTCCAGAAGATACTTTCCAATCGTATCCTGCAGAAGCATCACCTGATAGGTTGAATTTCGATGGTTCTTCAGATAATCTCTGCAAAGAAAACCATACTTGCCAAGTTGCTCCATCTGCTCACCAGATTTATAGGTGAGATTCGGGATCAGATATCCATTTATATTTATATACGTTAATTTCATTTTATTAGCACTCTCCATTTCTCATAATTTTTTGACCACAAATTTACGACATTTACGACAAATCTGACACTGCTTTACAATACCTGACAAAATGACTGATGCCCCGTAAAGCCTGTAAAACAAACACTTCTAGAGCACATAAGACAGGGCAAAAATCGACTTCCACTGTCAAGAGGTGAGTGCTAATTTTTTTAAAATATTTTTGTGTATACTGTACCATTTTTTCAAATTTTAAATCTTCCATTTCATAACAGCATTTCTTACACGCCGGTCAATATCCAGACGTGCTCTGCGGCCTCCCACTGCTTTTCTTACCTTTTCCACTCACTCCCCAATCCCGGCTGCGTTTGTCATCGCACGTGTTAGTTATGCCTAACTCTTATTTTCTAAAAAACCGTGTGAAACAAAACTATAATTCCACACGGTTTCTATTCCTCCAATTGCCGTTACTCTGCTGAAGTAATTGATTCTTTATCTGAGATATGCACTCATATCTACATTACCGCCGATTCCGTTAACAGCTCCGTCGCTTCTGAACTGCCACATATCATATCTTCCGCCATATGTTGTCTCATCAATATCTGCATACTGTGCTACCCATATCTGCGCATATGATACAATGCTTCCTGCGTTAATATAGTTATTAAACCAAGACTTACTTGCATATACCATAGGCATTCTTCCAGCACTTGCTACAGTCTCACAGAACGCATTGATAACTGCTGTTCTCTCACCGGCTGAGAGGTAATTGCCTCTGCCCTGCTCTCCGCCGCCTCCGGCCCACTCAACATCAATTGCAAGTGGAAGATTAAGTCCGTTCATTGCTGCTTCCTGAACAATAAAGCTGGCTTCCTCTACAGCTTCAGCCGTATTGACTGCCTGTGTTACAAAGTACGCACCCACATTAAGTCCTGCTGCCCTTGCACCGCTTACATTCTGGTCGAATCTGCTGTCCTTAACAATACGTCCTGTTCCCCAGCCTCGGTACCCGACACGGACAATTACATTATCTATGCCTGACGCTCTGACTGCACTCCAGTTGATATCGCCATTATATGTTGAGACATCGATTACAAGAGTTGAGCTGAGTGCGCCGCTTGCATTGAAATAATAGTTAAGTCCGTCTATCCAATGCCATCCGGTGAATGCTGCTCCGTTATCAAGATACATCATACTTCCGCCATCAGCATACCAGCCGTCCAATACCTGCTTTGTCTCTTCTTCTGTTACCACGCTGAGTTCAACAACCTGGAATCTTCTCTGTGCCTGAGCCGTGGATTGTGCCTGTGTTGTTGTCTGTGCCTGCGTTGTTGTCTGTGCCTGCGTCGTTGTCTGTGCCTGTGTTGTTGTCTGCGCCTTAGTTGTCTCCTGCGGCTTAGTTGTCTCCTGCGGCTTAGTTGTCTCCTGTTGCTTAGTTGTCTCCTGTGGCTTAGTTGATGACTGATTCTGCGTCTGTCCCTGTGTTGCCGCAGCCTTAGACGAAGATGTAAGTCTTACCTCCGCCATATCCGAGAGCATATTAAGCTCTGATGCATCTGCGGTCTTATCAACTTCCACAAGCAGCTTTGATACAACATCATACTCGCCATCCGTAATCTTGTATGTGGATTTTTCATATACATATCCTGTAATTGAAGAACCACCGTCAAGGCTTATCGTCTGTCTGTTGTCATCGTTAATATAAGATTCAACATCCGAATAATTGTAATATGTACCTGTGTTATTAGCCGTGTATACAATCTCATCACCATTTTTCTTAAACTTTGTAATAGTAATGATTTTCTTTCCTGCTGTTACAGAAGGTTTGGTTACTGCAGGAAGCGTAGTTGCAGATATTGCAGTTGTCTGCTGCTGTGCCTCCGCTTCCCTTACTGCCTGCGGATCTTCCTTCTCGGTATCTGCATCCTGCTCGACAACCTGCTCCATGATATTGTCAATGACTTCATACCTGACTATAGTGGCTTCAGTTGCATCAGGAACTTCAAATCCTGCTTCGGCCTGAACGAGAAGCGTATATGTACCGGCATCAAGATTCTTTATCACAACCTCGCCGTTCTTGTCTTCATCCTTGTATGACATGGCATCTTCCTCAAGTGCATCAAGTGCTGCCTTGGTCTGGGCTGCCTGTGTCTGCGCCGCCTTAGTCGCACCTGTTGTTGCTGCCTGCGTAGTTGCCTGAGTTGCCAACTCCTTCTGCTTTTCAAGGATCTTGTCTACCTTCTCCTTATTATCATCAAGGCTTCCCGAGAAAAGCTTAACAACAAAATCATGTCCCTCCAGTGCTGAACCCGACTCATCAAGTATCTTCGCCGTAATCGATGACTCATCCGCAACTGCCTCAAGCTTCATTCCCTGAAGCGGCATAGGATGTGTTGCTTCCTCAGTCTCAACAACTGCCTGTGCAACAACCGGTGAAGTCTGCGGTGATGCCGCCTTTTTATTAGTATTGCGTATAGTAAGTACAACAGCTGTTCCCGCTGCAACGGCAACAATAACAGCTGCTACGCCGGCAGCTATTGCATATCTGCCTTTCGTAAATGCTGCAATACGTCCGCCAACATGTCCAAGGAGCTCAATTACACCCTTAGACTCATCATCATCATCATCATCATCATCATCTGAATCGTCCTCATCGTCATTGTCATCAACGGAATCATCATTATCTTCATCTACTTCCTGAAGATCGAGTTCAAATACCCCGTCATTACCGCTCTGATTGTCATCATCTGTATCATCATACATTGCTATATAATTATCATCTGAATCGTCATCATCGTCCGAATCGTCCATGAGAAGAATATCTTCGATATCCTCTAATGCATCTGACAGATTCTGTGTCTCATCAAGGCTTATGTCCTCGATATCCAACAAATCATCATCGTTCTTCTTCATTTTGCCTCTTCCCTTAATATCCTGATATCCAATATTTACCGTAGTGGATTATATCACTATTATCCAATAAAATCCACCCTTGCACTACATTTAATACGTGGTAAGATCTGCCAGGGTTGCATCCGTGAACTTAATAAGTGTCTGCGGATTAATTATTATCTGCATGCCGCGTACACCTGCACTAACGGCCATCTCATCAAAAAGCTCACACGTCTCATCAATAAATGTGGGGAACTTTTTCTTCATACCTATAGGCGAACATCCGCCCCTTATATATCCCGTCACACCAAGCAAATCCTTCATCGGAATCATCTCCGCATGCTTATTGCCTGATGCCCTGGCAACCTTTTTGAGGTCAAGTTCCTGATCCACAGGCAGGCAGCACACAAAATATCCTATCTTGTCACCATGCAGGACAAGCGTCTTAAATACCTGCTCAGGCGGCTGCCCAAGCTGTGCTGCAACATGCACCCCCGAAAGGTCGTTCTCATCCACCTCATACTCCTTAACATCATACTCAATCCCTGCTGCATCCAACTGCCTCATGGCATTAGTCTTATGATTTTTCATTACTGCTCCTATCTTTTCAGTCTGTAGAGGACTTCCTCAAAGCACACTCCGTCCGTCTCAGGAATATCATATTCCATTGACTTAAGTATGCATTCCTTTATAAATGCAGATGCCTTTCTTACTGACTTTTCAAGAGGTACACCGTTGACAGCGTCGGCACATATTATTGATGCAAATATATCACCCGTTCCGCATCTTGTAGTACCTACAAGCTTAGAACGAAGCCGCCTTGCATTAACACTGCCGTCAGCATTCTCCTCATATACATAATTGGAAATATAACTGCTTCCCTGCCGGATTCCTGTTATAACTATCTTCTTCGGACCAAGCTGTGCTATCATTCCTGCCAGTTCGTGAAGCTGCGCGTCCGTATACTTCTCCCTGTATTCGGTTCCCGTAAGCATACACGCTTCCGTAACATTAGGTGTCACAATATCCGCCTTGCTGACAAGCCGCCTCATATCCCTGCACATATCTTCTGTATATGTTGAATATGCACTGCCTCCGTCCCCCATAACAGGGTCGACTATTACTGTTGTTCTCTCCGTCCTGAAATCATCTATAAAACGTCTTACAATATCAATCTGTCTGTGTGACCCCAGAAATCCGGTATAGATTCCTTCAAACTCAAGACCGAGCTTCCTCCACTCATCAATATACGGCTGCATCTTATCAGTGCAGTCATCAAAAAAATAACTGTCATATCCTGAATGATTGGAAAATATGGATGTAATAACAGGACAGCACTGGACTCCCATATATGAAATTATCGGAAGCAGCACCGTAGTTGAACACCTTCCAAATCCCGACAGGTCATTGATTGCAGCAACCTTTTTCTGATTATTGTGTCCCATATCCCTCATTACTTCTTCCTCAGATTACCGAATCTTGGCATCCTCTCATATGTGTAACCCTTAAGATCCTTACTGAGCATTGAACCAAGCTTTTCCTTATCAATTCTTAACACCATATATGCAAATGCAGCAAACATGGCTGCTTTAATTACAAATGGTACAACAGCCTGCGCAGTCGTTGTGTAATTAGTTGAATTAAATGTAAACGGAATAAGCATTACAAAATTAATAACCGCTGTAATTGCATACCATCTGCCATCAAGCTTTCCGTCCGCAACACCGCTGCATATCATCATAAGGCCTATATTCATAATCATATCCATACTGAGACTGATTCCCATAAGCAGCCATACAACAGGAGGTACATGAATCAGCGGTGATATTGTAGACACATACAGATCTACGGCCGCATCTGCTGACAGCCCCGTATTAAGAAGGAGTTCCTCAAGTCCTGCATGGTTAATTGACGATGCAAGCACACTCATAGTCATAATCGTTGTTATTCCATACACTGCGCCATCACCTACACCAAGCCCCAGTCCGGCGATAAATACATCTCCCGGTCCCTTATATCTGTCCTTAATTATGTTAGCAACACATATTCTCGCAATCGTGTAGAACAGTGTCATGACAAGTGATGTCATACATATCTCCATGCCTCCTGTCATTCCGTCAGGCCTTGCGAAGTCCGGAAGTATACTTATGACAAAATTACTTCCCATAAATATAAATATCACATATCCCAGAACACCTGCTATAAGCGGCATTATCTTAGCTTTGTAACGTATGAAAATTACAAAAAGCAGCACAAGGAATACCGACAGTATAACCATGCCTCCTGCACTTATAAGGGATGCCGTGCTGTCCGGCACCGTCTGTGACATGTCAATCATAGATAAATCAAAACCATCATTCATAAAACATTAATCCTTTCCCACGCAAAAATGCGGTATCTCTATTATAAATAACCGAAACGGATTTTGCAATGCATTTAGACATTACAAAAGGACCGCCGCATACGCAGCAGTCCTCATGTACATAATCTTCGTTGTGTAACAATATATCTCTTCTAAATAAATTATATATATATTTTATCAGAAAAAGGCACACTGTAAAACTTCTTTGATTATAACTTTGTTACGTTAGTAGCCTGTGGTCCCTTAGCGCCATTAACTACGTCGAACTCTACCTCAGCGCCCTCGTCAAGTGACTTGAAGCCTTCCATGTTAAGTCCTGAGTAGTGAACGAATACATCGTTACCTGACTCGTCTGAGATGAAGCCGTAACCCTTCTGGTTGTTAAACCACTTTACTGTACCTTTCATTCCAAGTACCTCCGAATAAAAATAAAAATAATGAGGTTGAATTGTGAACAAATCATGTCCCTCAACCTCTTGTATCGTACCATATTCGCTATTTTGTGTCAAACAAAATTTAATCATTTCTTCATAGTTTTTTAACATTCTTAACGAGCTCTTCAAGGGCTTCAAGGCTCTCTATAAAGTTGACCTGATTGCGCAGCATCGACGAATTGGGAAAGCCCGCCGTGTACCAGGCAAAATGCTTCCTCATCTCTCTTATTCCGGTAAACTCGCCCTTACATTCCACAAGTAGTCTGGCATGCCTGAGTATCATATTACGGACATCTTCATCCGATGGACGCTGTGGTATTGTACCATTCTGAAGATATTCCGACACCTCCCTGAATATCCATGGATTACCTCTCGCAGCTCTTCCTATCATTACGGCATCACAGCCGGTCTCATCAAGCATGGCTCTGGCAGACAGCGCATCCGTTATGTCTCCGTTACCGATAACCGGAATGTGCACTCTTTGCTTTACCTGTCTTATAATGTCCCAGTCTGCCTTACCGGTATAATACTGCTCTCTTGTTCTTCCGTGTACGGCAACACATGCTCCTCCGGATTCTTCAATTATGTGGGCAATCTCAGGCGCATTAATCATATCATCATTAAAGCCCTTGCGTATCTTCACGGTTACCGGCTTCTTCACGGCTTTTGCCATTGCACTCACTATCTGCCCGACAAGCAGCGGATTCTTCATAAGTGCGGAGCCTTCTCCGTTATTAACCACCTTAGGTACCGGACAGCCCATATTGACATCTATCGTATCAAATGGCAGCTCCTCAATTCTCTTAGCCATATCAGCCATAATCTGCGGATCAGATCCGAATAACTGGACAGCTACCGGGTTCTCCTCAGGTCTTACCTTAAGAAGTTCATCCGTATTTCTGTTATTATACATTATGGCCTTGGCACTTACCATTTCGGAATAGAGCATTCCACAGCCCTGTTCCTTGCATAACAGTCTGAATGGCAGGTCGGTTACGCCTGCCATCGGTGCCAGAATCACATTATTCTTAATCTCAACATTACCTATAAACATCAGTTTCCACCGTTCATTAAGTCAGGACTCAATTATTGCCAAGTGCCCTGAAGCCCGGAATAATCTCGTCATACTTCTGCTTAATCATGAGATAAAGACCGACTGTATTAGCCTTCTCTTTCTCATAATTCTTTATAATCGTATCGTAATTACGCATAAGACAGTCTACAGCCCTCCGGCTTATCTTGCCGTTATCCGCATCACTTCTTAATATATCTTTTATCTTGTCTGCATCAAAGCTTTCTTTATAGCTCCTCTTGCCATAGAGTGCGCTGAGTATATCTGCCACAGCTACTATCTGCTGCGGGAATGTCAGATCTTTCTCTGTAAGTCCTGCCGGATATCCCGAACCGTCAAGCTTCTCATGATGCCTCGCCGCAATATCCCTTATGGCATCATCCACTATTCCGTCAAGAATCTCTCTTGTTATTGTAACATGTGAACGCATAATCTCCATATCGGCATCGTTAAGTCTTCCCGGCGACTCAAGTATCTCAACCGGAATTGCAAGCTTGCCAAGGTCATGAAGCAGTGCACCATAGTACAGATTCTTAAGGTCAACACTTGACAGTCTCATAAGGCGTCCGAGCTGCTGCGCAAAATTGACTGTTGACATCGTATGTATTACGGTAAATTCGCTTCGGAAATCGATTGTATATACAAGCATATCAAGATATGCCCTTCTCTCACGCTCGTTAAGTTCAAACTTGTCCAGCAGTTCATTAATCTCATCCTTATAGCTTCCGTCAGACAGATGTTTAAGTATTCCGTACCGGGCATCCGCCTTGAAGAATAATTCAAGCGCAGCTCTTGAGAATCTGACATCCACATTATTAATAAAATATGACTTATCCATCATCCCGCTCTTCTGCTGCATATATGTATCCATCTGATCAGCGAGTGCAAGACATTCTGTTATATGCTCATGCTTTGACTCAACCGTTTTCAGCTTCTTATAAGCCAGATGGTGATACAGCACGATATCCGCAAGATTGCCAAGAGGTGTAAAATACTTAAGGAAAAGATATCCGTAAACAGAATGTTCCCATACAACAATATTCTCGAAATCGGCTACATTCTTAATATTCTCCTCGCGGTACATTCCTATATCATGAAGCATTGCAACCATTGTATAGTTGACTATCTCAGCATGTGTATATACTCTTTCGTACTCCAGCATCTTTGAAACTATATATCCTACCACTTCTCCGTGATTGACTATATTGCGGTTAACCATGGAAAGTGTTCTTCTTATGATTTCATATATGCCCTTGCATGTGGAAATTCCCATTCCCTTATCTACCCCGTTCCTGTAGTCTTCTACACATGGCATTATATCCCATAACAGCGTAAGGTATCAATAGTAAAATGTATACAACCGTATATTGGCATTTGGCTTCCCACATAAAATGAAACAAAAAGCCGCCGACAAATATGAGTGCATATATAAGTTCCTGTAAGTCTGACCTTTTAAAATTAAGTACGAAATATGCGAATGCACCACCCAGTATCACACTCTGCATTATATTCATAAATTTTATAAGCAGGCTGTTAACTGAAGTACCGTCAGTATATATAGCTTCCATTGATGGCATTACTTTATGATTGGCAGTCTGCATGTCCCCAATAAACGTAAAACATTCAAATGTAGGATTATTCCACTGCGATGCCGTCTTTTTTGCAAAGAACTTAACTGTATATGCAGGATTTTTTAACATATAAGGAATTCTCTGTCTGAGATATTGCCTGCACTGCTGTGACTCAGCCGCCGTATCCCCATTATTATCCGCATATACCCTGTCGTTATATCCGTTATACCAGCCCTCTGCCCTGCCGGGGCTTTCCTGAAGTCCCATTGCAACCCATGCAAGATGCGGTACTCCGTCACTTGCGGCATCGCCGGATATTGCAGTATATGCAGCTGATGTAAGCGGACTTACCATCATATTAAGTGCTGTCATAAGCACTGCTGCTGCGAGCATCTTCCTGCTTCTTGTCTTAATCAGTGTAATCAGCTCTGTAATGAGGAGTGCTGCAAACACAATCATATAATTAGACTTGAATACGCATGCAAGTGCCACCATGACTGCTGACAGCACGCCATGCCTCATATGTCCGTCTCTGACAAAACGTACAAGCATATAGCACGCCGCCATGGCGCATGCCATTCCGAGCATCGTTCCATAGACAAACATGACATATATTGAAAACGGCAGGAACATACACATGACAATAACGCTTACCGCTGCAATATCTTCGCCAAACACTTCCTTTATAAGTCTGTATATGTAGTAATATGCAATAAAAAGTGCTGCAAGATTAATCAGCTGAAGTGCAATATAATTGTCCGTTCCGATAAAATTAAACAGTGCCCATATAAATACAACCATTCCATTCTGGTTGGGATACTTCTGCATATACCGAATCGTTGTCTGGGTAAAATCTTCCGACAGGTCATTGCGTATTATCCGTCTTGCGACCGCACATATCATTCCCGAATCCGAACCGGGTGCCATCTGAGTTCCGACTATAAGCGCAAAAAGAAAAATTCCAAGCAGTACACATGCCGCAGCTGCGGCTTTTCTAAATTCCGGCTGCTTCTTAAGCCTGACAGCAGCAAATGTAATTGCGGTAAAAGCAAGTACTGCTGCAAGCTGCACAATAAAATTGTCTGCCCTGTATGTCGTATGCTCACTTTGAGATATGAATGACGTACCGCACAATGCCATTGCGAACAGTACACCCGTAATAACAATCATAAGCACTCCGACAGTATACCTGTATATTTTATCGAGAACCATACCACATTTCATTCCTTCAGATCCCATTTTCAAATTCATCCAACAGTTCCTCAAATACATCCAATGCGGCCTCGACAGGAGCCGGTGATGTCATATCTATACCGCACAGCTTAAGAAGTTCAATCGGATGCATAGAGCTGCCGCCCGAAAGGAATCTGAAATATCCCTCACGGGCACTGTCATCCCCCTTCTTATAACCTTCAATAAGTGACCGGGCTATAGCAATTGCTGCCGAAAAGCCCGTTGCATACTGATATACATAAAAAGGCGTATAAAAATGCGGTATTCTTGCCCATTCATACTCAATCTGTTTATCAAGCACCATATCACTTCCGAAGTACTTTTCATTCAGCTTCCTGTATATATTGCAAATGTCCTGCGCCCCAAGTGCTTCTCCATTCCGTAGTGCCTCATGCGTCTGCATTTCAAATTCAGCAAACATCGTCTGTCTGAACAAAGTTCCCTTGAACTGCTCAAGGAAATGATTAAGCAGATACTTTCTTTCCCTATTGTCCGTACACTTCTCAAGAAGACTTCTCATAAGCAGTACTTCATTACATGTAGAGGCCACTTCTGCAACAAATATCCTGTATCCTGCATATACATGCGGCTGCTTCTTATTAGAATGATATGTATGTATTGCATGCCCCATCTCATGTGCCAGCGTGAATACATCATCAAGTCTGTCCGAATAATTAAGGCTTACGTAAGGATGTGTCCCATACTCTCCCCATGAATACGCACCGCTGCGCTTGCCCTGATTCTCCCTTACATCAATCCATCCACCGTCAAAGCCTTCACGGAGTATCCTGCCGTAATGCTCTCCGAGCGGTCTCATTCCTTCAAGCACCATCTCCTTGGCTTCATCATAGCCCACCTTCATACTGTAATCCGGAACCATAGGTGCATAGACATCATACATATGAAGCTCATCAACTCCGAGTGCCCGCTTACGCAGCCTTACATATCTGTGCATAAGCTCCATCCGCCTGTTCACTGTATCTATGAGATTTGTGTATACATTAACCGGTATATTATTCTGTGAAAGATACATCTCAAGAGATGAACCGTAATTACGCACTCCCGCATAGAATCCCGCCTGCTTAAGATTGGCTGTATATGCCGCCGCAAGCATATTAATATGCCCGGCATATTCCCTGTACAGGCTCTCAAAAGCTTCTTTCCTTACACGCCTGTCGCTGCTCTCCATAAATCTCCCATATACGCCATTGGTAAGAGACGCACTTTCTCCGTTCTCGTCCGTGATATCTGCGAACCTGATATCTGAATTGTTGAATTGTGAAAATATATCCTTAGGCGCACTCTGCATAACCGACGCCTGTGCAAGCAGCTGTTCTTTGTCTGCTGAGAGTGTATGCGGCTTCTCCAGAAGGATATCCTCTATCATATGCGTATAATGCCCCAAATTTCCATTCATCCAGCCGCGCAGGATATTCTCGTCAATTGCCAGAATCTCCGGTTCAATAAATGAATATTCAGAAGCAAACTTAACTACCAGCGATTGCGCTTTCTGCGCCATTCCCTGACTCGCAGCATCTGACATATCTTCATAAAGCCTCATGTATGCATATACATATATCTTCTCTGCTTTCTCATCAAGTTCATCATATATCTTTATTGCGTCAAGGAGCGTCTGCGCTGAATCAGCGAGACGCCCTCTGTATTGAAGTCCTTTATTTAATTCATCCGCAAAGCAGTCATAATCAGACTGCCACGCAGCATCATCTTCGTATATATCCTCAATGCTCCACTTGTCTGTCTTAGCAACGTCACATCTTAACATACTACTCTCCTTACATACTATGAATCAAGCTCCGGGCCATATACAGTCGCTGTTATTGCAAGCGCGCCGTGTCCTATATGACATGCAACACTGAGTGACAGCGGATCCATATGTAAATCATATTCAGGAAATGCTTCCCTTATCTCTTTTTCCCACACGGCTGCCTCTTCAGGATTACCTGTATATGCTGCACCAATATGAATTCTCTTATTGCCTGCCGCATCTGCAAATCTTGTCTCAAGGTCATGTTTAATGGCGCTAATCATCGTCTTCTTAGCTGCCTGCTTGCCGCGGCACTTTGCAAATGCATCAAGCTTCTCACCCTGTATCTGCAGTACCGGATTAAGCTTAAGTATTGTACCGATTGCAGCCGCTGCAGGTGTTATTCTGCCACCCTTCTTAAGATACTTAAGTGTATCAAGTGTTATATAAATACTCGACTCCAGCTTAGACTCTTCAAGCAGCTGCTTAATCTCCGCCGCACTGCGTCCCTGTGCCACATACTGCTTCGCATCAAGAACCGACTGTCTCATCGTAACAGATATTCTCTGGTTATTGACAACCTGTATTCTTCCATCGTAATCCTCTGCAAGCATTGTTGCTGTCTGGCAGAAGCTGCTGAGACCGCTCGACATAGGTATAAATACAATTTCATCATACTCCTTAAGAAGTTTCTCCCATGCATCAATGCATTCTCCGGGAGACGGCATTGATGTTGATATCTCCGAATCCTCAACCAGATGCTTATAGAATTCCTCCTGTGTAAGATTTATATCTTCAAGATACATCTGGCCGTTAATAAAAAACGGCATCGGTATTACACTAACTCCAAGTTCTTTTGCTTCTATCTGCGTAATTCCGCTATTGCTGTCCGTAAGTACTGCTACCCTGCCCATTTACATACGCTCCTCTACAAATAATAGTTAATTATACATTCAAATATGGCAAATAGCAATGTTGTAATGAATACCCTGTTTCGTGGCATTACAATTTACATATTGCAATATTTCATACTTAAAGATACATACTGAGAAATTATACATAACTCATTGGTTGATTAAACATTCGATATCCTATAAAATAATACATAAGTTTTGTTATCAAAACGCAACTATTTTCAATTATGAGAGGAGAATAAGAATCATGGGATTTCTTACAGGTAAGACAGCCATTATCACAGGTGGAGGACGCGCCGTATTAAGTGACGGAAGCTGCGGTTCTATCGGCTATGGTATTGCAACTGCTTATGCAAAGGAAGGGGCTAACCTTGTCATAACAGGACGTAACGTGCAGAAGCTTGAGGATGCCAAAGAAGAACTTGAGCGCCTTTACGGCATCAGGGTTCTTCCTGTCCAGGCTGATGTAAGCGCAGGTGCCGACAATGAGACTGCCGTTCAGAACGTAGTTAAGCAGGCAGTTGATACATTTGGGAGAATTGATGTACTTATCAATAATGCACAGGCCTCTGCTTCAGGTGTAACTCTTGCAGACCACACAACAGAGCAGTTTGACCTTGCCGTATATTCAGGTCTTTATGCTGCATTCTACTACATGAAGGCATGTTATCCATATCTTAAGGAGACCAAGGGAACAGTAATTAACTTTGCGTCGGGTGCCGGACTTTTCGGCAACTTCGGACAGTGTGCATACGCTGCTGCCAAGGAAGGTATCCGTGGACTTACAAGAGTTGCGGCTACAGAATGGGGTCCTGACGGAATCAATGTCAATATCGTATGCCCTCTTGCATGGACTGCCCAGCTTGAGAAGTTCCAGCAGGCTTATCCTGATGCATTCAAGGCTAATGTTAAGATGCCGCCTGCCGGACATTACGGCAACGTAGAGACTGAGATAGGACGTGCATGCGTACAGCTTGCATCTCCTGACTTCAAGTATATGAGCGGTGAGACAATAACACTGGAGGGTGGAATGGGACTTCGTCCTTAAGCTCCGGCAATGCCGCATAATCACACAATTTACGGAGATTAGGTTACCATATGTCTGATAATATTTTTACAATAAAAGCATACAACAGCTTAACCACGGATGTTCTTGAATGTATTGAGAGCCTTAATTCCTGCATGCCTGAATACGAGCTTTATTATGAAGATGAGGTTCAGGCTGATGCTGACGTTTTCTTTGCTGCCTGGGATGGCAGCCGTCTAATAGGCTTTCTTTCATTCATCTATGTCCCGGGATGTGATGAAGCTGAGATTACTGCACTTGTAGCTCCTGATATGCGCAGCAGGGGTGTGTTTGGCTTACTGCTTAATGAAGCGCGGCGTTCGGCCGCGCTTCTTAACATAAGCCATTTTTATTACGCACCTGTCCACACATCAGACAATACACTGGATACAGCATCCAATCCTTCACCTGCATACTCACATTCTGAGTATCTTCTGAAGCTCGACTGTAATAATTATCCGGCAGGGAATTCCGATAATGATTCCGGCTCTGCTTTATATGTGGGACTTCCGGTTCCTTTGCAGGAACAGCTTGCGGCTGCCAGCCTTTTTTTCCATGAAGATGAAGAAGATGAATCAGTGTTCTGCTGTATAACTGATTCCGAAGATAATATCCTGTCATCCTGCTTCCTTGATGATGAGAATTCCTACATATGCATCTGGGGTGTTGAGACAGACGCACATCACCGCCGTAAGGGGCTTGCATTGCTTCTTATGCAGTGTATCATAGCCGCCGCATTAACAACTTCCAATGATAACAATATGCCTGCGCCTGTATTCATGCTTCAGGTATCAGGAAGGAACACGGCTGCACTGAATCTGTATAAAAAATGCGGCTTTCTTACAGAAAGCCGCATTGATTATTATTCGCTCCATTCATAATTACGCAGATGCCCATGAAGCCTCATATCCGCAAAATCATGCTGTCTTAAAGCTTCATACAGAACTATTGCAACCGAATTGGACAGATTCAATGAGCGTATGTCGCCTATCATAGGTATTCTTATTGCAGTATCCGGATGCTGCACAAGTATATCTTCCGGTATTCCTGCACTTTCCTTACCAAACATAATATAGCAGTCATCTTCATAGCGCACATCACAGTAGGTATGTGGTGCCTTCGTTGTTGCCATATATATCTTGGCTCCGGGATTCTTCTCAAGAAAATCTTCATAGTTATCATACACTGTTATATCAAGCTTGTCCCAGTAATCAAGTCCCGCCCTCTTCACCATCTTTTCATTGATATGAAATCCAAGCGGTTCTATGAGATGCAGCCTTGCTCCTGCTGCCACACATGTACGTCCGATATTACCGGTATTAGCAGGCATCTCCGGTTCATGCAGTACTATATTTATCATTCTTCCTCACCTTTTATCGCAATATCAACTTCAACGAATGTCTCTCCGTCTGAGAGCAGAGGCACACATACATCTTTCGTATAAGCGGTACTAACACTGAATGAACCATGACAGAATGTAGGGGGTGTAATATCCACAGCAATTCCCTTCGTTGAAAGAATTGTCGCGGCATTACCCATAATCATGTTGGTAAGCTCACTTATGGCACTTACCGCAAGTTCATTCATCTCTGTAATCTCCATCATCGCCATCCGGCTTACGACCGACAATGCATTCTTCTCATTGAACACAAGCATTACCTGTCCTCTGAGCTCGCCCGTAAGTCCGATCATTATCATTACAGTATCCTCTTTAAAATCTCCGCCTTTTACGTATGGCTTACCTACTTTAAGTTCGCACTGGCATACATCTCTTATCACGCTCGATGATGCCATAAGAAATGGGTTAATAAGGTTTACATTAAAATCCGCCATAGTATCTCCCTCCACGAATACAGGAACCTCATCAAACTCATCATTCGGCCTGAAGTTTATTAATAAATCTCTGTAATCGCTCTAATCCCTTTTTCAAATCAGTAAGTGAATATGCATAAGATATTCTCAGGAAGCCCTCTCCGCAGTCACCGAATGCCGTTCCCGGAACTACAGCAAGCTTCTCCTCTCTAAGCAGCCTGCTGGCGAATTCATCTGATGAAAGTCCGAACTTCTTAATTGATGGAAATACATAAAATGCTCCAAACGGTTCAAAGCATTCAAGTCCCATTCCTCTTAATGCATCTATCAAAAATCTTCTTCTCTGGTCATATGCTTCTACCATCTTTGCGACTTCATCATCGCAGTTCTTAAGTGCTTCGACAGCAGCGAACTGACTGTTGGTAGGTGCACACATAATTGCGAACTGATGAAGCTTAATCATCTGGTCCATAATCATCTTAGGTGCTATAGCATACCCCAGTCTCCATCCTGTCATTGCAAATGCTTTTGAAAAGCCGTTAATCGTGACAGTTCTGTCATGCATCCCCGGAAGGCTTGCTATCGATACATGCCTGCCCTTATATGTCAGCTCCGCATATATCTCATCAGAGATAACGTACAGGTCATGCTCTATAATAACCGGTACAAGCTCCTCAAGTTCTTCCTTAGTCATAATTCCACCTGTCGGATTATTCGGGAACGGAAGCACCAGAATCTTAGTCTTGTCTGTTATACTCTCTTCAAGCTCCTTTCTGGTAAGCTTGAACTCATTCTCTTCCTTGAGATTAATTATTACCGGCTTGGCATCTGCCATAACCGCACATGGCAGATACGATACATAACTTGGCTGTGGAATAAGCACTTCATCTCCCGGATCTACCATTGCACGAAGTGCAAGGTCTATTGCCTCGCTTCCACCGACTGTTACCATAATCTCATGAACAGCATCATAATGCAGGTCATATTTTCTTGAGATATAATTGCCAATCTCAATACGCAGTTCCTTAAGGCCCGCATTAGCAGTATAGAACGTTCTTCCTCTCTCGAGTGAATATATGCCCTCTTCCCTTACGCTCCACGGAGTGTCAAAATCAGGCTCACCAACGCCAAGAGAAATAGCATCCTGCATCTCACTTACAATATCAAAAAACTTTCTTATTCCTGAAGGCTCAATCTGTGTGACCTTCTTTGCTACAGGGTTTCTCATGGTGTCACCAGCATCCTCTCATCTTTGTCAGGCACATCAAGAACCGTGCCGTAATCTTTATATTTTTTAAGAATAAAATGTGTTGAAGTGCTAAGAACAGATTCAAGCGGTGCAAGCTTGCTCGAGACAAACTGTGCTACGGACTTCATTGTCTTACCCTCGATAATTGCAGTAAAGTCAAATCCGCCAGACATAAGATACAGTGATGTAATCTCCTCGTAATTGTAGATTCTCTCTGCTATACTGTCGAATCCTACGCCGCGCTGTGGAGTTACCTTAATCTCTATAAGTGCAGTAACCTTCTCATCGCTTGTGTTATCCCAGTTAATCAGTGTATGATAGCCGCATATGATATGCTCTTTCTCCATATCTGCCATCTCATTAGCTATTACAGTCTCATTCGTTCCAAGCATTGTCGCCATATCTTTAATATCAATACGGCCGTTTTTTTCAAGCATATTCAGGATCTTCTCTCTCATTATCCTTCTCCATTCTATTATATTAAAGCTGTATAAACCTTTCTGATTCCTCATTACGCGGTACATCCAGATAACGCACCTCATCTTCAAGATGCATCATCTTAGCCTTCTCCTTAGTTGTATGTCCGATAACAACAGCGTCATAGCCATTCTCATTAAGTACATCAACTATACCACATCCATCTTCAGCTGTCATCAGCATACATCCCGTAGATGATAACTCATAAGGATTAATATCAAACAGCTCGCACATCTCGATTATCTCCTGCTTTACAGGAATATCTCTGAGATTAATATCAAAACCACATCCGTTATCCGCTGCCAGCCGCCACAGTGCTGCGTATATACCGCCATCGCCTGCCGCCACAAGGTATGATGCTCCTGCCCCTGCTGCAAGTGACGCCCTGTCTGCGACAGACAGCTTCCCCGCGTCTGCAGCCGCCGCACTAATGACACTGTCAGCATAGACTTTCTTTGCCTCATCCATATGCGAATCCAGCACATTCATTATGCCTGACATTCCGATACTTCCTGATGCGATTATATCAAGATTACCGCCCGCCTTTTGCATACCGGCAGGCATTCCCTCGCTGCTTCTGCCAAATGCACTTGATGTTATAACAGGCTTCCGTATGTGCTGAGATGTACTGACCGCAACATCCTCAATATGTGTCCCACACGTTCTGCACTGCGCATCTATATCTGCAATGAGCTTTTTGAGTAACTTCTCATCATAGCTGTCAGGGATTGTAACCGCCGCATTAATGCCTTCCGGCTTCCCGCCGCGGCACGCAAGAGCATTACATGCATCAATAACCGCATATCTTCCATTGCTGACTGCTGATAATATGCCCTGGCTGCCTGATCTGTATTCAGTTATATTCTTAAGAACGCTTCTTCTGAAAACTGTATCCGAGAGCATAATATTCTCCATTCCTGCGCTACTTTATGCGCATCTCAGGTTCGTGCATAAGCATTGTAATTGACAGCTGTACAGTACAGGTATTACAATATTCCAAGTACTGAGCTTAACACAAGCGGTGCTACCATCGCTATTATCATTATAGATATTACTACAACTAGGATTTTTTTATTCTTTTTGCTTGTAAAATTAATCATAATTTTCCTTTCAGGAGGTTTTCGATGATATTTATTATTGTTCTGATTCTTTCACTTGCATTCACGGCTTTTGTAAAATACACTTACCGCCGTGACAGATTAACCGAATCGGCTTATCTTGAGCGTGAATCCAGGGCCAACGCCACAAGAAGGCAGAGCCTTGATTCTCTTGATTATATCACAATCCCGCTTGATTCCCTACCATTTTTTTCAAATCCCTCAAAAGAAATTGCTTCCTGTCAGGAAACAATCAGGCATCTCGCATCATGCAGGATAGTAAATCTTCAGGGAATAACCAACACAGACCTTAAGCTTACTTACGGTGCTGCCAATCTGCCCGCACTCTCTGAGTATGATAATAATTATGCATCACTTACCGGCACCATAGTAAAGTGGGGTGAGCAGCTCATTAATGAAGGTCATGTTGAAGAAGCTGTCCGCGTCCTTGAATTCGGAATCGAATGCGGTACTGACACAAGCAGCAACTACATTCTGCTGGCATCCTGCTATATAAAAAACGGAGATTCAGACAAATTCAACAATCTCCGTAACCGCGTTCATATGCTGAACACTCCGATGAAAAAGTATATTCTCAAAAAAATGGATGAGCTGAATGCCTGACCACGTACTTAATATACCGGGATTCTGCCATACTGTCCGATAATACCATCAATCATGCGTGAGGCCTGGCTCTTTGTCATACTGTCTATTGGAACTGTTACCGCCACATTATGGTATTGAGCAAGTGCCGTAAGGTATTTTTTCTGTGCCGGCGTTATCGGTGAATCCTTCTTAACGCTATAATTAAGAACCATTGCCTTATTGAACATCTCATCTTCCGGATTAACAGCATACAGTGCGTAATACAGCTTCGATGCACTTATCGCATCATCAAGCGCCCTGTGGCTCTTGCCCGGGTCTATCTTAAAATGCTCACACAGTGCCGGAAGATTCTTATGTGGAACATCCGGGAGAATTCTTCGCGCAATCTTAAGCGTGTCAATTCCTTCTTTTGCATATTCCAGCTTACTGTTAGCTGCTGCTTTTTTTATGAAGCTGTAATCAAATATCACATTGTGTCCGAGAATCGGAACATCCTTTGTATATGCAATCATATCAGCAATTATATCGGCAATTACCGGTGCACCCGCAACATCTTTATCTGTAATGCCTGTGAGAGACGTTATTCTCGGACTTATTGATATCTGTGGATTGACAAATGTTGAAAATGTGCTCACGACACGTCCACACTCCACTTTTGCCGCCCCTACCTCAATTATCCTGTCCTCAGCAGGATTGGTTCCGGTTGTCTCCAGATCTATGGCAACATATGTATCTATCATACCTTTGTATTCCCTGTCTAGTCTATATCACTCTTATCTCTTTTTCTTACCTGCTGTATCTTCCGGATGTTCCTGTCTGTACTTTTCGTACAGATCCGGTCTGAACTTTTTAGTTCTCTCAATTGACTGTTCAAGTCTCCATGCTTCAACCTTAGCATGGTCACCGCACAGAAGAACCGGCGGAACTTTCCTGCCCTCGAATTCCTCAGGTCTTGTATATTGCGGATACTCAAGAAGATTGTCGTGGAAACTTTCAAACTGAGCTGACTCATCGTTATTAAGCACACCCGGCACAAGTCTCGCCACGGCATCCATAACAACCATAGCCGGAAGCTCACCGCCTGTCAGAACATAATCACCTATAGATACATAATCCGTAACTATCATCTCAAGCGCTCTCTCGTCAATACCTTCGTAATGTCCACACAGGAATACAAGTTCATCCTCCTGTGCAAGCTCCCATGCCATCTGCTGGTTAAACACCCGTCCCTGCGGTGTAAGATACACAACCCTCGGCTTCCTTCCTATGCTCTCTTCAACCGAACGATATGCCGCACATACCGGAGCAGCCTGCATAAGCATTCCTGCCCCGCCTCCATATGTGTAGTCATCAACCTTCATATGCTTATTGGTTGAAAAGTCCCTGATATTCACAGCATCAACAGAAAGCTTTCCTTTGCTGATTGCCCTCCCCATAATACTTGTATTCATCCCGTCAAGTATCATCTGTGGAAACAATGTTAATACATGAAAATTCATCTCACGTGCTCCGCTCTTACTTAGTCATCTCTGCAAGCGTATTCAGAAGGAATCCGTAATACTCATTCTTAAGGTTATATCCATTGCCTGTCACTGCCGAATTAAGATATCCCGAAGAATCCTGGAATGCAGAATTAATATCCGTAAATGTTGCCCCTGATGTTGCCGCAACCTCTTTTAACTTTGCATTAAGTGCCTCAACATTACTCATTGTAATGTAAATGCTGCTCTTGCTCTCACATGCCTTTGTTATAGGTGTTACAGAAACAAGATATATCTTTGCTGCTGGAACTGTCTGCTTAATCTGTGTAATAAGACTTGCAAAATCCTGTGCAATTGAGTCTACAGTCTTGGAGTTGTAGTTAAGATCATTAAGTCCAAGCATGATATAGACCTTCTCAGGATTAGATGATGCAAGCTGGCTCACCTTATCCGCTGCTTTTGATGCAGTAAGATTAGTATCAGCTATTATCTTATCTGAGCCCAGATACTTATAGTATTCCATTCCCGATACAATTGTATCGCCAATAAATACACTCTTGCTGTATGATGCCTCACTTGTAAAGTCCTCAGCCGCAGCCGTCTTAGTAGTGGATACAACTCCTCCCGCTGCCTGTGTAGCTGCCTGTGTCGTCTGCACTTCTGTCGATGCCTGTGTCTGAGTCTGGGTATCAGCTCCCTGTGTTACCTGAAGCGGTCCCATTGAAGGCTTTGAATAGAGTGACTCTTCCTCCTGCTTCTTGTCATTGGCACATGAACGGACACTGAATGCCACTATTACCACAAGAATTATAATTGCGATACCGCCGAATATATAGTTCTTGTATTTGTTCCATGTACGCATCTTCTTATTCAGCTTAATGTCGGTAAAACGACTGTCATCCGCCTCATCAAGAGGTATATATCTGCGTCCTTCAGCTCTCTTCGCCTGTGCGCCGGGATTAGGCATTCTTCTCGGTCTGCTCTGTCCCGGTCCCGACTGTCTCTGAGGGCTTCTTCCCTGTCCGTCAGCGTTTCTCTCTCCGCTCTGCTGTCCCTGTTGACGTGGGCGTCTCGCCGCGCCCGAAGATGCGCTTCCTGCGCCCTGCTTTGCCTGCTGTCCCTGCGGGCGCTGACGTCTCGGTGTTCCCGATGAAGGTGGAACTGACTTAGCAAGTCTTCTCGGCTCTCTCATTCCGTCAGCCTTAGGCCTGCTCTCCTGACCTGCCTGTGAATTCTGTATATTGTTTAATTCGTTATCTCTCTTATCCATATATTCTCCAATCTAATACTGTATCTTTCTTAGTATTACCGCAGATGTTCTTCTTAATCCAAGATCCAGATATCCCCCCGGCACACTGTATCCAAGACGTTCCGTGCTATATCCGCCATCATACGTAACAAGCACCTGCTCCACATCATCATGCGAAGTAAGTCCTGTCTGCCATGCCGGTATATTCACACGCCGCTCGTCATCACCGTTGTTAATGACTACGATAACCACATCATCCTCGCAGAATCTTCCATAGCATATAAGATTATGTTCTGCGACAAGCATCTTATATGATCCATGCATAAGTGCAGGACTTGATTTGTGCACAGCTATTATATCCCTGTGAAATGCTATAAGTTCCTTATCTTCATGTCCCCACGGATATGTTCTTCTGTTATCAGGATCGGTCCATCCACATACACCGGCTTCATCACCATAATATATCGTCGGTGCGCCCGGCCATGTCATCTGAATAACTACTCCCTCCATAAATACGGCTTTATTGACGCCCTGGGATGCAGCATCCGAACCTTTTGATGCAAGCCTGCCGACAGTCCTGTTAGTCCTTGTAAGAAATCTTGAATGATCATGGTTAGACAGTTCATTCATGGCAATACCAACTGCCTGTCCTCCCATTCTTGCCATATTGTGATTCATTACGCCAAAGAAATTATCTACATTGCCAAGCATATCCTGCCTGAACTCATCGCTGTGCTTCTGCATTCCTGTAAGAAACCATGTAACAGGTTCCATAAATGCATCGTAATTCATTATGGTATCCCACTGGTCACCCTGCAGCCAGTCATATGAATCTCCATAATTCTCAGCAAGAATAAGCGCATCAGGGTTGGCTTTCTTCACGACATTACGGAACTTACGCCAGAACTCATGGTTGTACTCCGTACCATATCCAAGATCTGCCGCCACATCAAGTCTCCAGCCGTCGACATTATACGGTGCCGATACCCACTTAGCTGCTATTCTCAGTATATATTCTTCAAGTTTTGGTGATCCCTGATAATTAAGCTTCGGAAGCGTATCATTGCCCCACCAGCTGTCATATGAATTATTATCAGGCCATGTATCCCCGTAGAATTTGAAGAAGTCATGGTAAGGGCTGTTGCGGTCTACATATGCCCCCTTCTCATAGTTCTCCTCTGATGCATAATATATATGTTCTCTGTCAAGCCATTTGTTGAACGAACCGCAATGATTGAAAACTCCGTCAATAATGACCTTCATATTCCTTCTGTGCGCTTCACTCACAAGCTGCGCAAAGAATTCATTGCCTGCTTCGAGATTATTCTTTCCCGTAACTCTCTTTATATATCTTGAAGCCTTTGTATTGTCATTATCCCCCTCGTCAAGCAGGCTTCCGCCATCATCTGTAATCCTGCCGATATGTGGGTCTATATAATCATAGTCCTGAATATCATACTTATGATTAGACGGTGACACAAATAATGGATTAAAATATATTACGTCAACACCGAGATCCTGAAGATAATCAAGCTTATCCATAACGCCCTGAAGATCACCGCCATAGAAACGGCGCACATCCATCTCATTAGGTCTTGAATCCCATTCCTCTACACGTTCAACATGCTGACCGATATATGCATATTCATTAGTAAGCACATCATTGGTCTTATCCCCATTACAAAAACGGTCAACAAAAATCTGATACATGACAGCACCCTTAGCCCACTGTGGGGTCTTAAAGCCCGGCATTATCTGAAAATTGTAGAATGGGTTAAGATCTCTCATAACGCCAATCTGGTTATAATAACATACAACCTTTCCAACACGTACTTCATAGTAATAATAAAGCTTCTCACTTCCGACATTAATATCTGCCTCATAGAAGTCAAACAGCTCATTAGAAAATGTCCTGTGCATGGCAATTCTGTTATTGTTAACCACAACGCAGGCCTCGTCGATGTTGTATCTTGCTGTTCTAAGCCTAAGCTTCACATTCTCATCCTTATCAGGCTCTGGTGGAATTCTGTATTCCGGACCTGCATCACTGAATATGGCATGTATATTAAGTATAGGCTTAACATTCATGAGATAATTAAGTCTCTTCTCACAAACCGTCATGCCATCAAAATTCTTAGTAATTCGCATAGATCGGGACCGCTCTCCTTCCAAAACTACAACATATACAGATTAATTCTATAACGAAACGGGGGATAATTCAAGGGAAAAAGTAACTTGTAAAAAAGATCGTGAATTGTAATATATGAGAGGATTAAAAAACAGGGCGCGCAAAATTGTTCTTTAATTACAAAATCAAGAAAGTCGGGTATTGATTATGAGAATTATTGACATAGTTAACAAAAATATTGTTGCTTCCAGCAATGACTTGGAACTTCTTGCCATTCAGGGCAACTTACAGTTAATCAAGCTTAAGAATTTATCGGAATCTGATTATATATCTGCACTGCTTATTGACACCGCGGCAGATAAGACACTGCGTTTCTTACATATCAATGTATGGTCATGCTACAGAATGTTTTATAAAAACATTGATTTGATTGATTATGTACCATTCAGCGGCAACATGTACGATTTGATTATAAGCTATGCTGCTGTAATTGAATCTCCGTTTATCAGTGCGTATCAGTACGAAGCAATCATATATACATCAGCATTGCAGAGGGAGACAGACGAACACGAGAAAAGCCGTCTTGTATCTTATATAAGATACAATGCATTGCACTGTGCTTTAACTGGCAGACCTGATATCAGCGAATATCTTAACAAAATGCGTATATCAGATGCAGAGCGTATACTTGCTGACAGTTACACCTATACACACAGTGATGTGAACAATTATTCAACATATGTTCGTGAAGAGGGGGTTGAAATATTATGATAAAAGCAGAATTTAAGAATAACAATGGTGTAAAGGTAAGCATTGAGGGCTTCAACGGTGACATACTTAAGGAGCTTAAAGCCGCAACTGTAGCTGTATTCGAGCCGCGTCTTACAGACTTTGACAGTTCTGCGGCAGCAATAGCGCAGTATATTGCATTTTCAACAGATGTAACCGATTATTTAATAAATACAGCAGTCAAAAATACAGATGTGGAGGATTAGGAAATGGCAGTATCAAGGTTAGATGTAAAAGCAAGGGCAATGTTGTATAAGTTCACAAGTGAGGAATACGAGCGCAACGGTGAGACACGCACTATACACCGTGCAATTATCGACCAGAACGACAAGATGTTTACGCTCAATGTCCGTGAAGAGGATGCCGCACGTTTCGCGGCAACTGTTCCAAAGTTTTCGGATGTCGAACTTACACTTGAGTATGTCGACAGCGGCAACGGCGCATATCTGAGTGTCCGCGATATTGTAGCAGTCGGAGCACCTCAGGCAGTCCCGGCAACAAAACCTCAGGACAGTAAAACAAAGTAGGCAGCATGGCGGCAGTATGTACGGAAAATGCGCCCTGTGCTGCCGCCATGAACCAAAGTACCTGAAAGCCGTGTATCAGTGGTGATGCATAAAAAGCGGCGTGGGTCCGAATCCCACCGGGTACATTCAAGGCGCGCAAAAAATGCGCCTTGTGACCGCAAATACAGCGGATGTACATTGTACGCCGCTTGGACGTGCTGGCGCTCACCCCCCTTAACAACGTACAGCACGCGCAAGGGACGCACAATGTAAGGCGGCGCAGTTATCTGCATGTAAGGCGTGACAGCCTGCATTGCCCGACAGCGTCCCGTTTTTCTTTGTTCATCATGTATTTGTAAGCGGTGCGCCCTCGGGCGCAATTGGTCAAGCCGGTGTACCTAATAGGGATAAGAGGGGGTTGACCAATAGCGGGAAGCCGACAGCGTAGAGAGGATGTGACAACTTGCAGACAGCGGAAAACACTGACAACCTGAAAAGCACTGAAAGCCTGTATTCGCAGGTAACAGTATCAAGGGCTGACACACAGGAAACCTTATCGGAGACTGTAGCGGTCATCGAAAGTGGAAGTGAAACAACCGTAAATCTTGATACTGTTGAGGGGCTGTTACTCCTGCTCTGCGTAATGGTCGGGCTTCTTATCGGGACACTGTGGAGCAACATATTTTTCAAGAGAGGGGGCGGCTGATATGGAAGATGCAGTTATAATGTATCTTCCGGATGTGTTCCGGATCGGAATACTGAGCGGATTCTGTATTGCAACACTGTTCAATCTTACCGCAAGAGCAGTCAACGCCGCCCTTGCGGTATTCAGGAAAATTTAAGGGCGCAGCCCTTTTCAATCAAGCAGAGCTTGCTCTGCTTACCTCGAAGGGGCGTTTCGGGGGGAGTTCTTCCCCCTCGTTCCATTAACGTAAAGCGGTGACAATCCCTCCGCAAGGGGGAATCACATATAAAATCAGCCGTATCACAGGCGGCGGAAAGGGGTAAAGTATGACAGAAGCACTCACAACAGCATTTTCAACTGCTGTCAGCTCAATTCAGGCTGACACTGTATCAATGCTTGAAAAGTCACTTCCTGCGGGGCTTGCTATCTTTGGTATCGGCTTCGTTCTCCGCAAGGGTGTAAGTTTCTTCCGCTCTATAGCAAACTAAGAAGCACATATTCACTGCACAGGGCGCACGGTGAGTATGTCATAATGCGATATGTCAAATAACTTAAACAACATACAGAAAGCACTTGAAAACAGGGGCGAGCTTGTGAACGTGCCTTTCCTCACGTATGAGGAGCGGCAGGCTGTGAAGCTTGAGTAGACACTGTTATATCATGTCAAACAGCTTGCATTGTACTGTAATCGTAACAAATGTGATAAATGCACACTCAAATACATAATCGAGTGTGACGGACACCTTACAGGCGGCAATAACAATGCAAAGTATAAGACAGCAGATAAATGCTCTGCACCTTGCGACTGGCTGTATTACATAAATAAGAAGAAATAAGGAGAAATAAGAAATGGGAACATTCCTGCTTCTGTCGCTTGTCTATATGTGCTGGACAACGCACAGAATTTACAAGAAAGTCTATAACAAGCAGAACCGGATAGAAAAACTCATAACAGGAGTAATAGAAAAGCATGTGGAACACAATGCCGTTGATAATAGCGATAATGGGAGCGCTGATAACAGCGTACATACTGAATAAAAAGCTATGACAAGAAGCGATATAATACAACTACTGCTGTATGCAGTGTATGTTGTAATAGTAATGAAAGTCATGTAAGGCAGGAAACAACAAGTATATAATAACCTCTGCTGTAAAAGCAGTTGCATATGCGGTCATGCAGTTGTATAATACAGTGAAAAGGGGGTGCATATTATGTCATTATGGATTAATGCTATTTTATATGGATGTAGCGCAGGATTAATGGTTGCTATTCCTTTAGTTCTTTTAGTTTATCTTTATATGTTTATTCGTAAACATGTTAATAAACATATTAACAAGTAAATACTTTACATTGACCGCGGAAAGAGAGGCGGTCTTTTTTTATGAAAAAAATTATAACAATTATGTTTGCTATTATTCTATCATGTAGTTCTGTAATAGTTGCATATGCGGACGAGACGCCGACAAGCTCAACACACACTGATTCAAATGGGAATACTACAGGGGGCGGCGGTGGGTCATTTGATTCAGAACAAATATATTATGATGAGATTAAAGGCGGCACTCAGACGATTCATATTAAAGGTAAAGATTACACTGTCACAGAAAATGATAAAGGTGAATATACTTTTTCCGATGGTGTTAATAGTACAACTGTTGGTGATTCTGAAACTTTGAATCAATTGCAAGGCGCATTAAAAAAAGGCGGAACAATTGAAACATATAATACTGAAGCTTCTGTTTTTACATCTATTCTCGGTTCTTTCATTCCTGTGGCTAGTAAATGGGGCGGCGCATTGTGGAATGCTTTAAATGCTGTCGGCGATACTAAAATAAAAGGCACTGTTAACACTGATAAGACAAGTGATAATTACGGCGCTGTAACATATGATTCGGCGGCGGTTAAACAAATATATGATTTACTTATGAAACAGTACATGGAATCACACGGAATGTATGATTGGTACCCGTCACAGTATCACTCGGATGATGTTAGTATTATATATAATTTCGCGTTTGAACGTGTAGCTAATGTTATGTGGAATTGGGGCGGCACTAGCGTCAGCAAAGATACTGCATATGCGTATATGCGCACCCTTTGTCAGACCATGATAAAAGACGGATGTACTTTTATATCTTTAGACCAAAGGCCGAATTGTTCAGCAGAGGGAAAGACCGGTGACACTGATAAATGGTATATATATTTTGTAAACCGCGACAATTTTGATAATGCGGCATATGTAGACGGCGGCGGCTACTATGGAAATAATAAATATATATATTTTTATGATTATGAAGGTAACCCACTTGACAGTGTTATAGCATGTGTAGATTTAATTGACTTTTTTAATAATTATGATTCGTCACAGGACGTAAATGATTATGTTTTTTATACAAACAAGCGACATTCTTACGTGTCCCCGATTAATTGGTCGCAGGACGGCGCATCGCTCTTTGTTTATCAGTCTGCTGAAAAGATGTATAAAGATTTGGACGGCGGCGCAACTGATTATATTACAAGTGATTTTGCAAGCGGTAATCTCCCCTCTACAATTACCATTACGCCGGACATGCTTTCACAGGATTGGGGCGCATACACTGATGAGCTTGCGGACGCAATCACAGAAGCTATAAAAGGACTTGACCGGTCTGAAAGACAAGACAAGATAGATGAAACATTTCAACGGTACCTTAAAAAAATAAACAGCAGTATTGAGGATTTGAACGCAGATAACAACAAGCTTACTAAAAAATCAAACAAATTATTAGATGACATTTTAGACAAAGTAAAAGATATTAATAAAGACACTAATAAGTACCTCAAGAGCATACAGAAAGATTATTTGAAAGATATCAAGAATTACTGTAAAGACATGAAAAAGAGCTTGACTGATATTGCAAAGAATGTGAAAAGCATTAAACGCCTTGAAGAGCTTAACACGCTTTTATCCGTCCTTAACTCTGATGATACTGAAACTGCTAAAGATAACGTGCAGCATAAACTTGATGATCTTGTAGTTGTCATGAAAAACAGATTCCCCATGTGCATATTTGTTGACATGCAGGATATCTATAATTTGCTGATAACTGACGCTGTAGCGCCTGTTGTATCTCTTGACTTCGGAATTGAGAGTATACATGTTCATGAGGTTCTTGAACTTGATTTTTCTGTTCTTGACGAGCAGGTGCAGTGGTTTAAAGGGCTTCAGGTATTGTGTTATATATTCGTGCTTTTTAAAGGCACAAGAAAGATATTCATGAATGGGGGTGAATTGTAAATGGCTGGTGTTCTTAACGTCTTTTCTGACCTGATAGGCGCTTTCAAGTTCCTTTTGCAGCTTCTTCCGTATGATCCTTTTGCAAATTATATATCTGATGCCGTAAGCAGCTGGAAAGAATACCTTGGATACCTTAATTATTTTGTACCTGTCAAAACATTTGCAGGCATATCGGGGCTTTGGGTGTCTGCTGTTGTATCAACATATATATATAAGATAGGCAAAAAAGCGATAACTTAAAGAGGTGGTTTTATTGATTTACATGTTTACAGGAGTACCGGGAAGCGGTAAAAGCTTGCATTTGGCGCGTGAAGTTGTAAAGGCTCTGCGGAGCGGAAAGAATGTTATAGCGAATTTTGATTTTAATTATGAGTTGGTAAATCCGCGGCATGGAAAGCCGCTTGGAATGTTTATACGTGTCAGCAATGATGATTTACTGAATAATTACATATATCAGAAACAGGGTGACAACTACCGGAAGCCGCCAACGCGTGAAATGGGATTCTCTGCCCTTTTGGGGCTTGAGGGATTCGCGCGAAACTTCCATGCACGCAATAAGGACGGCGATATTAAAGAGCATCAGACACTGTTATGTATTGACGAGTGTCAGGACATTTTTAATACACGTACTTGGAACAGGTCTGACCGCCTCTCCTGGTGCTCTTTTTTCCGTATGCATCGTCATTTAGGATATGACTGCATACTTGCATCACAGGATGATGCTGTTGTTGATAAACAGATACGTGCTGTGCTCCAGACGCGTGTCTTACACCGCAATGTCAAAAACCTTAAGGTGATAGGGTTCTTTTTGTGGTGCCTTGCAGGATTTGACCTCTTTGCAGAAAGTGAAAGCATATACAGCGTAAAAGGCAAAGCGGGACATATACAGACACGCTACGTCAAGGGGCGCAAATACTACAAGTACTACCGCAGTACGGCGTATACATTCAAGGCGGTATAGGCTGAGGCTTGCGAAGCCTTAACGCCGCTGAATGTATATATAAATATATATAATATATAAACCTACTCGACAATAGCAACACTTAAGCGTCCGGGTATCGAAAAACTAAATCTGGGGGGATAAAAATGCCGGAATCATATAACACAAAAACGATTGAGTATAATAATTCACTGCTCGTTAAGCGTTACGCGCATAACATAAAAAGCGGCTATAAGCTTAGCGCTGCTGATAAGGACAGCCGCAGGCGCAAGTCAGATAAAGACAGCCGCACACCGCAGCAGATTGAACATTGTTTGCAGTCGTCAGTAAACAGAACCAAAAACACTGTATACGCACTTGCACTTGCTAATAATTGGGAATGGTTCTACACATTCACGTTTGACCCTGCGAAGGTTGACAGTTACAATTATGATGCAGTTACCAAGGCACTTAAAACATGGCTTGATGATACGCGCAGGATGTACGCTCCGAATATGCGTTATATAATCGTTCCCGAACTGCATGAATCAGGGCGGTATCATTTTCACGGACTCTTTGCAGATGTTGATAAAATACCAGTTGTGCTGGGTGCCGGACAGAGCGATATATATAATCTGCCGACATATGATTACGGATATACTACTGCATCAAAAATCAGGGACAGTGACAGCACATGCAGCTACTGTTTGAAATACATAACCAAAGAACTTTGTGCTACTACACAAAACAAAAAACGCTATTGGCGCAGCCGCAATCTTAGCAAGCCGCGTGAAACAACGTACAATTTAAGCAATGAGGATTTTTATGAACAGCTTGATAATATTGACGTTGTTTACACAAAAACTGTTGATGTGCCTGCATCACACAACAGAATCAATATACACATAGCAGATATGTAAAAGATAAACATATAAGCAAGGGGGGATTATATGAGAACATGTCTTACGGAAAAGGAACGCTACTGCATAGAATACGCATTATCGTCAGGGCAGACACCGAAGCAGATAGCCGCAGCGCTTAACCGCTCAAAGTCATGTATCTATGCTGAGATAAAGCGCGGTACAGTCTCATTTCTTGACAGTGAGTTGATACCATATGATAAATACTGTGCTGATGTTGCGCAGGCCGCACATACAGCCGCCTGCCGCTCGCGTGGTGCCGGTCTTAAGATAGACAGTGACATCAAACTTGCCAACTATCTTGAAAACAAAATAATCAGTTGCGGATATTCCCCATATGCCGCCATGCAAGCCGCTGTGTCAAGCGGCTTTTCTGTTACTTTCTCACTGTCAACACTTTATAACTACATACGAGGCGGCGTGTTCCTGAAGCTTTGCAAAAAGCACCTGCATAAATACAAAAAGCAGAGTAAATGCAGGCGTGCGCAGGCAAAAAGGAAGTATGCAAGAGGTGTAAAGTCTATAGAGGACAGGGATAAGCAAATAAACACACGGTGCGAGTTTGGGCATTGGGAAATGGACACGGTAGTTGGTAGGCAGGGAACAGCAACATGTCTGCTGGTCCTTACTGAGCGCAAGACAAGATTTGAAATAATACGGCGTATGCCTAACAAGTCCGCAGAGTGTACACAGCATGAACTTGATGTAATAGAGCGCAGTCTTCGCGGCAGATTTAAGAGTGTATTTAAGACGATAACAACAGATAATGGCGGCGAGTTTTACGGCAACGGCATTGTAAATACAAGTGTGTACGGCGGTGTGCGCTTTGAACACTTCTACTGTCACCCTTACTGCTCAAATGAGCGTGGCAGCAATGAGATCCAGAACAGATTCATCCGCCGGTTCGTCAAAAAAAGCACTGACATAGCATCAGTTAGTAAGAAGCGCGTAAAAGAAATACAGGACTATATCAATAATTATCCGCGTGCTCTCTTCTCCGGCTTAAGCTCCGCACAGATGTTAGCCAATGAAACAGGATTTGTATAAAATCCTGCAACTGCATACATCACAAAACGCCGTAAAATAGCGGTGTTTGTTAAGTTTACGCAAAAAACAGCCGCAGGCGCAAAAAACATATAGCGCAGGCGGCTATTATAGTGCATTTTAAATTTTTTCAAAAAAATTCCTTTTAACACTTGACATTTTCAACTTGTAAAAAAGATGTAAAAAAGACTGTGTAAAAAGACTTATAAAAAGACATGCAAAAAGGACAGCGTTGCAGGCTGTCCTTTTTGGAGAAGGTATTTCACTTATTATGGGGTGTAATATATAAATAATGTATTGGGGGTTTTTACGATATTTATTATAGCATCGTGCCTACTGTAAGTGGTCACAAATGTAACAAAATTTGACATATTTTTTTGTGCAAAATGTCGAATTTGTTGTATGCACCCAAATACATATGACCTGTTGCAATACCTGCCAATACATTTTTATATTAAAACAGCGCCTCAAATTCTTCCCTTGTAACTTTTTCTTTTTCTATAAGAAGCTCCGCACATCTGTCGAGAACATCGCGGTGCTTTGCAATTATATCCGATGCCTGCTTATAGCAGTCGTCTATTATCTCCTTGACCTCATCATCAATCCTGCCTGCTACAGCCTCACTGTAAGGTCTTGCATGTGCAAGGTCTCTTCCGATGAATACCTCATCACTGTCATCATCATAATTAATAAGTCCAAGTTCCTTGGAGAATCCATACCTGGTCACCATTGAACGTGCAGTCTGTGTCGCCTGCTTAATATCCTGTGAAGCTCCTGTTGTGATATCATCAAACACAAGCTCTTCAGCGACACGTCCGCCAAGGCTTACAATTATATTCTGAATCATCTTGCCCTTAGTGTTGAACATCTCATCTTTTTCAGGGAGCGGCATCGTATATCCTGCTGCCCCAAGTCCTGTAGGTATGATTGATATTGTATGGACAGGGCCGACATCAGGCAGAACATGGAACAGTATTGCATGTCCGGCCTCATGGTAAGCCGTAATCTTCTTCTCTTTTTCCGATATAATTCTGCTCTTCTTCTCAACACCGATGCCAACCTTGACAAATGCATAATTAACATCTGAATTACTTATATATCTGCGACCGTTCCTAGCTGCATATATTGCAGCCTCATTAAGCAGATTCTCCAGATCTGCTCCGGTAAAGCCTGCTGTTGTTCTCGAAAGACTGTCAAGATCAACATCATCTCCAAGCGGCTTCTTACGTGCGTGAACCTTAAGTATCTCAAGCCTGCCCTTAACATCAGGTCTTCCCACGACAATCTTACGGTCAAAACGTCCCGGACGTAAGATTGCAGGATCAAGGATATCAACACGGTTGGTTGCTGCCATTACGATAATGCCTTCATTAACGCCGAATCCGTCCATCTCAACAAGCATCTGGTTGAGTGTCTGCTCCCTCTCATCGTGTCCGCCGCCCATTCCGGTTCCACGCCTTCTTGCGACCGCATCTATCTCATCGATAAATACTATACACGGAGCGTTATGCTTGGCATCGTCAAAGAGATCCCTGACTCTTGATGCACCTACACCAACAAACATCTCAACAAAATCAGAACCGGATATACTAAAGAACGGCACTCCCGCCTCTCCCGCTACTGCCTTGGCAAGCATTGTCTTACCTGTACCCGGAGCACCTGTAAGTATTACACCCTTAGGTATTCTTGCTCCAAGATTAGTATACTTCTGCGGATCCTTAAGGAAATCAACTATCTCCTCCAGTTCTTCCTTTTCCTCATCAAGTCCGGCAACATCGCTGAACTTAACAAGCTTGTCAGGATTAATAATCATCTTGGCACGGCTCTTTCCAAAATTCATCATCTTGGCATTGCTTCCGCCTGATGCCTGCCTTGTCATCATAAAGAACAGGAATATCACCACAATAAGTGACATTGCGCATGGCAGAAGAATTGAAAGCCATGAGTTCTCAACCTTGACATCCCTCATCTGGTAACTAACCCCATTGGAATTAAGCAATTCCTGTATTGCATTGACATCTGACACATACATGACTCTGTCAGCACCATCTGATGATGACTTAAGAGTTACCGTAAGCTTTCCCGTAGGGACCTGCTCATTCTGCTGAATAATTATGTTGTTTATATTATCATCTTCAATATCCTCAGTCAGCTGCTGATACGAATACTGCGTACGCTCATCCGACCTGGCCCCGCGTAATGAGAATACTGCACATGCAGCTATAAGAAGTATCACGAGATACAGCCACATGCCATTAAATCTGTTATTATTCATCTGATTCTCCTCTATCTGACATTTCTATATACGGCATATCTTAATCAACGAACTCAATTACACCTATGTACGGAAGATTTCTGTATTTCTGATCATAGTCAAGTCCATATCCCACTACAAACTTATCAGGTATGTCAAACCCGTTATAATCAACATTCACATCTGCCTCACGCCTGTCCGGCTTATCAAGCAGTGTACAGATTTTAAGTGATGCCGGTCCCATCTTCTGAAGATAAGGTACGAGTCTGGACAATGTATTACCCGAATCAATTATATCTTCGATTACAATTACATCTCTTCCTTCAATACTCTCATCAAGTTCTTTTTTTATCTTAATATTGCCGCTTGAGACCGTACCTGAGCCATAGCTTGAGACCTGGATAAAGTCTATCGTTACCGGCATCGTAAGTCTCTTGGCAAGTTCACATGTGAAGAACAGGCTTCCCTTGAGTATACATATAAGATGCACGTCACGGCCTTCATATTCCTTATTAATCTGCTCTGCTATCTCTGCTATTCTTGTCTCCACCGCCTTCTGGCTGATTAATTCTGATATCTTCTCCATCGTCTCCTCCTGATCCATTCCCGACACTTATCATTGCTGTATTTATTGTCGTATCCTGCGCTTTATAGCGCTCACTCATTCTGAATCCGACTATCCATACGATTTCATTGCCGTCTGCCACAACAAGCACCCTGTCTCTGTATTCTGCGGGTATCTTCTGTTCAATCATGAACCTGCCAAGCTTCTTGCTCCGTCCATCACTGTACACGCAGATAAAGTCCTCTTCCTGTCTTGTTCTTAATTGCAGATTAAATTTTATTTTATCATAATCAATTAATTTCGTATAGTCATTTTGTTGGAATGAATGTGCATTTTTTTGCAAATTAATACGATCAGCCGCATACCATCCGTTTTTTGAGTACCAGCGGCCATCATGTTCATCCACACCGCCGTTTTGCCCATCGCACTTCATATCAGCTTTTTGTATTACTATTTCAGAATACCTGCGCCTTGCCTTAAGGCCATACGGAATATCCACACTGCTTCCGGTTCCGGCCTCGATAAGCGCTTCAACACTTTCCACATGAACCGCGCATATATCCTTGGCCGCTTTAGCTTCTGATGCTATAGCCATGTGCACTACATATTTTCTTATAATCCTGTCATATTGTGAAAGCCTTACTGCATCTATTACAGTCTCACGCTCACGCACATCTGCGCATTGGGCAAATGCAGCCTCGGCCTGCCTGTTTATATAATCCTGCGCTTCTTTCGCAAATGCTGCCGCAGACGCTATATTGCTTACCGCATTGGCATTCACCATGTCATTAAGCATTGGAATAATCGTATTGCGCAGGCGGTTTCTGGTATAATCATTGCCAAGATTGGTGCTGTCCGTGCAATATTCCTGATTATGCCCGCGAAGCCACTCTTCTATTGCCGCGCGCCTCACACAAAGCAGCGGTCTTATTATTGTATACCCTGTTCTTACGCCATCACAGGTGCCATACATAACATTCACAGGTGACATTCCCGCAAGCCCCTTAAGCGCACTTCCGCGCACAAGATTATGAAGAACCGTCTCTGCCTGGTCGTCCATGTGATGCGCAAGCGCAACTACCACACGCCTGCCTGTCTGTCCCGGTATCTGTCCTGATTCCCGGCCCGCAGTCTTTTCTTTTTCTATCTCGGCACACAGCCTTGCAAATTCGTCCTGACGCGCATGCCTTCCTGCTTCCTCGGATGACATATGTGTCTCCTGCACAAGTGCCGGGACATCTATATGAACCGTCTTAAGCCTGATTCCAAGCCTGTCGCAGAGTGCTTTCGTAAAAAGCTCGTCATGCATTGCCTCTTCACCGCGTATGCCATGATTAACATGAAGTGCCCTAAGTTCAAACGCCATCCTCTCCTTTAGGCTGCCAAGCACCATAAGCAGGCTCACTGAATCAGCTCCGCCGGACAGTCCGACAACCACGCAGTCTCCTGCACTAATCATTTTATTTTCTTTTATGTATCTGCAAACTTTATCCGTAAAATCCACGTCAATCCCCATTCTGCTGTACCTAATCGCTGCGTATCCACACTCACTGCAAACATATTACTGCAACATATTATTACAGATTAATTTGTGTGTCAAATATCCCTGTGACTATCACACTCATATCATCCGTTATCCCAGTCTTTCCCTGTATTGCCGCCTCTATTATGTCACTTGCAATCACATCCGGCACGCGCACATCTATATTCTGTATAATCCTCACCATCTGTTCTTCCTTGTCATCTCCGTCAAGAGCCTCTATAACGCCATCGCTGACCATTATTATATAGTCTCCGTCATACAGCTTTTTGGATGTTCCGTCGTAGTCCATCCTTTCAAGCACTCCTATAGGCAATGTTGTGGAACGGATTATCTCAACCCATCCGTCTCTTTTTATAAATGTTGACGCCGCACCAAGCTTTATAAATTCCGCTATTCCCGAATATCTGTCTATAAGGCAGTTATCAACAGTCACCGGATGGCATTCGCGCCTTCCTGCCGATATTGCAGCATTTATAAGCTCTATCGCAGCCCTTGCATCAAAGCCCGCATCAAGGCTCTGCTCAAGCAGTTCTATAACAACGCCGCTTTCACTCCTTGCCCTTACACCGCTGCCCATTCCGTCCGCAATCGTAACCGCAAGTTTTCCACCGCTAAGATATTCAACTGAATAGTTATCCCCTGATACACCGTCCATATCATAAGTAACAAAACATTTGCCGACTATCGTCTGATACCTTGGACTCTGCACAAATATATAATCATGATATGTCTCATTGACAAGCCTTCTGTTCACCTCTGACGGTTCAAAATCAATTCCAAGAATATTCTCCAGACATTTGCATATCTCCTTAGCACTTATATTGCCTTTTCTGGCAGTTCTTGCCTGCATTATTATCTCTATCGGCCTGTCATTGGCTGCCAGGACACACATATTTTTCACACGGATTCCCCTTCTTGCAAGCCTTTTTTCTATACTCCCCCTTACCTGCGGAGCCGGCTCCTTAAGCTCTTCCCCGGCATCAAGGCAGTGTTCAATCACTTCCGCCATTACCGAAAGTTCATTGGCTATCTCGCAATCGGCACATGATTCACTTAACCTTCTGAATGTTCTTGCTGATTCTTCCAGCTTTCCCTTTGAGTATGCAATCTTAATGTCATATGTCTCCATCTGTCAAACTCCAGTCTGCTTATAGTCTGCTTATAGTCTTACCGGCGTATGTATTCCGCCGTTTTCTTCATGACATTATACAGTTAAGCGACTGCATGTTTTGTCAAAATGACTTGTGCTGCCTTTACATTTGGTCGACAAAAAACGCAGCCATGCGGCTGCGTCCTGTAATGCGCTTCAATTATCTGCCCGAACCTTCAGACCTGAAGATTATCTCATCAGGATATAACAGTCCAAACTTATTCTTGGCAATCTCTTCAACAAACTTCTTGGTTTTGACATATTTTTTGTATTCCTCAAGTGACTGGCTTCTGGACTCTTCCTCGGCAATCTGCTGTGACAGTTCTTCACGCCGCGAATTATATTCTCTTCCTTTGGCATCAAGCGATCTTTTGCCGGTAAACACAACAATACTCAGCACCAGCACAACCACAATTGCTGCTGCCATAGCCAGTATGTTAGAGCGCCTCTGTCTCTTCAGTCTCGCCTGTCTTCCCTGTTTTGTCTCGAACTTTCTCATCCAATGTCACCTTCACTTTAAAAATCCAACTGAATAACATTTTAAAATATCTTATTAACATTTTCAATGGAATCAGCAAAAAATTAATACATGCCGCAAGCATGTCAACAAGCCAGTTATGTGTTGCCACCCTGTATATCGCGGCTCCCATTGCAAATCCTGCAATCGAAAAACTTCTTATAATTCCGTCATTTATAAGAAATGTAACGTGAAATATCACAAATCCGCTGCACATCCAGTATACCATATCTTCTGCAAAAATCCACCGGACGCCCCTGTGGACAACAACCCTTCTGAATACCCTTATAATGTCATAGCATCCCGCAAGCACCATCCCCCACATCATGGAAGTAAGCAGATATCCCCACTCCCACGTTATCAGCGTGCTCACCCGAACAGCCTCGACATCACAGAACTGCCCTTCTTAGCATAGCTTTTGACATCCGAATACTGAATTGCATCTATACGCCCGTCAACATCCACTTCGCCTTTTTCCACCGACAGACGCCTTACATGAAGGTCATCACCATGTATTGTCATCATGCCGTAATCCGTCTCAAGGAGAACATTCTCAAGGTCAAATGAGATAACGTCATTAACACCGGTTATCCTTGCCTTCTCCCTGTTCTCCATATCAAGTGAATGCTTTCTTGCAAGCTTTGGCTTCTCATCCATCATAATCCCTCCGGACCAACATCTTACTATAAATATATACCTGTCCTTTCTGGATTATGAATAATTATCAGATATATTCAAACATATCCTTGGCTTCTTCTTTTTTAGTTGTGTCTCTTATATCCGTAACACGGACCTTTACCGACTTATTGCCGAACTGAATCTCTATCACATCGCCTTCTTTAACATCATATGATGCTTTTACGACCTTGTCATTGACAATAACACGTCCTGCATCACATGCATCATTAGCAACCGTACGGCGTTTGATAAGCCGTGATACTTTTAAATATTTGTCAAGTCTCATACTTACTCCGTTCCTGTCCATTCAATAATTGTAATAACATAAGATGCGCCGGAACAGGTGTCCCGGCGCATCTTTCATAAACTATAACTAATTCTGATGAATTACTTATTAACAGTATCCTTAAGTGCCTTACCAGCCTTGAACTTAGGAGCCTTTGTAGCAGGAATCTTAATAGCCTTGCCTGTCTGTGGGTTCTTACCTGTTCTTGCTGCTCTCTTGGCAACCTCGAATGTACCGAAGCCTACAAGCTGGATCTTCTCATCCTTCTTAAGCTCTTCTGCAACGACATCCATGAATGCCTTTAATGCCTTCTCGCTGTCCTTCTTTGTCAATTCTGACTTCTCTGACATTGCTGCAACTAACTCTGTCTTATTCATCTTAGTGAACTCCTCCTCATTCGGATTATAGTTATTATTTGTTGATACACGCCCAACTAGCTTAATTATACTATTTAAGCCCCTTTTGTCAAGAAGATTTGACATTTTTGTCAATACTTAACCGCGCATTTTACGCTTTTTTCAACATATTATATAAGTGCCGGCGGTATAGATTTATAACAGGCCTTTGTCCGTAAGCATCTTCTTATATCTGTCAAGCACCTGCGGCTCAAGCCTGCCATCGGATATCCACTGCTCATACTCACTTATGCGGTCAAGCTTCTCCTTCTTCTTAACATCATTCCACCTTGTATGTCCTGCTTTGGCATCGTTAAGCTGCCCTTCATCGCCAAATACATGCGGATGGCGTCTGACAAGCTTATGTCCCAGCTCGTCTATCACATCTTCAAGTGTAAATTCTCCATTTTCTTCAGCTATTCTTGCATGCAGAAGCACCTGAAGCAGCAGGTCTCCCAGCTCCTCCCGGAGATTAAGATAATCCCTGTTCTCTATTGCTTCAATTACCTCTTCACTCTCATCACGCAGACACCCTGTTATGCTCTCATGTGTCTGCTCGCGGTCCCACGGACAGCCGTCCTTGTCCCGTAACTTAGCTACGACATTTCTTACATCCTCAAAGCCATAGTGTTCTTTTATATACTGTTCATTCATTACTTATCCTCATTTCCGGTATTATTATTATATTGTACTACGATTCCATCTGTTTGCCAAGAAATGCCGCTGCGGAATGCGCAAGCTTGCTCTCCGTCTCAGTACATCTGCTTCCTGCATCCCTGCTTGTGATTATGACTGCACCTATGGCATCGCCCTCACAAAGAATCGGGCTGACTGCCTGCCATGCATAATCTTCCTGATTGTCCGTCTGCCCTGCCGTAATGTCCACATACTCCTTGTCGGAGCGCTGTGTACAGAGATTCATCCTGTCTTCGATTACATTCTGAAGTCCTCTGCTTACTTCTTTTCCAAGGAGGCTCTTGCGGTCACCTCCCGACACTGCAATAACTCTGTCCCTGTCAGTTATACATACTATATGTCCTGATGTCTGTGCCAATGCATCAGCATACTGTCTTGCAAATTCACCAAGTTCACCTACAGGTGAATATTTTTTAAGAATAATCTCTCCGTCTGTTCCCGTGAATATCTCAACCGGGTCAGCTTCCCGGAACCTGAGTGTTCTTCTGATTTCCTTAGGTATGACTATTCTTCCGAGGTCATCTATACGACGTACGATTCCTGTTGCCTTCATAATCTTCCTCCAATTTTCTTCTATATATTAACTTTGGAGTTAGTATGTGGAAAAGCATACAGAATTATTCGATTATTGTTCTATGTTTCTGACCTGAATGCAGCTTAAATTCCAAAAAACGAATTTCAAGTTCGAGCTTGCAGAATAGAAATCTGTAATTTTATTATCTCGGTTGTACTACTCGCACTTCTGTGCTATGATAGAGAAAGCAACGAGAATACTCAGCTTTGAGCAGGAATAATGGTGAGAGGTGACAATATGGCAGTATGCTACAAAAAGCTGTGGAAAATGCTGATTGATAAAGACATGATTAAAAAAGACTTACGTTTGCAGACTGGTTTAAGTACATCAACAATGTCGAAACTGTCGAAAGATGAAAATGTCAGCATGGATATTATAGAAAAGATTTGTACGGTGTTAAATTGCGATGTTGGAGA
>ULVX01051378.1_pt1 | contig 40748 bp, 57 predicted proteins | sample 1959811 | NCBI WGS metagenome assembly ULVX01 (sample SAMEA4835797, study PRJEB28245) | human gut metagenome | biome: gut microbiome; material: fecal sample | place: Denmark | collected 2008
TTTTACAAAGGAAGAACTGGAAGAGAAAATCGAATTTTTAGAAAAAGAAATAGAAAAGACATGGGAAGATGCAAAGGCAAACGAACTAGAAGAAGAAAAAGAACTTTTGAAAACTGCTCTTTGTATTTATAAAGCAGAACAGGAACAAAAAGAATCTGTAGAAAGGGGTATGTAAATGGACAAAATAGAACAATTCAAAAACATTTATGAAAGCATCAAAAAAGAGCCGGTTTATATGGTTCAATATAGAAGCACTAGAAATATTTACGAAAAGAAGTACATAGTAAAGGAATTTAACCTTGCTAAAAAAGAAGACCTATTTTCTTTACTTGTCGGTACTTATGGGCAAAGTGTTTTTTCAAACAAAGAGGATGCCCTGAAAAAAGCAAATTGGTTGAATGAACACGAAAACGAATTGGATATGGATGATTATTTGGAAATGTAAGGGAGAAAAGGGATGTATCATTATGGAGACAATAAGATGGACTTTTTGGACGCTGTACTTATCGCAAAAACAAGAGGTTTAGAGGAAGAAGTCAGAACTCATAATCTAGCCCCCGATTTGGTTTTAGCTACAAAAACTCTTGTAAATGGTATGGATGCGGAAATGAAAAAAGCAAGAGAATGTGGGTATGCAAAAGGATTTGCTGATGCAGAAAAAGAAAAGTACACCCTGGCAGAAAAGGTATCTGACGAATTGGATAAGCTGGACAAAGTAAAATCATTGTTACACGCACATACTGATTTTTCCAGAGAAACTCCAGAAGTGAATTATGAATTGATAGCTGCAATGTTTCATATTTTAGGTTTGGAAAGAGATCAAGATAAGGAAAATACGGAACTGGAGAGATAAAATATGTATGTTTTTCACGCAACTTTAAAACAAAATCAAGCTAGTATTGATAAAATTGGATTATTACTAAACCAACCAAAATACAATAACAGATAAAAAAGAAATCGAAGATGAGGAGGAAAGACGAATTATGAATACTTATCCGGAACATATAGGTAATGAATTGGGGAAACTTACAGACAAGGATTTACATAGAGTTTTATTACAATATGTAGAGAAAAATTTTGATTCTGTGCAGGATATGTTAAATCATTTGAAATTAGTTGCCGAATGTGAAGACTTTGATTATTTGGGACAGATAGATGATGAAAAAAATAAAGAAATTTTAGGAAAAGGAGAAGAATTTTCAATGAAAGAAACTATTGTTAAACCGGTAGAATTTAAAGGCAAAAAGTTTTCTAATTATTATCAAACTTATAATGGACATGATGTATATCATACCTGTGTTGTATTAACAGAACCTAATATTCACTGGGAAGATTGTCAGGTAAAAGATTTAGAGACGCAGAAAGAATTTTTGTGTTCTAAAAAGTATATTTTAGATCACGAATTAAAGGATGAAAATATCCGTACTATATTTGTTGGAAATAAGACTCAGGAAGAAATTACAAATTGGATAAAATCTAATACAAAATTAGGAACAATCTATGCAGCTTTTGAAGGCGGAGTTGATGCTGAAATTTTACTAATTAACGAAAGCCTAGCGGATTTATATTTGCCAAATGGCGAAAGAAAAATCAATATTCCTCTGGAAGATGTTGCAAAAGAATTAAAAGAAATAACATTAAATAAACAACAAGTCACAGAATTGAATAGAGAAAAATTTACAGCAGAAATTATTGGAGAGATGTTCCGAAAAAATAATGTTCAATACGCACATTATTATTGTGATTCTTATAGATTAACAATTGTAATTACTATTCCTGAAACAAAAGATAGAAATTCTTATGTATCGAATATAAAGAATTTTTTAAAAAATAATGGCATTAACGATAATTTAGCGAACATTATTTTTTATAAGTCTTTACCATATGATGTTGATATGGATTACAATACGCTTTATATGACAGGTAGAGGTATAGTAGAAGCCGATAGATTTTTTGAAGATTTAGAAGAGTATAAAAACGATATAGAAATGGAGCGTTAAAAATGACAAAGGAAGAATGGGTAAATAAATTAAAAAATCTCCTAATATTAATCCACAGAATTTTATAAAACATTTACAGAATAATACATTATCAGATTTTCAGAAGAAATTTTTAAAAGATGTTGACATATCATTAGATAATCCCCATTTTTCAAAACCATTGCAAGACACTATAAAAGAAGCAAATGATTTATTCGAGGAAAGAGACTAATTTTTACGATTAGTCTCTTTTTTTATCCATTTTTTATGATTTTTTTGACATATGTAAATATGAAAGTGAGGTAAATATGAATTACGAAGCAGAATGTAAACGAATATTACAAACATATCCCGAGCAGATGAAGAAAGTATTTTCCTATCCTGATTGTGAATTAGAATCTGATTTTCTTGGTTTTGTAGATGAATATGCAGAAGAACAGATACCGGAAGATTTTACAGTTATTGATTTCGGATGTTATCAGGCGGTACAGGCTTGTTATTTTGAACATTGTAAAAAATATATTGGAGTAGACTGTGCGGTACCCATAGAATATCGATTTCCCACACAGAATGCAGAATATTATAATACAACGATTCAGAATTTTATAAAAAATATTATGCCGACAATGCAGTTAGATTTAAATAAGATTTATGCAATTTGCTCATATGTGCCGGATGAGGAAGCACAAAAATTGGTTGCTGATACCTTTCCTTATGCAAAAGTCGTATATTGCGACAAGATAATCGTTGATAGAAAACCACCTATGCTTAACTTTTACAACTGTCTTTGCCTGCTAGGGGAATTTGCAAAAAACAATATTATTTCATCCGACCCCAAAGATAAAAATAGGATTTTAGTCTATCGAAGCGAAGGAAAAAATACTCCTGAAGGCTGGTATAGCGAAAATATACATGATGTTGCACAGGAATTGCTAAGAAATCCAACAGAACAAAAGTTTTTGTTATCCGCATATGAAAAGGCGTTTGGAAAACCATATGTGAAACAGTCTATTGAAACAAAAGAGGTAGAAAATGAATATGAAAAATAGTTGGAATCCTATGCTAAACTTTATTAGCGAAATAAAAACAGCCTATCGAAAAAAGTTTAAAAGAGAACCAAGTCTCTCTTATAATAGCGATATTTATCGTAGTTGTGTCGAAGTATGGGTAGAAGAACTTGATATCCAGAAATATATTGATATGATGGATTATATCGAAACAAGTCAGAAAAAAGATTATGTTATTTTCCATTATATTAATTTTGAAAAACTTTCTAACATTATACCGGGAGAAGAATTTGCTATTTCCTACCGTAGAATGTGGGATATTTATGATGGCTTATTACGCGAGTGCAGAAGTGTGGTTATTGATGTGAAAAACGAAGCTCTTGTAAATACACCTTTTGCAAAATTTTTCAATATGGATGAACGACCAGAGACAAGCAAAAGTATTATTGAGGATAAAATAAAAAAAGCAAAGAAAGTAGAATTTTCCAACAAGATGGACGGATCTATGATGTCGGCAAGCTTTTATCAAAATGAAATTGTGGTGTCTTCCAGCCAAAGTTTAGACTCTTGGCGGGTAGAAGATATGACACATTATTTGACTTCAGCACATAAAGAGATGATTATGTCTCATCCGAATCAAACTTTCATTTTTGAATATATTTCTTTAAAGGACCCACATATTGTGCAGTATCCAAAAGAAATGCAGGGGATTTATCTGATTGGAATTAGAGATAAAGAGACCGGAGTAACCTATGATTATAATACTGTTATAAAAACCGCTACATCATATCCAGACGTAAAAACCACAGAAGTATATAAAAAATCTTTTTCAGATGTTTTAGATTCATTAGATAAGGTGCGTGGTAATGATGCCGAAGGATATGTTGCGAATATCGATGGTTTCCGTGTAAAAATTAAATATGATGATTATTTATTAATGAAAAATATTATGGACCGGAAAGCTGTTGGAAAAACAGTTATCAGAGCAATCGCAGATGGGAACTTTGACGATATTTACAGCCGTATTCCTGAAAATAAAAAAGAGCTTGCATTAATGGTAGCAGAACGAGTCAACGGATGGGTATCGGATACAGACACAAAAGTTCACGAATATTATAATACTTTTTCCAAAATAACAGATATAAAAGAATTTATGATAGCCGTTACAAAAGAAGTCCCAAAAGAATATCAAGGCTATGTACGTATGCTTTATAAAGGGAAAAGCTATCAATATCTAAAGAAATTTGAAGATACGGACCAGCCATGCTATAAATCACCTGCAGAATTAGGCATTGATATGCGTGAGATTATAGATGAGTATAACCAAAAAATATCTTTTGATGAAAACGAACGTAGCTAAAGCTACGGAGTGTACATAATATTATGAAATCAGTTTAAATGAGTAACCAGATTTTCTGGTTACTTTTTTTGTAAAAACACTCTATTTTTGAGGACTTTTTTATTTTTTTTATACATAAATAGATAGAGCAAAAAAAGGAGAAACCCTATGTTTACGAAAGAAAGAGCAAACCAGTTACTACATACTATGATGGAGTTAAAACTAAATACGGAACTGGAAGAAACCGTGGCAAAAGAGTTATTAGATGCAGGATTTAAGCCAGAAGAACTTTCCGAAGAATTTGGTTTTGCTCCGGAAAACTTAATGGAAGAAGAAATTATTTTATACTAAAGGAGTTTAAAAATGAGAACATCTACACAATTAACAACAACCGGACAGTGTGATAGACATCCACACGCAAATATTACAAGTTCCGCAGATTATATTACCAGAGCTGCTGCACAAAGAGAAGTAGTAATGCGTATTCTGCAAGGGGAGCCTATTGATGATATTAAGGGTGAGATTGACAGTATCCTTACCAGTAAGAATTGTCCTTGGGAAAATAGAGAGCAGAAGAGAGCAAACTTAGCTCTGTATGAGAATCGTATCAAAAGATATATTGCATGGGAAAATCAGAGAGAGCAGGATTGGCCAGATGATTATGATACTACCGTAGATTTCTTTGGAGAGACTATTGATGTAAAACCTGACTTTTTCGTACATGAAGAGGGAAAAACTTATGTTGTAAAAGTAAAAACCTCCAGAATGCCAAATAATGAGCAGGATGATATTCAATCTTACGAAGCTTATGCAATGGCATTACTCGGAAAAAAATTATTTCCAAATGATGAAATCATTGTAGAAATCAATCATTTAGCAGATAAAAACTCTGCAAAAGAGAGAGCAGAAATTTTCAAAAGCTATGGTCATGAACAGAAGATGTCTACGCTGGTTTACGATCGAAGTGCAGAAGTATTCTTTCAGGAAAAACATCAACAGGAAATGGAAAATGGGCATGTCTGCACTCCGGAGGAATGCGAAAGCTGCGGAATGAGAAATATCTGTCATTATGAAGAGGCACCTATTTCACTGGATATTATGAAAGAGGTAAAGCCGATTTCTGAAATTAGATTGACTCGTGCACAGCAGCAGGTGATTGATTACGAGACAGGCGTAGCAAGAATTAATGCAGGAGCTGGTGCCGGTAAAACACTGGTAGTAGCGATGCGTATTGTAGAATTATTAAAAAAGGGCTATGAACCGGAAGATATCTGCTTACTTACTTTTACAAAAGCCGGAGCAGAAGAAATGACTGCCAGAGTAGTACAGTATTGTGCAGGTTTTGGAGTATTAGTAGATCCTTCCAGATTAACCTCTACAACTTTTAATGCATTCTGTCAGAATATTGTGACTGCGCATTATCAGGAGCTTGGATATACCATGCCACCAAGAGTATTACCGGAAGAAGTTAGATCAGGTATTATCAACAGACTGATCGACCAGTTCCCTCATATTGAAGAGTGGGATTATTCTGTGGTATCCAATGCGAAATTTGCAAAATACAGTAAGAAATCTGCAATGAACTGCGCAAAGTATATGTTTGCAGAAATTAAAAAAGAAGGATATACCAGAGAAAATAACCCTTATTCGAATTATACTCCGGTATCACTGGATTTGATTTTCCAGATGTATCGTGAATATGATAATACCCTACATACCAGAAATATGCTGGAATATGATGACCAGTTGTTACAGGTAAACCGTTTGCTGGAATTACATCCTTCCCTTTTTGAAGAAATCGGATATAAACATGTAATTGTCGATGAGTTCCAGGATACAGACTTACCACAGATTCATCTGTTAAATAAAATTATTGATACCAGCAGCTTTAAGAGTTTTATGGCAGTCGGTGATGATAGTCAGTCTATTTTCGCATTCCGTCATACTTCTCCGGAATATATGATCAACTTTGGTCAGTATTTTACACCAAACTTTGATGATTTCAATCTGGTAGAAAACCATAGATCTACAAAAAATATTATCAATCTGGCAAACACCATCAATAATAAAGCAGAAAATAAGATTGATAAAGACCTGATTGCAACAAAACCAGATGGAGTAGCACCGGTAATCGAAGGATTTTATTCTCAAAAGAGTGAATATGAATGGATTGCGAACCAGATACAGGCAGATATCAGAAACGGTAAAGTACCGTCCGATATTGCATTCCTTGCTTCCAATCGAAATGAATTGCAGGCAATGGCATCTGTGCTTACAAAAATGGGTATTCCTTCTATTTTAATGAACCCAATTCCTTACAAAAATAATTCCCGAGTTGCTGCACTTTGTACTTTCTTCGATAGCTTTACTTCTGGAACAACTCAGGGACTCTTGGATTATACAAATGTAATAGAACATGGAGCATTAAAAGGTGTACCTGCTGCCAGACTGGAAGAGATTGCAGAAGAGTTTAAACAAGAAATTATAAGTGGACAAAAATCCATTTCCAGATTTATGGAATATGCGAAAGCAATGGATGAAGAAGAAGTCGATGAATGTTATCAGGCATTTTTGGAAAATATCTCCTACTGCCAGTCTTATGAAGAACTGGAAGAGTTTTTCCATGATTTTGCAATGTATGGTGACGATTCCATGTTTAAGCGTGAAGGTAAATATGAAGGTGTCTGCCTGACTACGATTCACTCTGCAAAGGGATTGGAATGGGATAATACTTATCTTACTTTATCTGCGCTGGATAGAAAAGAATATCACAGAAATCCTTCGAAATTCCGCAGCAGTGGAGAAAAAGACGAGAATATTCGTAAGTGGTTTGTGGGAACTACCCGTGCAAGAGAAAAGCTGGTAATGACCGGACAATATGTAGTCGAGTTATCCAAAAACGAATTGATGTTAAATGATTATGTAAAAGAAGCATACGAAATTTTCGGAAAGCCTTTTGGTTATCAGACAGGCGCATTTTTGGAAACGCAGGCACAAGAAAAAAGAGAGGCTCTGGAAGCTGCTATCGGATTTGAATTAAATACCCTTGGCAGAAGATTAGGTACTGCTGTTGGTAGTCATCACGGAAAGTCTGGAGATACTGCACTAATGGACAGATATCGTGGAAACCATCCACAACCTGCACCAGCAGCCCCCGCACAGAAGACAGAAGATTTGTCCGCAGTCGAACAGGAATTTGCATAAAAAAATAAGGAGATCTGTAAAAAGGTCTCCTTTTTTGACGACTTTTTTATCTTTTTTTTACATAAATAAGTAGGAATTATTTTGACTTTTATACATAAAAAAGGAGATAACCATGATCATTTATAACACTTCAAAAGAATTAGAATCCAAATACATGGCACAGGATGATTTCGTATTTGAAATTCATAGCCAATTTACCTTGGATGAGTTGCTTACTAAAATTCGTAATGGAGAAGAAATTACTCCGGATATTGCAAATATTGTGGCATATTCCAGCAAAGAGAATTCGAAATTTAAGGATGCAACTACTTTAGAACAGAACGATTATCTGGATAACATGGGATATGATATCATTCCAGACCCGGATGATGTAGAAGATGCACAAACAGCATATACTGAGAGTTTAAGAAAACGTGCGGATTTATTAACTGCTTTTGAAAAATATGCATTCAATCAGGAAACTCCTGGTTACCATTTCACAGAAGTACCATTCACACAGGAGCAATTAGCAAATCAGCTTTATGCCTGCTTAGGGATAATGCCTACATTAAAAGAAATTCCGGATAAAACGGTAAGCGAATTACGCAGTATGTCTGCAGATGGTGAAAGATTATATCTTCCTTATGCAGGAGTTTCTGCAAATAATAAATTACCAAGACCTGAAGATATTGAGTTTTATCGCTCCTTAAATGATTATGAAAAGAAAGTAATTGCGGATTCCGAAGCACATCCTATGCGTTTATTAGACCTTGCAAAAGCAATTAAAAACGGGGATAAGGATAGAATCTTTACAGAAAGTGACACTATTCTAGCCGAAAGAAATCCAATCCTTTCTGTGGAAACTATGTGTAATATTTCCAAAACACCTGGCATTATAAGAAATGATAAACTGAGACACGATAGCGAGGAAGATTATTATTACTATGAGGACTATGCTACACAGGAATTGCCAAGCGGTATTGATTTAAAAACAGCAAATATCATTGCATGGATAAAAGAGGAATATTCATCTGCATCAGGAGCTACTCTGGATGCTTATATATCAGCTATTACATACTGGCTGTCAAGTACCGATGATCTTATCAATACGACAGAGGATCCACGGAAAAAAGAGTTCTATAAAGCCCTATTTGCAGAACGAGTGGTTCCGGAAGATGTACTAAAGAAACTTTTAGCCGGACACTCTAATGCAGCATATACAACATTAATCTCTTATTATGATGAATTGCTGGAAACATTCCATCCTGCCGAGGGAAAAGATTATACAGAAGAACTGCAGAAATTTGCAAAAAAATCGTATAAGATGCCTATGACAAGAATGCTACAGAAAGCAGAAGATATATTCAAGGAATTATATCATGGTCATGCACCCAGAGTCTTGGCAGAGTATATGTATGCACAACTCGCAGCAAAGGGTATCAAACCTCAAGATGCAACAGATGAACAGATTCGGGAAATTGCAGAAAAATTTGATCAGAAAAATATTCAGCTTATTGCAAAATATAAGAATACTGCATTATTTGCAATGGCAGATAAGTTAAAATTTGGTGAAATGCGTACCGATCATATTCAGGTAATTGCAACTTATGCAGATAAAATCAATATTAAAAAGTTACTTGATAAAAAATTCCCGGAATGGTACGTGGAACATAAAGATACCAATACCTCTGATTTAGTACAGCTTTTTGAAAATCAGCATAAAATTTCAAGCTTTACAAAGAACTTAAGTGCTAGACAGATTATTGTTCGTGAGAATAACAAACGTGGTATGGAAGATTGTGCGAAGTTTGAAAGAAAATATCATATTAAATTCTCTGAAAACGAATTAGCAATCAGAGGACGTAATGTGGTAGCAGAGTCCGGTAATATGAAAATGTATATGTTACCAAAGGACGATTACCGTAACTTTACCGTAGGATATGATACCAATTGCTGTCAGCACTATGACAATGCCGGAGAATCCTGTGTATATAAAGCAGTAACGGATCCTTTTGCAGGTACCGTTGTTATCGAAAAGAATCATAAGATTTTGGCACAAGCATTTGTATGGACCGATGAATCCAAAGACACCTTTGTATTCGATAATATGGAATTTGCAAATGATGGACAGGTAGCATCTTATATGTCTATTATTGCCGGATATTGTGAAGCAATGCCTTATAAAAACATCCATATGGGTATGGGATACAATACTTTAGGAAATGGTATTGGAAAACCAATCAATAATGAGGAAGAAGCACAATTACCTACTACAATTGCATGGAATCCCCAGAGAACCTCATGGGCACACGGAAATAAAGATGTATATTCTGACTATCATGTAACAGATGGCGGTAATAAGGCGAGAGTATTAAAACGTAATGGACGTACCTTTATCAATCAGACAACAGGAGTACGTATTACAGCAGGTGCAGATGAACCTACCAGATGGGATTTACTGGCAAGACCGGAAACCGCATTTATGTTGAATGACTATCATTCTACCATAGATGAAAGATTACGATTTGCAAATTTACTACATGGAAATCCTGATTTACAGACGCAGATGGAAGCTGTACATAAAGATCCAAAACTGATTGGTGTTATTGCAAATCCTTTACCGGAAGTACAGGTATTTGCCGTAGAACAGGATCGGTCCGTAGCACATTTGATTCAGAATCCATGTGATGAAGTACAGGTTATCTTAATCGGTGATGACCCTAACTATATCCGTAATGTAATTGCTCCTTCCGAAGCTGTATGTATCGGAGTATTACAGAAAAATGGATTATTATTAGAAGATATTATGAAAAAGGTAAGAACCGGGGAAATCCCGATGCCTAGCAGACGGGTATTTGAGACGGCTGTAAATCAGAACGGTTATGCAATCAGACAGGTGCCTATGGAATTTCAGACAGAAGACTTACAACTGTTAGCAGTAGCTTCCAGTCCAAAGGTAGTATCTTTATTAGTAAATCCTACTGAAGTTGTACAAAAAACGGCACTTGACGCAAACCCTGATGTTATCGGTCTGATGGAAGCACCTACACCAGAGATTCAGACATATGCGATTGCTAAGGATCCTTCTTTGATCAATAGTATAGAAAGTCCTTGTTATGAGGCAGTAAAACTGGCAGTAGAAAGAAATGGATTAAATATCCGTAATTATCAGAATACGTATCCTGAGTTACGTGCAATTGCGATTTCTCAGAATCCATTCATTGTAACAAATGGCGTTTTAAAGAATGTATCTGATGAGGAATATTTACAGGCTGCCAGAATCAATCGGAACGTTATTCGGAAGCTTTCTCATAGTAATCCGGAATTATATGCAAATATTCAGACGGCATTACAAACAAGACAGGCTCCACAGCAGGAAAGTTTTGAGCCGGAATTTGACTAATAGCCTCATATTTTTTCAAAAATCAAAAAACTTTTGACATAAATAGATAGAGTGTAAAAGCTCTATCTATTTTTTTATTAGTTAGGAGAAAAATATGTGTAATCAAATATCTTTTATAAAACCATATTTTGATATATATGCAGCAATCAAAGACAGGAAAGAGATGAAAATGGAGGATGATGATACCGGTGTTTGTATTGCAATACCTCATGCAGTAAATGTACCTTATCAGGACTTGTTTTCTTATCTACATAACGGAAAGACAGACTATATTTACATCGAGACAATAAAAGATAATAAACTTACGACTGGATTATTATGTACGGATAAAGACAGACATTTATCAGATACGGATTCCTGTTTTTTTATTGGAGAAATTGATGGGTCTTTATATTATCTCACAGGCACAGAATTTCGGGAATATTATAATGTCGATGCTGTGTTTCTAGTGTCAATTCCCACTGTGGTGGAAAAGGTTTTGGCAGATGAAATTTGTGAAAAAGCATTCATTGCAGCAACCAGGAGGGCAGTAAAATGATACGGGATTATTGTGTTTATAGATATACGTTAAGAGAAACCGGGGAAGTTATTTATATCGGGAAAACAGATGCAAGTTTAAAACAAAGAATTGATGCTCACCAAAAGGAAGATAATTTTGCACCTTACTTAGGTTTATGGGATATTGATTATCTGGAATTACAAAATAATACAGAAACAGATATTATTGAGAAATACCTGATAAATTATTATAAACCGATATTAAATACAAAAGATAATGTAACTGGTTTTACAAATATGTCTATTATTTTACCAGATTGGAAACCATATGCAGTCTACGAAGAAGATAAAAAGCATGCAACGGAAATTCTGATAAAACAGGCATTGCGACAAGCAAAACTGGATGATGAATTTATTTGTAATGTACTTGGGAGTGATGGTAAACCATTTACATTAGATTTTTATCATAATGGACAAATAGCAGGGATGTCGTTTTCCAAACAAGATATAATACAATCTACAAAAAAGGAAGAAGACTTATTACATCGACCTGTAATGAAACATGTTTATACCTATGAACCACAGAATATAGAGTATTTGGAAAAACATTTTGAAGAAATAGAAGAGAAGTGCTTTTATCCGGTAGCTTTATTATGGGATTTTCAAGAAGAACAACGACAACATCTGGATATCTTAACAGAGGTTTCGCAAATGATAGAAGATCTTAAACGTTTTGCTTCTGAAGGATTCCAGATTGAAGATTATGACAAGGATGAATATATTTTAGAATGTAATCCTGATTGTATCCCATATATAGAAGATTTATTTTATAATATCTGTGGAAATGATGGGCATTATTATATTACCGTAGATGAAACAAAATTTAATGAAATAGAAAACATACAGATCAAAATAGCAAAAGACCGTTTAAAAATATATTTCGCGGCAGGTATCAGAGATTTCGACAATACTATCTCTTTACAAGAAGAATTTCCTATGATATGCTAAAAAAAATAATAAAAATATCTACTTTTGGCGGTTTTTTTTGACATATAATAATAGGAAAACCAATCAACAGTAGTCTTGTGAGAGGCGGTAAGAATATGATAAAAAAAGGTAAAAATGGTGAAAGATATTTTGAAAAGCAATACGAAGCGCAACGCGAAAGATTTTTAAAAGATCAAAAATATATGAATAAAATAAATAAAGTAGAAAAAGGAAACGGCGTTAAAAATGTTATAATGCCTGTTAAATTCTGGTATTCGCTTATTGGTATCCTTTGTGGCATTTTTATTGCAATGGTCACCAACTATTATACTGGAAAAATTGCATATACTGTAATCTCATTTTTCCTTGGTATGGGGATAATTGCAGAATTATTAAGAAGATTAGCAATTTTTAGACCTGTTGTAATTTCTATGGGTATTATGGCAGCAGTAGTGTGGAGCTATTTTCTAGTTTCAATCATAGATGGATTAACTGACTTAATGCATTACTCGTTACCTCGTCCCGTTTACTATACCATACTTATTCTTGCTATAATAAGATATGGATATAAAAATTTCTGGATTGCACTTGCTTATGTAGAACGTGTAATATTCGAAAGATATGAAATACAAACTAATGAAGTTGGTTAATTTTTACCCCAGGTTTTAAACTTGGGGTATTTTTTTGCTCATTTTTACGGAATTTTTTGACATATATAATTAGTGAACAAAACGTAAAGGAGCAAAATAAAATGATATATACTTCCTATTATGCAAGAGCAAAAGCATTTCCGGATTTAGTACATATTCGAATTTCTACCTCTGTACCGAAATGGTATCCATTTGAAACAAAATGTATTCCTGAGTTATACCCGGGATTCGATTTAGTGAATGGCTTAAAAACCGGGGAAATCACAGAAGCTGAATATGACCAAAAGTATAAAGAAAAATTAGCAAAACTGGATAAAGTTACTATTATGAAAAAGATCGAAGCCTTAGCAGGAGAAAAAGATGCGGTGCTTTTATGCTATGAAAAGGACGGAGATTTTTGTCATAGACATATGGTAGCAGAATGGCTTGGGAATATCAAAGAAATGCCAAAGACCGGTCCTGAGCAGGCAAAAGACGAGGTAGTATTGGATGAAAACGAACGTAGCTAAGGCTACGGAGTGTAAGGCCACGTTAATAATGTGTCCTGTAATATTCTATGATTTTAAACAAAGCTTAGGAGGTTTATAAAATATTATGAAAGATGAATTCTTCCATAACATAAAGGTTACCTACAATAATGGTCGTCATAGATATTTTTCTAAATTCTCAAAAGAAAACTACGAACGGGATGTACGAATCGGATCGATCGTAAGTATGAGACCAATGACAAAATTTGAAAAGATACTATATAGGTATTAAAATTATGGAATACTATTATTTAGAACTTGCGAATAATAAAATATATAACCGATATATCACATGGGAACAAGTCAAAGCTTTTCTTCTGCTAGGGGGAGTGGGTTTTTATTTTGTGTTTACTTTATATACACATGGAGACTCCTTACTTTCTCCTGCTGGGGGAATTCTTTTATTCTTGTTTGTATTGTTTGCGATTACTTTATTTTGGAAAGCAGAATATCTGCATTTTCCAGATAATGTGACATCCTATTATTATTGTGAAAGTACTGCAAAAAAGGGTGATAGGATAGAAATAAAATCGAATGGTAGGAATTTCACCGTAAAAGTTCTAGCAGATATAGAAAAACCTGCAAATTTGCTATTATATGGATATGATGGCATATACAAATATGCTGTTCCAAGAGAGAAAGGAATAAAACAATGATTTATATTACAGGCGATATACATGGAGACCCTACCCGCTTTTCAAAAGAAGCTTTTCCGGAACAGGACACAATGACAAAAGAAGATTATGTAATTGTCTGTGGCGATTTTGGACTGGTATGGGATAAAGAGGAATCAAAAAATGAAAAATATTGGCTGAACTGGCTACAGAATAAACCATTTACTACACTTTTTGTAGATGGAAATCATGAGAACCATGACAGATTAGATGCAATGCCTGTATCGAAATGGAATGGTGGAAAGGTTCATTTTGTACGACCAAATGTGATTCATCTGATGAGAGGACAGATTTTTACTCTGCAAGAGCAAACGTACTTTACTTTCGGGGGAGCATCTTCACATGATATACAGGACGGTATTTTAGACCCAGAGGCATATGCATTTGGAACACAAGATCCTGATTTTAAAGCAAAACGAAAATATTTAGATTCTATGGGTGCTATGTATCGAATAAAAGGTGTTTCCTGGTGGGAAAGAGAATTACCGAACAAGCAGGAGATGGCAGAAGGATTAGAAAACCTGAAAAAATGTGGAAACAAGGTCGATTATATTATTTCCCATAGTCCATGTACCAGTGATATGTTTTTAATGGGTGGAAGGGGATTATATCAACCGGATATTATTTCCAATTATCTGGAAGAAGTACGTGCCGCAACCGAGTATAAAAAATGGTATTTTGGACATATACATCTGAATAAACAGGTATCTATACAGGATATTTGTTTATACGAACAGATTTTGCTAGTGCCGGGAAAAGATTATATATATCAGTTCCCAGAGGAGGAAAGATAATGAGTTATCGAAATTTTACTATAAATCAAAATTATTATGATTTTGGCTATGATATGTATAAAAAAGATTTTATCACTATCCATTCGGGACTTACCGTGTTATCCGGCTGCAATGGATCTGGGAAAACAACTTTGATGCATCAATTAAGAGAAGATTTGTCAGAACAAAATATTCCATTCATTTCTTATAATGATATCAAAAATGGTAGAAATGGCGCAATGAATGTTGCTTTAAATGTAAATAGAGATTTGAATCTTTTAGCAAGTCTTGCTACAAGTTCCGAAGGAGAACAACTCGCTCAGAATATTGGAACGTTTGCAAAAAAGATTGGACAGACCGTAAGAAAATGTGTATTAGAAAATCAAAAAGAATTGTTTATTTTTTTAGATGCTTCCGATAGTGGATTATCAGTTGATAGAGTTTTAGAATTAAAAGATTTTACGACAATGGTAATTAATGATGCGAAAAGAAGTCATGTTGATTGTTATTTTATCATGTCTGCAAATGAATTTGAACTCTGTAAAGGAGAATGTTTCTCATTACCAGATATGGAATATAAACACTATAATGACTACGAATCATGGAAGAATTCTATTATGGAATCCAGAGATTATAAAAGAAATGTGTCAATAACAAGGAAACAAAATGGAAATCTCGATTTGGAAAGAGATATATAAAAGAGTAGGGTGATTACCATATTGGTAACCACCCTCATTGCTTATTGAAACGCTTTTGCAATTTCCTGTTTTAATAAATCTATGTTTCTACTATTGTACCAAATAATCTTAGCCCCTATATTTTGTGCATAATTATATACTTTATGGAAAAGAGAATGGGACAGACATTTTGTAAATAATACAATAGCATCACATTGTATATTCATCAAACTATAATTCTCGTTATCCACGATAATTGCATCAGGAAATGCACTTCGTAAATCTTTATTATGCGTATTTACATCACCAGCAAATAATAGTTTTTTGTCATATAATACAGATAAATCTATATTTTCTGTTTTGGAAATGATATTATCTTCTTTTTGCAATTGATCAATAAATTCATCTTTTTCTGCGATTCGAGATTTTAACTCTTCAATTTCTTTCAAAAGTTCTGATTTTTCTTTTTCTTTTTCAGAAAGATTAGATTGATGTATTTTTTCTAATTTTGAAGTATCAGAAGCCGAATTTATATTATTTTTTAATTCCTGATGTTTTTCTATTAAATTTTGATACTGTAAATTTAATTCTTCATATTTTTGTTGCCAAACTCGCTCTGATTTTTCATTTATGTCTTTATAAGGAGATAATTTATAAAAGTAATTCTCTTTCATAATTTTCTGGAAATCAGCAAATATTCCTTCCATTGCTATATTTGTCTGCATCATAGCAACAATAGTTTCCGGAGATATTCCATCGAATCGAGAAATATCCAGTTTTGTTATAATATCATCAGATACAAACCGGTCAGCAATATAATTATCGATAGTATCTCTAAAAATCGTATCTAACAAATCGGAGATAAATTCTTTGGGCGTATATATATCATCCTTCGTATATCCGGATAATCCAATATTATCTATAGACCGCATATCGTATTTTGCTAAATGCTCAGCAATAGGATGAGTCCAGTTTATTTCCATATAATTGATATTATTATAAAAATAATCAAGAACCTGATCATAATTTTCCACTTTTAAATAATCGATTAAATTATTTTTCTGATGCTCTATATATTTGCGATAACCCTTCGATTGATAAAAATCTTCATCATCCGCCAGCCATTCTATTTTACAATTTTTTATCATATTATGTAATTTATTATTGTATTCTCTTAATGATGTTTGCAAAAGATCATTGCTGCTTAAAATAAAATGTCCGGGATAAGCAGCACTAATGCCATTATCTATAAGATAAGTAAATAATAAAAATCCAGAAAATCTGGAAAGATCTAAAGTATTTTCCATATTTTTAACCATCGTAGCACCGTTAAAAATAAAATTTTTATCATCTTCTGTAAGATTATAACATTCACCGTATAAATTATAGGAAAAAATAGATTTTTTATTGTTTAAATCACGAATTCTATTTTCATTTTTCGTTAAATATATATAATCAGCATTATAATTGTTTTTATAATATTCTTTAAAAACGATCAGAGAAGGAGAATCCATCGTAAATAAATCTATAATTTCTAAAATCATATCTTCATATGGTTTATACTCTGGAGTAACCAACCCTCTTTTTTGATTTTTAGAATAATCCTGTCTTAACTTTTCAAAAGATAATCCTTCTGCAGAAAAACAATCCAAAATTAACTGTTTATTATCGTAACTGAGTAGTTCCGATAATAAAAACAAATGTAATAATGTTCTGGGGACTAAGACAGGATTATTATTTTTTTCTTTCAGATAACTTGAATTATCAATTACTTTTGATGTATCTGTTTTTCCCAATATCTCTAATTCTTCCATAATACAAGGAATATCAGTCTGTTTTCTCATATAACATCTCCTTTATCTTTGATATTATTTTATGTCAAAAAAATCCGTAATTTGAAGACTTTTGTGGATTTTTTTTACATATATAAATAAATACATGAAATAGAGAGGTAAAGTTATGCACGAAATTATAGATGATGGCGATCTTTTTACTTATCCAATGGATATTACGGATGCTGTTTGTGTGACAACCAATGGATGCATTAATTCCAAAGGTTCTGCAATCATGGGAAAAGGAATTGCTCTTTCTGCCAGGGAATTATTTCCCAATATTGAAATCAAACTAGGTAATTTATTAAAAAAAGGCGGAAATCATGCTTATGATTGCGGCATTTATCAAGTAGATGATCTGCTTGGAGAAACACAAATGTATCATGTTTTTACCATGCCTACCAAAAATAACTGGCGAGATAAAAGTGACAGTGCACTGATTAAAAGGTCTGCAGAAGAGCTGGTAAAACTATGCGATGAAAACGGCATTAAACGATGTTTTTTACCATGTCCTGGATGTACAAATGGACAGTTAGATTATCAAAAAGATGTCAAACCAATTTTAGAGTCTGTTTTAGATGATCGTTTCATTGTAGTGGGTGGTCCGGACAAGATAAAAGAAAAAGAAAGTGAGGAAACCTATGATTACCCTAACTGAAAGCTTAAAGAAACGCTTTTGTAAAGACCAAAATTTGCCTATAAAAATATATTCAGAACCCATTTTTACCGAGCGATTAAAACTATTTGATGCTTATGAGAAGTACTTAGAATTTTGCTCTATGTTTCGTATCCGTTTTAATTCTGATGAACAGGCATATTTTACTTATTATAATGATTTAAAAGATAAAATTATCAACTATATTAAAGAATCAGAAGCTTTTCAGTCCTTAAATAAAGCTGATATGTATAAGGAATTCCCAATATATGGAGAAGGCATACCAAAAGGGGATACTTATAAAGATAAAAATATCGGCAAAAGTTTTCTTTCTATTGATATGAAAAAAGCAAATTTTAATGCATTAGTACATTATGGAAACGAAATAGGAACACCATTTGCACCAAATCTTACACATGATATTGATAAGAGTTGGAGCCAATTTATGGCAATGTTTACAGACATTCCCTATTTTGCAACTTCAAAATATATTAGGCAGGTAGTATTTGGAAACTGTAATCCGAAAAGAGTCATTGCTTATGAAACTTATTTAATGTCGGATTTCCTTTCTAAAATACAGTTTGAAGGCGAAACATTTTTAACATCATTTCCACATTTTCTAAAAAAGGATATTTATTCTATGTGTAGCGATGAAATTATTCTACATATGGATGATTTAAGGTTGCAGGATATCGAATATATCCAAAAACGTATTGCAGAATCTTCATTAGACTTACGCATGGAACAATATACAATCGGTAAAATCGCAGGTACAGATGTATTCGTAAAAATTTTTACTGATGGAGAAATGGAAATCAAATGTGCTTCTGCGGAAGAAGCTGTTTTTGCACAGAAGCTAATAAAAGGAATTCCCTTCGATGATCATGATTTCTATATTAGTACAAAATATGGCACTGCGGTTTTAACAGAATTTGATACGACAGCATTGAAATTAGTAATAACACAAGAAGAATTAGAGAATGAAAGTATAGAGGATTTTGAGTATGGAGAATAATCAAAAATATATAAAAGTCAAATGTAGTTCAAAACAGGATTACGAAGAAATCTTAAATTATTGCAAAAATAGTCCAAAAAATATAAAAGTTAAGGCAAAACCTAAAAAATTAGTTATAAGAATTCCACTTTCCACAAACGATGCTCGAGCCGCAGAAGAAATGGATTTATTTGTTGATGTAATTAATACTTTAGTTTGTCCGGTAGATAAAGTAAAATATAAACTAAAAACATATACAAAAGATAAAACCCATAACGCAAATTCTGAAAAAACTTCTGTTACTATGGCACATTTTTCCGGAGGAACAGGAACGCCGGAAGATAATGTTGGATACTCTTTTCATGATACCGTTGCAGACGAGATATTTAAAGGTGCTTTACTAAGAGGAGAAAGTCCGTTAGTTGCTTTACATGAATTGGAAAAACGTACAAATCTTATGGCAATACGGGCTGCCTTCGATGGCGCAGATGAATTTACCACAGATATGAGTGATTACGAGAGGGAAGAGGATTATGGACTATAAGAAACTTTTACAGACATCCGAATATGATTTTTTACGTCAAAATCCATATCTTGGAAATAATATTTTCTTATTGGCGTTAGGTGGTAGCAGAGCATATGGCACGAATTTACCAACCAGTGATGTTGATATCCGTGGTATCGCAAGCACACCAATCGAAACTATTTGTGAATTAAAACCAGATTATGAGAATGTGGTAGAAACTAATACCGATACCGTAATATATAGTATGCAAAAAATGCTGAAATTACTTGTTGATTGCAATCCTAATACAATTGAAATTTTGGGATGTAAACCGGAACATTATCTTTACCTTTCTGCTGAGGGGCAAATGATTTTAAATCATGCAAAAGATTTTCTTAGCATAAGGGCAATCGGAAAGTTTGGAGGATATGCAGATGATCAGTATAATCGCCTGATGCATGGATTACTAGGCAATGGAGAAAACGATGATAAAAAATTGCAAATGTTAAAAGACAGCCTTGGCAGAGCAATGGAATCGTTTCGTGCAATGCATAACGATGAACATATTTTTTTAGATATTAGAGAAGTAAGTACAGAAGAGTTCCACAGTATTTATCCGGCCAGAGAAGTATTAAATGATATTAGTAATGATCATTTATTACTATCCGGAGAGTTTTCCAATGTACCTATTACCGATTTTAAAGCTATGATAAGTCAGATACATAAAATTCAGAGTGATTATGGCAACATTAACAAACGAAATACCAAAAAAACAGATGTAAAACTGGCGAAGCATATGATGCATTTAATCAGACTGTATTTAATGGGTAAGGATCTAAATGCAACTGGTCAGATTATTACCTATCGTGAAAAAGAACATGATATGCTAATGTCTATTCGTAATGGAGAATATATGACTGCAGATGGAAAAAAGGTAAGACCGGAGTTTTATGATTTGTTAAAATCTGTACAGGATGAATATATCTATGCAGTTAAAAATACAGTCTTACCAGAGAAGCCCAATAAAATTGCTTTACAGGAAATGATGGTAGATATTTATTCCAGACAGCTTTCCAAATATGAATATGACTACGAAATGTAATTATAAATGATAAAAACAGACCATTTTTTGAAAACTTTTTGACATAAATAGATAGGTGATTATGCCTATCTATTTTTTATTTGGAGGTAAAAAATGAATTATATTATTGAAAATACAAAAAAATTATTATCCACAATAGCACAAGATAAAAATTTAGAAAAAGAAGACATTATATATATGCATAATTTTATTATTGAAAATGTATTATGTTTTTCAAATTATGTGACAGCCACTAATGAACATGTATATACAATTTGTTCTATTTCCGAATTAAGGAAAAATAATATTATATCGCAAGATGAATTCGAATATAAATTAAAAACAATTGACACAACAAGACGATTAAAACATAATAAAGCTATTGATAGCTGTAACCAATTAAATAGATTGTGTGATAGATATAATTTACCACACATATGTCAAATTGATACAACAGATAGATATGCAGTGGCAAATTTTGCAGCTCAATTTGCTATGGCGTCACATGGTTATGCATTATCACATAATTATACTATGGATGAAGTTATAACTATGCTTGAAAATGATCCTAATATGCTAAAAAACAAAACAATATTTGAGGAGTATGATGAAATATGAAATTAATAAAAAGCCGTGAGACTCCAATTCTAAATCATTACACTTATGCTACAAATACGCATTATACAATTGATGTTACAACCATAGGCTCGGACACACATATAACTGCATTGCCACCAGAAGAATATAAATTTATCGCACCTCAAGTATTATTTATTACCCAGGATAGTGGTGATTTTGTATTTCCAGATAGGATGATTTCACCGCAAAATGTAGATATGTTTGCTACTTTAATGGATGAGGCATCTCAAATCTACAAAATGATTCAACAATATTTTATGCAACTCGCAATTGGCTATAATTCTTTCGATGAGAAAGAAAATATAGAGTATGCTATGGAAAAATAAATAAAACAGACCATTTTTACGGAATTTTTTGACATAAATAGATAGGTAATAGTACCTATCTATTTTTTATTTACAGGAAATGAAGTCCACGCCTATCCGCAAAAGCGGTAGTGTACGGATATGTGAAACATACTCTTAAAGGAGGTAATTTATGCAGGGAATCCATGAAAGCTTAGAGCGGGAAAGATTAGATGCTATCCACGCTGCAAAAGATTTAAAGTATCAAACATCCGTAATTAACCGATTAAAAAATGCAGATTCCATTGCAGAAATTGACAGAACTATGGTTCAGGCAAGACATGATTGGAGCTTAGAATTAGATTAGGAGACAAACATGAAATATGTTCAGACTAACATTGGCAAAATTCCATTAGAAGACTATTTGGACCTGCAAAGTCAAAGATATGGATATGATGATTATAAAGATTTGCAATCGAACGGATTATCCTTAGATATTCCCGAAACGATTGATGTGGAGGAACCGGAATTATGATTTATTACGGAGCAGAAGATGAAAACCATAGCGATGCTATTTTAGGGCAATATGGAGTCGAGTTGGCATACGATAATCTAATTGTCGGATATCTTTTATTACAGGATACTGAATGTGGATGGGATTATACCTTGCTTGCTCCGAATTGTACGGAAATAGATGGCGGAGTGTATGAAGATTCAGAACAGACGCTCACCGTATTAGACGTCATCAAAGATTTAGCAGAAAGTCTGGAATATTGTCAATTACTTGTGGAAGTTCCAAATGAGTACGCATTTGTAGATTATGATGAATTATGGGAGGAGTACGAAAACAATGATATATGCAGGAATCGGGAGTAGAGAAACTCCGGAATGGGTATTGACAATATTTGAACGCATGGGATCCTGGATGGCAAAGCGGGGAGATATACTAAGATCTGGTGGAGCAGATGGTGCAGATTCCGCTTTTGAGAATGGCTGCAATGCTGTAAATGGACAAAAGGAAATTTACTTACCCTGGGATAATTTCAATGGTAAGACAAATGGAAATGGATATTTTAGTACTTATTCTGTGGAATCCATGAGCAAAGCCACAGAGATTGCTAAAAAATACCATCCATATTGGGATAATCTTTCCAGAGGCGGTCGTGCACTTATGACACGTAACAGCTTTCAGGCATTGGGATTAAATTTGGATAGACCTGCTGATTTTATTGTATGTTATACAGACGGCGGGAAATTAAAGGGTGGCACGGCACAGGCGCTTAGAATTGCTGCCGATTATCAGATTCCCATATTTAATGCAGGGAATTATGCAAATGAACAGGATTTGAAAATTGCATTTAATCGGTTTTATTTTGGATTATTACATAAAGAAAAAGATGAAATCAAAGATGATGGACAGATTCCTGCATTACGTGGGGAATTATCGTTTTTATCGAACATGTATTTATGTAAGGTGACCATGCAAATTGATGGTATTGACTACACATTCCCTAGTGCTGAGAATGCATATCAGGCATTGAAAAATCATTATTGTGGTTTGGATGTAGTACCATTTTGCAAATATTCCCCAGCAGAAGCCAAAAAGTTTGCGAGATGTACTGGAATTCCAGAATCATTCCATACAGATAAAGCGCAAATTATGCGAGAGGTTTTATTTCAAAAATTTAAACAAAATCCCGATTTAGCAGAAAAACTTTCGCATTGTAATTTTGAAATTCAGGAAAGAAATAACTGGAATGATACTTTTTGGGGGATTTGCAGAGGTACTGGCGAAAATATGCTCGGTAAATTACTTATGGAAACCAGAAACAGATTACAACAAAAAGATATTTCAGAGATTGGTAAAACATTATTACAGTATCAGGCAGATTTGGCAGCAAAATATCGTTATAAACCTTTAAAAGAGGATATGCGGGAAATTGCCAGAAGTATCTATCAGGACACCTTACCTTTCTATTTTACGGATGAAAATAATGCCGGAAAGCCGATACATAGTCCTACTGGGGAAATCATTGCTACCGGATATGACAGAATTGTAATTGGAGATTATGGAGCATTTATCGAAATAGATCCAAAGGATATGCAACTGGATAATGTTTATATACCGGAAAAGCAAAAATACCGTGTAGAGGATCCGGAATATGCAGAGCACGTAAAGTATCTTTGGTATGAACCTAAAAATGGTTATCCATCAAAGTTATATGACCAAAAGAAAACAGTGACTTATGCAGATTATAAAGCTGATAAATGGTATGTATCTCCATTTGAAACCAGTGAAGGGTACTATGAAATCAGCAAAAAGATAGAATTACCCTTAATTCCTCCGCAGAGAGAGTATTACAAAACGGAAGATGGATATGTAAATAAAGTAACTGGAGAAAAGAAAACAAAATTAAACCGTGGGGATGTCGAAATTGAGATGCCTATGGATATACAGACAGAAATGGAGAGAGATTAAGGATGATACTTAGATATGAAGTCACTGTGGAAGTTACAAACGAAAATTTCAACAAGTATGGAATTGGTGGAATAAGAAATGCAATTACAGATGCCGTAGAAAAACATCCATTCATAAAAGCCACTTATAGCGCAAATGTGTACGAAGAATCAAGATTTTCAAAAGATTTACAGCAATTCGCAAATGCAAAAATTGCAGTACATATTAAAAATCGAGAAGAATATAACCAGTTTATGACGGCATTATACAAAAACGGATACGACATTTCGAATCCATTTGATTTTCAAATGGATGATTATGATCCAAAATATCCATATTTTTATATTGAAGCCCCGGTTGCCAGATATATGAATGCAAATGCGGAATTTGAAAATATTGAAAAATATAGAATGTTGGGTATTGTGCAAAGCACAAATATCACTTTAAAGGAAGTTTCGGAATTAGACTTCTGCCAGGAAAAAGAAGAAGAAATGGAGTTGGAATAATTATGAATTTACCAAGTGATACACTGACTTATGAGGATATGAGTAATTATGGATACACATGGCCAGGAATGCTTCCACTTACCAAAGAAGAAGCGATAGATATATTTCAGAATAAAGGACTTTCTGTTTATCGCTTATTTGAAGATGGAACAGAAGCAGCCATCGAAGCTATTGAAGATTTTGATAAATTTGATGCGGATATTGATATGTTTGGTGTCGAGGAAAAAGACTGGATACAATACACAGATACATTAGATATTGAAAAGGAGTAAAACTATGGGAGTAAAATTAGCAAGAGCATTACAGAACAACGGATATGGATATAATAATATTCCAATGAATATTCCATTTAGCCAAAAAGATTTTGTGAAATCTCAGGGAGCCAAATGGAATTTCAAAGATAAGACATGGGAACTTTCCGGAGAAATGGAATTTGAAACAGCAAAAATTGCGATCAGAGCAATTTGTGAGCATATGAAATGTAAACCGGAAGAAATCGGAATCGATTCCAAAATACTGGATATGCCTGCCGAAACGAAAGAAGCGAGAGAAGCTGCGATTAAAGCTGCTGCAACCGTATTATTTACACATCCGGAACAGGTAATCTGTTTTGATACAGAAACAACAGGATTCTGTAAATGGGATGAAATTTTACAGATGTCTATCTATGGCACAAATGGACCTATTTATAACAGCTATTTTAAACCGGAACGTAGAAAAACATGGAGAGGCGCAGAAGCTGTAAACCATATTTCTCCGGAAATGGTAGCTGACAGTCCCAGTTTTTCTGAGGAAAAGAAAAAGTTACAGGAAATTTTCAACAATGCCAGAGTAATTATTGGACATAATGTTGATTTCGATATTAAGAAGATTTCATGGAATGGCTTAAGAGTAGAAAATGCTATCATTTTGGACACACTAGAACTCTTTAAATTAGATAAAGAGGCAGGCTCTCATAAGCTGATAGATGCCATTACCTATTATCGTCCTGATTTGTTAGAAACCTTTTCTGCTGGGGCACACGATTCTAATACGGATACCTGGGGCACTATCGAGGTATTTAAGGCACAGATGGAAAAATATAGGGATTTGGTAAAGGACTCCCTGGCAGCACAAAAACTGGAAGAATTTGTATCCACAAAAGAAGAAATTCCATCTGATGAGGAACAGGAAGCAGAATTTGACGTTGAATTTTTATAAATGAGGTAAAATATGGAAACACCATACGATATTTATGGATATATAGTGATACATAGTTTTGAAAAGGCTGGTTTTGAAATACTCGATATTGAAATTCCAGAGGAATACGACACTCCGCAAAAGGAAGGACTTGTGGAAATGTTTTGTGAAGATGTCGGAGATTATGGAGATATTTCAAAACAGATACACAAAGATTTATGGAAAGAATCACAAACAGACCAGATTAACAAAGTAAAAGTATGCGCCGGATATACCACAACGAAGGATTATTTCGGAGAAATCGACATAGAAAATACTTTTACTTATGAAGTAACTGAAAGAAATATGGAATACGAAAATTTATTGACGGAAATATATAATGAACATTGATGAGAGATTAGGCATCACATGGAAAGATGATATACCACATAGAGAGAAATATGGAAAAGTAGTAGCTTTGATTGGACTGGAGAATTTAAAGCCACTTATGCCTGGAAATGTAGAAACGCTGGCAAAAAAATATGAAAAAGATAATGCCCTTAATAACATTCCATTACAACAATGGGATACGATTGCGGGAAATAGTGCATTTATAAATAAGAGTGGAAGACAGTTGTATCTAAGTGGTGACAGTTCCTTAAAATACTTATTGCACAAAAATGGTATCAATGAGTATTCTCCGGCACAGCTTGTGTGTATCTTAAAAGAAGCTGCGGCAGAAATCGTAGAAGAATACAACCAAGAAAAAAGCAATATAGACATCGAAAGATAAGAGGTATTTTTATGAGTATGCAGGAATTTATAGAAAAATACAATGGGAAAATACTCACAACCACAGAAGAAGTGTTGAAATTTGATAGACGTTTGGAAAAAGCCATGCGAATGAGTCTACCAGAGGATGTTTCGATTGTTTTTGATGAGTATGATAAGGCACCGATGACTTTTGTAGCTATTTTGCACAAAGAGGAATACAGCGCATTATTCTTTTATCATGTACCTATTAATAAAACACTGGATTTTCAGTTTGAATCTTTTGATTTTATCAACCAATGTCCGATGATGAGTGCATTGACACATAAAATGGGCACACAACATCCGGTGGCATTGACAAACTTTGAAGATTCTGTAAATCGTATTTTCGACTATCTGGAGCACATGGAAATTCCGGAAGAACAGGAAGAATTGATTAACGAAGATTTTGAGATAGATTAATCTGCATAGTTTCCTATGAGATAATGGAGGAACAAGATGTGGAGGAAAACATCATGACATTGGAAATTGGTAATATGCAAATCGAGATTCCAGAGAAACTTATTGAGGAAAGAGCAAGAATGTTGCATATTAATTCCAAAAAAGAGAATTTGGAGGATATAAAGTATACTATTGTTGATTTTTTACAGTGTCTTACTACCAATGAGTTGAAAAATAAAAAGTTAATTCAGGAAAAAGTAATTAACCATTTAATAAGTGAGATGGAGTTGTATAAATGATAAAAGATAAAGAAAATCGATATTTTCATGTAACTCCGATGGAAAATTTGGAAAGTATACTACAAAGTGGATTACTGCCAATGTTAGGAGAGCGGAATATAGATTGTAATGAAAATAAAAAAGCAATTTACTTATTTCACTCTATTGCTGATATGGATAATGCACTTTTAAATTGGTTAGGAGAATGCTTTCCGGAAGATATAGACCTTGCAATATTACAAATTGATGTGCCAGATGGATTTCCAGTCATTACGGAAAAAGATAGTAATGGAGATGATTTCTTTGAATCTGTTTGTTTAGAACCAATTCCGGTAGATTATATCTCCGCTATATATGATGAGACTTATCAAAAAATAGAAAATGAAAACAAAGAAATGGAGCGGGATTAAACCCACTCCATTTTTATGCGATATCGTCAAACTGTGATTTTACAAATTCACGATCTTTTAAATCATGAACCGTAGCAAGATCAAAGATTTTGCTGTAAGTACACATTTTACAACTACAATGGATTTTCCCTTTGGAATATTTCCCATCACAATCATACCAAGGTCCAATAGAACAATGTACCGCTTTGTCAATTCTCTTTTTTCTCGCGATTTTACGATTCCGCATATCTCTTCTGTAACTTCTTGTACGCTGCATAGGCGTGTCCTCCTGACATTTATTTGCCAGCCCCAAAGAAAAAGTCAGGTTAAATATTCTTTGGGTATGGCTTCTGTCGGAGCCTTTTTCTGCCCAAAAACATAACTCATCACCACCTATTTGTATATGTCAAAAAAAATCACAAATCTATGTAAAACTCTGAAAAAAATATACAATGTTAAAATACATCAAGAAAACAGGCGGAAATGGGCGGATTTAGATTAAAAAAAGACGCTCATTTTTTTCCGCCTGTATGTAAAGGTATATTATAGTAAGGCCATTTGAGATTACAGTGCTGTTTCAACTTACTTAGAAATTCCAAATGCATAACATATAAATAGCATACAGCGAAGCAGTATTTTATAATGGAAACAGCATCTGATTTGAAATGAACCTTGTAAAAAATAGAATAGATAATTCCTTTCTTTTTTTCACCTTAGAAAAGATATATTAACGACTTCGGCAAAGAAGTCGGTAGTCTGTATTGTAATCTCAAATGGTCTTACTCACAGCGCAAAATTTATTTTTTCATTTTTCTCAAATTTACGGTTTTTTTCTACATATATTATCAGAGAGGTGCAAAGATGAAAGATTTGGATAGTTTAGTATTTGATTGTTTTCGCATTTGCAATGCATTAGAAATTCCTTTTTCCGATAATATTTCCATTGTGTGGAATGGCAGAATTACAAAAAAGTGGGGATATTGCAGAAAGATTCGAGATGCTTATCAAATTTCCATTGCAACCAGATTAAGTGAGGATGCTGTACCCGATGAAAAAACAAAATCAGTCATCTTGCATGAAATCTTACATACTTGCCCTGGATGTATGAATCATGGTAAGCTTTGGAAACATTATTGCAAGGAAATTAAAGCTACATTTGGTATTAAAATCAAAACAACTATATCAGCAGAAGAGCTGGATGTCTCTGAAAAATATGTGATCAAATGCCGAAAATGTGGTTACAAAGTAAAATATGCATTGCGTCCAAGAAATGCGGAAAGATATTGTCCGATTTGTGGTAGTAAGAAACTTACCTGTTTTGAAAAAACAGACGAAGGGAAAATAAAACTATGGAAAAGAAAGTAGAAAATAATATTGCTCATAAAATAGCTCAGAATATAGTAATCGGTATCATTTTAGCAGTATATTATGGAGCAGTATATTCCGGAGTAATCGTGCCGGGATTATTAGAAATACTTATTTCTGCTTATTTACTTGCTGTTGTGATTCAAAACGTATATGATAAAGGAGAAACGAATAATGATTCCAAATAGATTAAAAGAAAATAATATTAAGATGTTTCGGGAAATGATTGCACTTTACAATCGGACGTTAAAAGCAGAGGACCATCTGGTTACAAACGAATATTTTCCGGTAGATAAGATTTTAAAACCTGTCTTTCCGCAGAGTGTAGAAAAAACTTGCAAAATTATAGTAAATAACCAAAAGAGTTTCGAAATGGCAAGAGATTATGCCCTGGCAGGAAAAAAGGTATGTGTTCTTAATTTTGCATCAGCTACAAACCCAGGAGGTGGCGTAGAAACAGGCGCAAACGCTCAGGAAGAGGATTTATGTCGTTGTAGCACACTTTATCCTCATTTGGTAAAACAAGCTGTTTCTGGCTATTATAAGACACATAGAGCAGTATACAACACGCTTTATGATGATGCCTGCATTTACACTTCCCATGTAATTGTTGCCAGGGATGATAGATCTGAATTACTTTTATCCCCGTCTGATTATTATACAGTGGATGTTATTACCTGTGCAGCTCCCAATTTACGTAGGACAAAGATTCCAAATAATAAACTTTATGATCTGCATAAAAGTAGAGCAAGACGTATTCTGGATGTAGCTGCTTATGAGGGAGCAGATGTTGTCATCCTTGGAGCATTTGGATGTGGAGCTTTTCTAAATGACCCTGAAGTAGTAGCAAAAGCATATAGAGATGTCATAAAAGCATATCAACATACCTTTGATGTAATTGGCTTTGCAGTATATGATACGGGGATTGGAAGAAACAAATATAACATTTTTCGTGATATCTTAAAATAATTATCATAAAAACAGGGATATTTGCGGTTTTTTTATACATATATAAGTAGATAAGAGAGTAGTACATGTTAAACATTTCCAATTACTATGACAATAAAAAGAATACAATCGAAAATATAATTTCCTCTATCGTAAATTGCAAAGACGGCATTTATGTGGAAGAAATTTATGCAAAAGAAGCCAGTTTTCAAAAAGATGGAATCCTTGGAAATTGGGTATCTTTAATGGTATGTCTATCTTCTGATTTTAAGAATCATGATTTATATGATATTCTTAATCAGGCAGAAGAATCTGTGGATTTCAATTTGGTATTATCCACAGAAATAAATACCGTAGAAAGAGGACATGGCATTGTCATTTGGAAAAGAAAGGATGTATAGTTTTATATGGCAAATTTATATATTGGCGACAGTGTTGGCGGAATTTATGAAAAGATAAAACCGGATGGAACAAAAGTCTGGGAATTATTAGAAGATAAAATCAATAAAGTAACAGAAACCAAAAAAGATGGCGTAAAATATTATACAAAAAAACATTTCAGACCTTTATATGCCGGAGATGTGGATTTCAATACAACGCAGATGGAGGAAGCTATTGGTAATGGATATATCCTTACCAGAGAAGTCTTTGGATTAAATGAAAAGACCCGCCCCTATGCAGAACAGTGGATCGAATGGGCAAATAAGAATCCGGATAAGGTCGATAGTATTTTTACTGCCGAAATCGAAGAAGAAAGAGAATAATAAAAATTTATATCACCCTTTTTTATAGGGGTGATATTTTTTCGCTCATTTTTATGAAGTTTTACGGTTTTTTTAGACATATATAATTAGCGAAAACAATAAAAGGAGAAAGATTATGGCACATATGACAAACAAAAAAAGAAAACTGAGAGATTATAACGCTCTGAGTCGTGTAACAAATGGATTCAATACCGGTACCAGAAATATGGGGTATGTATCCAACAATGCCAGAAAAGCAGCGCTACATATGCAGTTGGCAAATTATTAAATAGTACAAAAGAAAGGCAGGTGATCAAAATTGAAAACAATTCATATCACAGATCATGCAAAAGAACGTTATGTAGAACGTATCATGAATGCAGAAAAGGTAGATATCCCACGAATGGTGGACCAGTATAATGACAAAATTTATGACGATATTACCAAAATGGTAAAATTCGGTGATCTAGTCTATACCGGAATCAATCCTGCACAGAAACATCGAAAGAACAATACTTTGGTAAATATTTACCTTTGTAATAACTGGATCATTATTTTAGACGTTGCGGAAAACCTTGTTATCACACTTTATGAAAAAAACTGTGAAGATACTACGGTAAAAGCGATGTTTGATGAATATTATGCTGCAAAAAAAGAAGCAGAAACAATTGGGGACAAACTTAACCCGGAGAACGCCCAGATTATTTCTGAGATTAAAGAAAACGATTTGAAAATGCAGCAACTATCTGCAGAAATTACGAGACTACGTAGTGCAAATAACCGATTGCGCAAACAAATGGATTCTAATTACGGAAAAATTAAAGGTGCAGAAATCAAAGCAACTCAGCTTTTTGATAGAATTGTAACCAAACAACGCTGATGTTTCTTGTCTGCCAGGGGATGGTTTTTGTGAAAAATGTAAAATTGGAGGTATATCTATGTTAGCTGCTGAAATGAAAAAGGGAATTAAATGTTTTATACAGGGATCCATCGATTTACAGGATGAAAAAGCAAAATATATTGAATCTTTTGGTGTGATTGCTGAGACACCGGGAAAACATGCGAAAAATGTGCTTGTGAAGTTAGCGCACAATAGTGGTTTTATTCGAGTTCCAGTGGTCAATGTATACTGGATCGATCAAAAAATAAATGTAGAATAGGAGAGAAAATGGATGATTACGAAAAAACAAAAAACTGGGAAGAATTAATCAGTGATATGCAAAGAGTAGATGCCATGAGTTGCAGACCTACTTTTGCCCGTTTCCCGAACAATTTTATTACAGACGAAAATAAATCAGTAAAATGGAATCGAGAGCAGGTAGTCAAAAATCATGATACCTATGATAAAGAGGTAGCAAGATTAAATACCGAGAAGAATAAAAAGCGTGACAAAGTGCTGCAAGATATTTATCGAAAAATCCAACAGGAAGTCCGTTTGATTCCAGATACAAAACATGCTAAGGCTTTTTATCAAGTGGCTCAAAATTTTGCACATATTAATTCCGGATATGAAAAGAAGATTCCCTTTGAAAATATTATTCATAGATTAAAAGAAGAATGTGAATTCTACAAACAAATTGAATATATGCTTCGTGAGATTGATAAAAAATCAGAAGAAATGGAGAGAGAATAAATATCGAATTATGATTTTATATGATATAGAAAATGGACTTGATGAAGAGTATATCAATGTAGTAAAAGAAAGAATTTCGAAATTTCCACAGCTCATGCAGGATATGTTATCTGATACATACACAAAGTTTTGTATTGTAAGAAAAATTCCAAACGCAACAGGAGATTATGTATATGGCAAATTTGTATGGCCAAACACGATTTATTTACAAGTTAGTGGTCAGCCTCTAAAAGCTTTTCATAGAACTATTGCGCATGAGTGTGCTCATTTTATTGATAATTTAATAACAGCAGATTATTACGATTACTCAAAAGTAGCTGAAGAATTCTTAACTTCTCTTAATAGTGAAAGAGAAAGAATAGAAAATTGTTATCCGATAATTAAAGAAGGTTATCCTGAATATTATTTTTCAGGTGAAACCTTTGCTAGAGTTTCCACAGTTTCACTTACTCCTGATTTAAAACCTTACCCATATTGTAATTCTACATCTCTTTCTTCTGAAATACCTAGAACTTTAGAAGCGGTAGATGAATTTTATAGAGAATTGCCGAAGATATATAAGCAATATAGTATAAAAACAAGAAATAAACTTATTAAAGCTTTTGGTAGAGAACTTTCTACTAGCGTTGCTTTTCAATATATGCTTTTTGAAAAAAAGTCATTTAATGTTTATAACAGCAATAAAAACAGTTTCATAATTGCAAAAGCATTTCCAGAAAATAATTATGAACTCATTTTAGGAAAAGTTTATATCAAAAATGGACATATCTACAATTCCAGAAATGAAGACTGTATAGCATTATTAAAAGAATTTTATAAACAAAATATTGAGAAGTATAGACGGGAATTTTATTATATTTGGGTTTTTGAAAGACTTTGGTGTTATTAAGATAAATAATAAAGGAGAGAGAATAAATGACAAAAGCAGACGAGTATTTAGTAAGAGACATTCATAATATCTTAGAAAATGGTGTAATGGATGAAAATCCAAGACCAAAATATGCAGACGGCACTCCGGCACATACCTGTTTTGTAACACATGTAATAAGACAGTATGACTTATCCAAAGGTGAATATCCGATTTGTACATTAAGACCCATCGCATATAAGAGTGCAATTAAGGAAATGCTTTGGATTTTTCAGGACCAGAGTAATGATTTATCTCTGCTTAGGGAAAAGTATGGTATTAAAGTCTGGGATGCATGGGAATCCAAAGATATGCCGGGAACTATCGGTAAAAGATATGGCTATACGGTATCACATTATGATTTGCTTAATAAGAGAGTACTGGAAGATATTAAAAAGGATCCTTATGGACGGTATCATATTATGAATCTGTGGCAGGAACAGGATATGGCAGAAAGTGATGGATTAAAACCCTGTGCCTATGAAACTATTTTTACTGTACGTGGACGGTATTTGGATATGGTTTTGAACCAGCGTTCCGGAGATATGTTAGTAGCATCCGGAGCAGGACATTGGAATGAAGTACAGTATGCCGCACTTTTGATGATGGTAGCAAGAGATACTGGATATGAACCTGGAAAGTTTACACATATGGTGATCAATGAACAGATTTATGACAGACATCTGGATCAGGCTAGGGTATTACTGGACAGAGCAGAAGAAATGAAACGGGAATCTATCGATTGTAAGCCTTGTATGCTTTTAAATCCTGAGAAAAAGAATTTTTATGATATTACAATCGAAGATTTCAGTTTAACGAATTATGCAGCTAGAAAACCACAACTTTCCTTTGAATTGGGGGTATAAAATATGAAGACAACAGATACTAGACAGAATCAAAAAATTCATAAGACTTTCGATGCAGCAATAGAAGTTGCATCGAATATAGCGATAGTTGTTGTTACTTTTTTAGTATTTTACATTTTGTTCCGTTTATCCATCCAGTTTCAGTAATATATACATTAAAATTGTAGGAAATATCAGTTATATAACAGGATGAGGAGTATAAAATGGCAGACAGAATTGTAAGAGGATATTGGGATTGTCCCTATTGTGATAGTACAGATATTGATGGTTTAGTCGATAATTGTCCAAATTGTGGCAGACATAAGCCGGAAAACACAAAATATCATTTAAAGGGTGCAATTTCTTACGAAAACAAGATTTATAAGAAATCTATTGTAGAAGAATCGGATGTATTAACGACAGAAGAATTGCAAAAAGCAGGTATTTCCAAAGAAGAGTGTGATGGAAATCACAAGGAATGGGTGTGCAGCTATTGTAATAGCTTAAATAATTGGGCAGATGATATCTGTACATCCTGTGGATCTCCAAGAAATGAAGCTACTTTAGAATATGGTATGCAGAAAAGGGAAAATTCCAATACTGATACCAATGACTTTGTTGCTCTTTCTGGAATAGATGAAGAAGCCGCGAATGATATTGAAGATAAAATAAAAGAAAGAAAACCTTCCCTAGCAAACAGGAAATCTTTTGATTCGGTATCGGAAGACAAAGAGATAGCAGATGAAACTTCTGAAAACCCAGAGGATAAATCAAATCGATTGAGTATTTTTAGCGGTATTTTCTCTTTTATAAAAAACAATGCAATTTTTATCTTGCCGGTGATAATCTTCCTTTGCTGCGCGGGGATCCTTTTCTATCCACATAAAGAAACAGTGACAGTTACTGGATTTGAATGGGCACGAAATATTTCGATTGAAGATTTGCGGACTGTACAGGAGAGTGATTGGTCAGTTCCATCCGGAGGTCGAGTCTATAAAGAACAAACAGAATTAAAGACATATGTTTCGGTGATCGATCATTATGAGACGAAAACAGAAACAAAATCCAGACAGGTGATTGACCATTATGATACGGAATATTCTTATTCTGATAATGGAAATGGTACTTTTACCGAACATACAAAGCAAGTACCGGTATATAAAACAGAATATTATGAAGAAACTCATCAGGAACCGGTATATAGGCAAGACCCTGTGTATGCGACAAAATACTATTATGATATAGACAAGTGGTTTGACAGTGGAAGAGATTATCCATCCAGTGGTACAGACAAAAATCCTTATTGGAATACAGATTACACCTTAGCAGAAAAAGAAAGAGATACAGATAGAACTGAAAAATATACCGTATTTTATGATAATGGAAAATCTGATGATCTGAAATTAGATGACTGGTTAAACAGAAATGTAGGAGATCAATATAAGCGGACCTATTGCTTATTATTTACCTATAAGATTGAAGAGTTGCAGTAAATTTTACTGCAACTTTCCTTTTTTTTACAAAAATCAAAAATAATTTGACATATATAAGTAGCAGCAAAATTTTTTAAATGTTAAGGAGAAAATGTTTATGTGGACTAGAGAAGAACTTAAAACGAATGCCAAGGAGCTTTTAAAAGCAAATTATTGGAAGGCATTTTTGGCAGCAGCAGTTATTTCTGTAATGGCAGGCGCCAACCAGCGATTTATCAATTTTGGAAATACTACATTAGATAATGCAAAAGGTACTGCTTCTACTTTCACTATTCTTGCCATCACGTTTGGCACTTTATTATTCTGTGTAATATTTTCTATTTTTGTAGTAAATCCATTTACCGTTGGTAGCCAAAAACTATTATTAAATTGCAAAGAGGATTGTGCTCAAAATAGCGATTTAGTATTTGCTTTCAAAAATTCTTATTTCAATATCGTAAAAACACTGTTTATGCAAAAACTAATCACTTCTGTGTTTACTTTATTATTTGTAATCCCAGGTATTATAAAGGCTTATGAATATCGAATGGTACCATATTTACTTGCTGAAAATCCAGATATGGATTGGAGAGAAGCTCTAAATACCAGTAAAGAAATGATGGATGGACAGAAGTGGAATACATTTGTCTTAGATATGTCCTTTTTTGGATGGCATCTGCTAAGTATTTTTACTTGCGGTATTCTTGAACCTTTCTATGTAACGCCATATAATTTATTAACAAATGCTGAATTATATCATGCATTAAAAAACTGATCAGGTAGATAAAAATGGAAAAAATAGTAGAGATTGAAAACCCTGGAATTATTACGGACTATGCTTTTATGGATACTACATTCGTAAAACTCACAACAAATGATTTGTGGGAAATACGGATGCAATATCCGCACTTACATATGCAAAATGCAGAAACAGAATGTTTTGTAAGACAAGACGTATATAAAATGCTAATCCTTGCTGCGGGATATTTGCCAAAAGATTATCGTTTCTGTATTTGGGACGCATGGAGACCATTTTCATTGCAAAAAGAGTTATATACAACCTATTCTGATAAAATTATCAAACAGTTTTCTTTGGAATCCGCCTCCCAGGAAGAAAAAGAAGCAATGATAAGAAAGTTTGTATCGGACCCAATTCCTGAAATAGAGAATCCTCCCGTACATACAACTGGTGGTGCAATTGACCTAACTATTATAGATGCTTATGGAAAACCACTAAATATGGGATGTGAATTTGATGCTTTTACAGAAAAGACCTATACAGTATATTTTGAAAATACAAATGAGGAAGAAGTCAAAATAAATCGGAGACTGCTTTACAGTGCAATGACAAAAGCGGGTTTTACAAATTTACCATCAGAATGGTGGCATTACGATTACGGTGATAAGTTTTGGGCGTATTATAAAAACAAACCAGTAATCTATAAAGGCGTATTTACAAAAGAAAGCACATCGTTATTATAACGGTGTGTTTTTTTGCAAAAAAATATCATTTTACGCTAAAAATCAAAAAATTTTATACATAAATAGATATAAATAAAATTTCGCTTTGAGGGGAGAAAATAATGCGTAAAAAGATTATTACAGTATTGCTTACTGGGATTTTACTGATTGGAAATACAATACCGGTAATGGCAGCCAGTGCAAAAAATGAATTAAGCTTCGTGCAACTTATCGGAGATGTATCAAGCAGTAACTATACAAAAGCACTTGCAAATTATTGTAAGATACCAGAAAACGTAAGAGAATCTTTTCAGTTAGATGGATGGACATTAAGTATCACAACAGAAAGGTTAGAAGATACCTGGTTTGCTGGTTGGGGATACAGTGCAATTGCCAGTGGATATGATGATAGTATCAAAGAAATCAGACTGGAAGATACAAAAAACGGTGCAAATGCAGTTATTCATGAAATGGGTCATTACGTGGATGGGAAACTTGGATATATTTCTAATTCTAAAGAATGGAAAGAGATTTGGGAAAAAGAGTATACCACAAAATATGGTAGTAGTAGTACCTTAGAAGGTTTTGCAGAAAGCTTTGAACATACTTTTATGTATGGTACAAAATATCAAAAGACGCATCCGTTATCTTATGCATATATTATGAATGCTTGTGATCAGATAGTCGGATTACCGGAGGTGGAAAATGACTGATAAAGAAAAAGCAGTAAAAGAATTAAAATCAAAAGGATTATCCGTTATCTATGACCACGGAATTCCAATGGTATTGTATGACAAAGGACAAGATGCAGATGTAGTATTCCAAGCTGCTTCAGAAATGCTCAAAAATCTTGGTTATGACGCCAGTTTTGGCGTAAGATGTCGTACCGGAAGAGATACAGGAACAGTAGAAGCAGTAGAGACGGTTAATAATGAGATGGAAAACGAGGAAGAAATCTAAAAATAACAAAAAGTGTAATAAGTAAAAATATACACTTAGGAATTCCACTTTCTTTTCTCAATTTTGGAATTCCAATTCATTCCGTAGTACATATTATGACGACTTTTTTCATTTCATAATAGTACGATATATTACGACAAAAAACCAATCATATTCTATAAAGGAGACTATTTTATGAAGAAAAATGATAAAAAACTACTTTATTTACTTGCAGGAACATCTATCGTGTGTGGTGTGACAGGAACTATTCTATATTATAAGAAGAAAAAGGAATTAGATGCCAAACATAAATTGCGAAATCGATTTTTATCTAACATTAAATGTTATGCGGAATATGCGATAGAGAACAATAACATTATGGAAATCTGTGTTGAACAAGATGCTTTTGGTGTCTGGCAGAAAATTACAAAAAATGAGACTACTGGGGAATCTAAAATCGAAGTGTTATCTGGAAAAGATTTAGATAATTTCGCAAAATATATTTATGATGTTTCTGATGTCGCAGTAAGACGTATTCCGAATGTACACGAAGGATATGGTGCGATGAAATTGGATACAGGTAGTTTAGTATATATTCCCGGAAAAGATTTATTCTATTTGATTCCGGATGAAATTTAGGAGGTTTTTATGAAAAAATTAAACGTAATATTATGTTCTGTATTTTCCGCCATGATGTTTCTTACACAATCTTTTACTGTAAATGCCGGATTTGATTTGCAGCATTATGAAATGACAGATGATGGACTTTGGCTGATTCAGGCGAAAGGTGCTTCCGGAAATACAGAAGAAGGTCGTGTTACCATTCATCTTTTTGTAGATAATTCCAATCGCGATATTGCTTATGTTAATAATTATTATTGTGCAAACTATTATGATGAAAATGGTAATTTTCAGGAATCTGCCATCCATTATTATCCGGAAGATATGGTAGTAGAAGCAACAATCAATGGTTATGAAGTTTGGACAAACGATTATGGATATCCGGTAGGAGACTGGTTCTTTGCAGGTTATAGTTCAGGATATGGCTCTTTACCTGGAACACATACCTTAACAACGGATTTCCAATATACAGACGAAAGTAACTCGAAACTAACTCCATTTACCGTTACTAAGGATGGCACCGTACATATCTTTGCAATTCAGGGTGATCAGGACTTTATTGATGCGAATCTGAATGATTTTATTAGTTGGGCGAAGGATAGACAAAGTGGATTAGATGCAGAAAGAAATCTGATCAATGGTGGTGAATCTATTTCTGTGCAGGAGGAAGAACTTCAGACAGTAGAAATTATTGAAAATGCAGAACCGGAACCTACAAAAACACCATTACCCGCTGCAACACAAGCTCCGACAGAAGAAAAGCAAATGGTAGATTGGAAGACTGGTATCCTTTCCGGATTAGGTCTTGCGGCTATCATCGGAGCGTTATTATTTTTGACAAGACGAAAGAGGTAAAAGAGGAATACTACAATGAATGAATTAACACCAAAATTAGAAGCTGATGAGTATATTGTGTTAAAAGGACAATCGGAACCAAAAGGTACCTTTATAGATGGTAATTTTACAAATTTGGTATATAGTCTTTTTGGTATTTTCTGCATGACAAATCTTTGTGTCATTAAACTTTGTGGTATGACTTTTTCCAGCGAGGTTATTTCATTTATCCTTTTTGTATGTTTATATGCTTTGTATATTTTTATTTTACATAAAATCTGTTTAAAATCTGGCAAATACCAATACTACTGGATTACCAACAAAAATTTTTATTATAAAAATAGCTATTCCAGTAGTAGATTACATATAGATAATATTGAAAAAATCAGATTATCAGATATTTGTGAATGTAAGAGTTCTATTCGGGTTTTTGACCTGCTTTTCCATTCGAAAAGTCTTACCATAAAATATAATACGGTTCATTCACCCGCTGATGTAAGATTTGATGATCAATGTGAACAGTTTTTAAAAAATCCTCAAATGCAAAAATTACTTAATAATACGATAAAAAGTGTAGGTTATATGAAAGTAGAAATAAGACATTTGGAGGATTGCGAAAATGTTATAAAGACAATAAATGCAAATAAATAAGGGAGAATATGATGGACTTACGAAAACAAATTAATTTCTGGGAAGATATCCTTTTGGAGACTCATGCTGAAAAAGCACCAAATATCATAAGCTGTGTGTTTAATGCCTTATTGGTAATTAACGCCTTTCTTGGTATTATAGCCTATTATATAAAAGATTTTGTGTTTTTTATTATCTTTTTGGCATTTGTATTCCTGTATATTGGTGCCTTTGTGGAATTTGGATTAGGTGCTGGAAATACAGAATATATTATCACAGATAAGAAAATATACGCAAAAATAGGACTGTACCCTATTTTATTGACAGCTCCAATCGAAAATATAAAAGATGTAAAAATGGAAAGAGGATGGCTACAAAAAATCTTTGATACAGGAACCATCGTAATTAGCTATACAAAACCAGAAGACTCTCGTTCAACGTGCTATACAATACCTTTTAGTAATATAAAAGATTATGAAAAGGTTCTGCAAACTATTTCAGATATGAGAAAAGACGGCTGATTTCTTAGCTGTCTTTTTTTATGCGTATTTTTTTATAAATTATTATATTTTCTTATAAATTATCGCCAGTTTTACGGTTTTTTTTTACATAAGATACTATAAAAGTATATTTTGCCTTGAAAGGAGTGTTTTTATGGCTGG